>Ga0302247_1000675_pt1 | contig 30389 bp, 27 predicted proteins | sample AAG_UR_Ile_MG_FD_193529 | JGI IMG/M metagenome (GOLD analysis project Ga0302247, IMG submission 193529) | Enriched activated sludge microbial communities from anaerobic digester in WTTP, New Holstein, Wisconsin, United States - AAG_UR_Ile | ecosystem: Engineered > Bioreactor > Anaerobic >...
CACAGAAGATGAAAAAGACATTAGGAACGATGGTAGCGGCAATAGTGGTGGTTCTTTGCACCGGGACTTTCGCCCTGGCCGAGTATGCGGCGGCGGGCGTGGCCAACTTCCCCTACTTCCAGCTTGGCTGCCTGATCGTGGGCGGCATGGTGATCATCTCCCTGAAGCACAAGTATGAGAAGATGTACACCGGCGAGGTTGCCGGGGTCTTCGCCCTCTACACCGTCCTGATCGCCCTCTTCACCAATCCGGTGATCGAAGGCATCAAGAACCTGGTCGGCTAATAAACATCATCAGCACTCTTTGAAAGGAGGAAGGGAAAATGGCAGCGCGGCAAGAAACCAGAAAGGCTCTTTACCACAAGTTCAATCCCGTGATGATCGTGAGCGCCTACGGCTTCGTCATCGCCATCGCCTCCTTCCTGTTCCTCTACCTGGGATTCAAGATCGATCAGTACTTCGGCACGGCGCCCAACTTCATGTTCGGCATGTTCTTCCTCGCCCTCTTCCTCTCCATCGGCCGGCTCTACCAGGAGGCCTGGCTGAAACGAAAAGAGGTTTGAGAAACAAGTCGCCTCGATGCATAAAAGACACGTCTTTCAAAGATCTGTGTCCCCATAAGAAAACCCCCTGATGAACCGGTCTTCAGGGGGTTTTTGCTTTCGGGGCCTCTTACATCATCTTCCGCTGAACTTCGCTTCTCTCTTGTCGAAGAAAGCCCGGAGGCCCTCCTGGTAATCCTGTGTTTTCGCCGCTTTTACCATCCCTGAACGTTCCAGTTCGAGCTGGCGTTCCAGGAGGCTGAACATCGCATTGTTGAGATTATCCTTGGCGATGCCGAAGGCCTTTGTCGGTCCTTTCGCGAGTTTTTCCGCAGTTTCCCAGGTTGCCTGATGCAGTTCCGCATCAGCGACGACCCGATTGACAAGACCGATCTCCAGGGCTTGGGCAGCGGTAAGGATAGGATCCATCAGGACCAGTTCCGTCGCCTTTCCCAAACCCACCAGCATGGGGACGATGAGCGTCCAGGCACCGTCCGGAACGAGGCTGACGCTGGTGTAGGCTTGCCGGAAGATGGCGGATGCCGCGGCAATTCGGATATCGCAAGCCGCCGCCAGGGTGAACCCGCCGCCGCCGAGGGCGCCGTTTATGGAAGCTATCACCGGCTTGGGCAGGGAGCGGACGCCATGTATTATCGCGTTGAATGCCCTGACGAGTTGTCTCACCACATCGGAGGGATTGGTGCTGTCCAATTGCTCCCGAAACAGGCGGAGATCTCCGCCGGAGCAGAAGGACCTCCCCTCGCCGGTAAGGACGACGACCCTGATGTTGTCATCGTCATGACAGATTTCCAGCGCCTTGACCATCTCGCTTCCAAGTTGAAAATCCAGGGCATTGAAGTACTTAGGTCTATTCAGCTTGATGGTCGCGATGTTGTCGGTCACCTGAAAGACTATCTTCTCGAATTCCATCTCTCCTCCTTTATGATAACTTTCGTATTTGTCGGCTGTCCATGAAGCTGTTCCGACGTTCGCGATTATTACCTCCGGCGCCGTCCCGACGCCATCAGCCCTTGATGCATCCCACGGCCCGAAGGCGGGCCACCTTCCGGGCGAGCCCCGCCCGGTGGACCACGGCGACCACTTCCTCCAGATTCTTGTATGCCCCCGGTATCTCCTCGCTCAGGGTGCCCCGACCGCCGGACATGACCGTTACCCCTAACTCCGCCATCTCCCGGACGATCGCCCGTCCCTTGCTGGCCTTTATAGCCTGGCTCCGGCTCATAACCCGACCGGCGCCATGGCAGGCACTGGCAAAGGTCTCCTTGTAGGCCCGCTGCGCCCCCGCCAGGACATAGGAACCGGTGCCCATGTTGCCCGGAATGAGGACGGGCTGACCGACCCCGCAATATGCCGGGGGAAGCGACGGATGGCCGGGCGGCAAGGCACGGGTGGCCCCTTTGCGGTGGACGCAGAGTCGCCTTTCCCGGCCGCCTATGAAAAAGGTTTCAAGCTTGGCGATATTGTGGCAGACATCGTACAGGAGTCGCATCCCAACCTCCCTCGGACTCTTTTTCAACGTCCTTTCAAAGGTTTCCCTGGTCCAGTGCATGAGGAGCTGGCGGTTGGCCCAGGCGTAGTTGGCCGCCGCCGCCATGGCGGCGTAGTAATCTTGGCCCCGCCGATCCCGCAGAAAGGAGCAGGCCAACTGCCGGTCCGGCAGAGAAAAGTCTAATTCTTTTAGATGCTTGACCATCCTGGAGAGGTAGTCGTCGCAGACCTGGTATCCCAGGCCCCGGGAACCACTGTGGATCATCACCACGACCTGATGGAGTTCCAGGCCGAAGGCCGCGGCCGCTTGCGGATCGAATATCTCCTCCACCACCTCGATCTCCAGAAAATGATTCCCCGAACCCAGGGTGCCTAACTGTTCCCGGCCCCGCTCCAGGGCCCGGTCGCTCACCTGCTCCGGGTCGGCCCCGGCCATGCGTCCGCCGTCTTCGGTGGTTTCCAGGTCCGCGGGGGTCCCGTATCCCTGGCGCACCGCCCAGGCCGCCCCTTCTTCGAGGACCTTTTTCTCTTCTTTCACGGACAGTTTCAAATCTCCCTTCGAACCGACACCGGAAGGAATATTTTGAAAGAGGGCCGTCACAAGTTCCCGCAAGCTTCCCTGTATTTCTTCATAGTAAAGGCGGGTCGTCATGAGGCGGCAGCCGCAGTTGATGTCGTAACCCACACCGCCCGGGGAAATGATCCCGGTTTCCACGTCGAAGGCCGCCACCCCGCCGATGGGGAAGCCATATCCCCAGTGGACATCCGGCATGGCCAGGGAATAATTGACGATCCCCGGCAAATGGGCCACGTTGGCCACCTGTTTTTGACTTTCGTCGCTCCCCATGTCCCTGAGGAGGCGCTCGCTGCTGTAAATGATCCCAGGGACCCGCATCCCACCGGACTGGGGAACCTCCCACCGGCAATCATCGATCTTCTTCAGCATCTCCATCGCTCCCTCAAGGTTCTTTCCACCCGCTAAACAACTTCCCCTATTGCAGCTGCGGTCCGGGGTTTCTGTTGCCTGCCCTTCATGCCATATCAATATGTTGCGGCACGGAAAAGGGATAAAGTGGACACTCCTGGCACCGGGGCTGCTTTCGACAATAGTTTTTACCGGTATAAACGATCAGAGCATGGTATTGATTGAACAAAGCGACGTCCGCGGGAAGGTGATCCATAAAGAGGCGCTGGATTTCCCCGTAGGAAGACCGGGCGGCGACAATGCCATGACGGCTCAGGATACGACGGGTGTATGCGTCCACGACAAAGACCGGTTTGCCACCGGCATACAGGAGGATGCTGTCCGCCGTTTCGGCGCCGATGCCTTTGATCCCCAGCAATTTTTGCCGCAACATCGGGACATCCTCGGAAAACATGACATCCAAGGACCCACGGAACTCATCGCGAAGAAAGGCCAAAAAGGCCTTGAGGCGCCGGGATTTGACATTGTAATACCCGGACGGACGGATCATCCCGGCAAGCTCACGCTCCGGAATATCCATCAGCGCCGTCACTGAAAGAAGGGCATGCCGCCTGAGGGCGGCAATGGCCGTCTCGACATTTTTCCAGGCCGTATTCTGGGTCAGGATTGCCCCGACAATGACTTCCAGAGGAGAATCGCCGGGCCACCAGTGAAGGTTTCCGAAGTGATCGTCCAGGATTTGATAAGTGTAGTCAAGCCATCGCGCCTTATCCACGACAGAATGCCTTCCCGGTGCTTATGTTTATCCGTCCGCCCATGGCGGCGGCAGAAAACGGTTTCCCCCCGGACCAACCCTACCGCCGTGCCGGCGTAAAGCGATCTTCAACAGACCGGGACCCGCCATCACACAAACGACGGGGACAGAGAAAAAAACTCTTTTCTACGGCGGCTTGCAAGCCTCCCCTTTATTTGCGCAGCGCGACGAAGAAGGTGGCCTGTCCCCTCTTGATGAGGAGCATCACGCTTCCACTGGCCGCCTTCTTGTTCACCTCCCGCAGGTAATCTTTTACCGAGGAGATCTTGACCTTGTTCACCTGCAGAACAACATCCTGGGGTTGAATACCCACTTCATCGGCTGGACTGCCCGGCTGGACGCGCATGACTATCACCCCCGTCTTTTTCGGGATGCCCAGATAGCGGGCGATTTCCGGGGTTATGTCACCAACGGCCAGTCCATAATGCTCGTATCCGCCCCGGCTGGATTGGGCAGTTTCCGGCCGATCCCGGCGTTCCGCCACGGTAACCTGAAAATTCATCGCCCGCCCGTCCCGGAGGACCGCAATGCCGACCTTGTCGCCCACGTGGAAAGAGGAGATCAGCAAAAGCAGTTCGTGCGTGTCTTTGATCTTCTTGCCGTTGATGGCCGTAACAATGTCCCCCGGCCGCAATCCCGCCAGATCGGCCGGATCGCCCTTGAAGACCTCGGTAATGATGGCGCCCCGGCGGTCTTTAAGCTGTAAAGAGCGGGCCATGTCCTCGGTAATGTCCTGGACCGTAACTCCCATCCATCCGCGGGTTACCTTACCCTTGGCCTTGAGGTCGGGAAGGATATTATTCGCCATGGCGATGGGAATGGCAAAGCCGATTCCCTGGCCCTGGGCCACGATGGCGGTATTGATGCCGATCACCTTACCCTCCATATTGAAGAGGGGGCCGCCGCTGTTGCCGGGATTGATGGAGGCGTCCGTCTGGATGAAATTGTCGTAAGGTCCGGCCCCGATGACCCGTCCTTTGGCGCTGACGATGCCGGCGGTAACGGTCTGTTCCAAACCGAAGGGATTGCCGATGGCAATGACCCAGTCGCCGACCCGCAGCTTTTCGGAATCGCCGATTTCCGCAACCGGCAGACTGTCGCCAGCTTTGATTTTAATGAGGGCGATATCGGTCTTGGCATCCTTACCCACCACCTTGGCCTCATATTCACGGCCGTCGGACAGCTTGACCAGGATTTTGTCCGCCTGTTCGACTACATGGTTGTTGGTGAAGATGTATCCGTCGGAACTGATGATGAAACCTGAGCCAAGACTCTGCTGCTTGAATTCCCGGCGCGGCGAATCCCCAAAGAAACGCTCGAAGAATTCATCCCCGAAGTAGCGGTCGAAGGGCGTGCCGCCGAAGGGGGAACGATATCCTCCGCCTTTCATGACCTTGGTCGTACTGATATTGACCACGGCCGGCTTTACCTTTTCCGCAAGATCGGCAAAAGATCCGGGCGCCCGACTCCCATCCCCCGGCGTTATGGCGGAAACCGGCATTACGTCGGTCCCCGTGGGCACGAGGAAGGAAGAACGCAGCACCTCGACCACGGACACGAGAAAGAAGCCGATCAGGCAGGCCAGTAAAAACATGAAAAAAGTCTTGCGATTTTTGCTTTCCATAAAAAAGGTTATTCCTCCCTCAGGACCCGGTCAATGAATTTGATTTTGTCGCGCCGTAACATAACTTTTCATAAAATTCAATGTGATTATCTCTATTCGCATCGGGATCGGGCCGGCAAATTTTCCCCTCCCCGCAAGGGTCGAAGGAACCGCTGCCCACAGGGGGCCGAAAGGCATGGTGGCAAGGGAATTCCTAAGCATCGATACGTTCGGCCCGCACGGGGTTGGCAAGGGTGCCGATGCCTTCGATTGCTACGGAAATGCGGTCTCCATCCTTTAGAAACAGGGGGGGCACCCTGGTGAATCCCACTCCTTCCGGCGTCCCCGTGAGAATAACCGTTCCCGGAAGCAAGGTTAGGGATTTACTGAGGTTGCTGACGATGGTGGCAATATCGTAGATCATGCCGCTGGTGGAGGCGTCCTGAACGATCTGGCCGTTCAGGACGGTACGGACGGCAAGTTTGTTGGGATAGGGAAGTTCATCCCGGGTAACCAGACAGGGCCCCAGGGGACAGAAGCTGTCGAAGCTCTTGCCGCGGACCCATTGCCCCTGCTGCCTTTCGAACTGCCAATCCCTGGCGCTTACATCATTGGCGCAGGTGTAGCCCAGGACATAATCCATAGCCTCCGGCGGCGGTATATTCTTGCCCCGCCTGCCGATTACCACTGCAAGTTCACCCTCGTAGTCCACCTTCGCCGGTCCGGCGTCCGGGAGGAGGATCGTATCCTCGGGTCCGATAACGCTGGTGGAGGCCTTCATAAATACGAGCGGTTCGGGAATAACCTCGATTCCCGTTTCATCGGCGTGCCTTCGGTAGCTCAAGCCGAGGGCGAAGATATTGGGCGGCGGCAGCAGCGGAGGCAAAAGTTTATTGATTTTCACCACGGTCTCCGTGGGCGTCCAGGGGGCAAAAAGGTTTCCTTCCAACACCTCGAGCAAACCCTGATCCTCTTTATGGAGCTGTCCATAATAGCGCCGTCCGTCATCGGCAAGACAGTGGTAAATCTTCATCTTTCTGCCCTCCTTTTTCATGTTGTTAGACCTCTGAAAAATGGCTTCGCCGCAGCTAAGAAATCTTTTTCGCTTCTCAATGGGTAACGTATAAATCTTATTTATTACGAGTTGTTAAGTTCAATCAAGAAACGGCGAAAATCATTCGATTCGCTGCTTGCGAACCATTTTTCCGTGGTTAAGCAATAATTCTATAGGAATAGGAAATAGTAAAGCTAAGCTCTCGTCGTCGCCAAGGGATCAGAAAACCCACGCCCGGAGCGAGGACTCCCGCGCCGGGAAGTATAGGGGCATTTTCCTCCGCAGTCAAGACCTCCGACCGGATTTCCACGTCGAATCGTTCCTTGACAGATCAAAATCAAAAAAGTAGTTAAGATCCATAGCATTCGCCCTGAAAGAGCGGGAAATAGCATGACGAACTTTTTTGTTGGCCATATCGAAGTAAAATCGGTTTTCATGCTATGTCTTACTCCCCGTGATTACCCGATGGACGGGCAAAGACCGTCGGCGCGTTAATCATGATCCCGCTCCCCGATGAATTTTATAGAGGCATTACAAAACCCCGGGGCAAGCAGAAAATATATATAAAGAGGAGGAAAACGTATCGACGCCGGAGAAAAAGGTCTTCTCAAGCGCATCCACGATTCCGCCTGGGCATGGGACCTCTTCCAGGGTCCGATTTACAATCGCCTGATCGGCCCGGCGGCGGCGGACTATTTCTCTAACCTTGCCGGTCGGTTGGAAAAAGAAGTGAATGCCGGCGCTACTCCCGTACAGATCCTCGATGTAGGCGCGGGCGCGGGAACCATGGGTTTGCTGTTGGCCCGGACCCTCCCGTCGCCGGCGATTACCGGCATCGATTACTCTCCAGGACAGGTCCGGGCCGCCCAAGAGATGAAAAGAAAGTCCGGGCTTGACAATTGCCGTTTTCAGCTCGGCAATGCCATGGATATCCCCTTTGCCGACGAGAGTTTCGACTTGGTCATCAGCGTCAACTCCATCAAACACTGGCCCGACCCCGTGCGGGGGCTCGCGGAGATCAGGCGCGTCCTGCGGCCTCGATCCCGGGCCTTTATCGCCGAGGTGGACCGCAACACCTCCCCCGCGGGGCTGAGGGAATTTGCAGATAAGTACTGCGCCTGGTACGTCTGGCCGCCTGTAATGCGCTGGTGCCTTAGGAACGTCGTCTTCGGCAACAGCTACACGGCCGGAGAGGTGACGAATTTTGCCTGCAGGGCGGGTTTTTCCACCGTATCCCTCCAGGAGGTTCCCGGTCCGTTTTTCCTCATCGTGCTGACCAAATAATCCGCCTTGAGGCCCAGCCGGAAAGAATGATATATTCGGGCATGCTTAACGTCTTGGAAAGTATCGGCAAAAAAGGCCTTCAATCCACCCGGTCCCTCCGGGACGCCACGTCCTTTTCCTACCGGATCTTCGCCCGCCTTTTTGAACGCCGGGCATACAACAGCGCCGTATCCATGGTACTGATCAATCAGATTTACTTCACGGCGGTGCAGATCCTGCCGCTTTTTTTGACCGTGGCGGTCTGCCTGAGTATCGCCTTTGTCGGCATCATTGGAGAATATCTGCTTCGCATCGGCTTGTTTTCCTTTTTTGGCCGCCTGCTCATGGGTTTCATGGTCACGGAGATTGCCCCCTTCGTAACGGTGCTCCTCATCGCCCTTCGTTCCAGTTCGGCCATCAACGCCGAAATCGCCGTTATGAAGGTCAACAACGAACTCAATACCCTGGCGGTTTTTCGAATCGACATCATCAATTATCTTTTCCTGCCACGGGTAATCAGCGGCATCGTTTCCGTTGTCCTGCTTACCTGTCTGTTTGCCCTCATCGTCCTTACCTGCGGCTTGATTTACGCCGGCTTTTTTTTCAATATGTCCGCCGGCGATTATATCGCCGCATTATTGGAATCGACCAATTTTTTCGACCTTATCGCCATGCTCGTCAAAAGTGCCGTCTTCGGGTTCTTCATCGTCATGATCCCCATCCGCTATGGAATCCGGGCTACAAACGAACTGACCAGCATCCCCGTTGCGGTCTTGAACGGGATGGTAAATGTTTTTATCGCCATCGTCATCATCGAGGTGCTATCATTAGTCATCACACCCATGATCGCAAAATTGATCTGAATCTGAGGTTCTTCGACAGCGAAAAGCGGCTGAAGGAGGAATTGCACGCCTTTATGTCATGCCGTCATCAGGTCGGATTGGTGTCCCGGGAGGCGCCCTTGATCTCCAATCTCAGTGTCCTGGAAAATATCGCCCTTATCAGGCAATATCACAGCCGCCTATCCCGTTGCCGGGCCGAGGAGTTGGCCAGAAAATGCTTACGGAGACTGCAATTGGAAGATCTGGCGGGCAGGCGAAATCCATCGTTACGGGAGGAACAGCGTTTTTGCGTGATGGTGTTGCGGGCGGTGATGCTGGAGGATTCCATCCTGGTACTGGACCGGCCCTTTGAAATGATGCCGGCCCTGGGGGAATCACGCTTCCTTTACGACATTATTCACAAGGTGGCGGAGATGCATCGGGAATGTCACGTCTTCGATTACTTCCTGAACGAACGGCGATATATGGGAGGATCAGGCCATGAAGCTGAAAATAGAACATAAGGTGGGAATCTTCATCATCGTCACCGTTCTTCTCACCCTGGCCGGGCTCGCCTATATGGCTTATAAAAAAGGGCTTTTTCAGGCGGAAACGACCTACACCGTCTCTTCCCGCACCGGCGACGGCCTGTCGGTGGGCATGCCGTTGTACTTTTCCGGTTTCAAGATCGGCAAGGTGAAGGAACTGGAACTCAGTGGGGAGGGACTGGTGATGATCAAGATCTCCGTTCCCGATCACCACGGTAAATGGATTCGTTCCGACAGCAAATTCGTGCTGGAAAAACCCCTGATCGGTTCCGCAAAGCTTACGGTAGCCACCAAGAACATGTCGAGTGCGCCTCTGTCACCGCAAATGGTAGCCGTTTTGACGGAAGTCAACGATATCAATGACGCCATTCAAAGGGTCCAGCCGATTCTTGACCAGGTGGCGGCCATTACCGAAAATATCGCCGACATCACGGACAGACTGGCGGATCCACAAGGCGAAATGAGCAGAATATTGCAGCATTCCGAGAAGCTGACCGCATCATTGTCCGCCAAGGAATCCTTTCTGGAGATGGCCCTGGGGGATCGGAAAAGCGTTCAGGCGATTCACGCCTCCCTGCGGAACACCCGGCAAATAACCGATCAGGTAAATACTCTTCTGAAGAAGACCGATGAGGACATATATGGAAAGGACGGCATCCTGCCTCTGGTCACCAAGTCCCTGAGAGAACTGGTGGCAAATCTCGCCAAGGTCGGCGCCACCCTGGACAACATCACCAAAATAACCTCCGATGCCGCGGGCTCCACCAAGGATCTCAAGCTGTTGCGCAGCGATATCGACGCCACGGTAAATTCCCTGAACCGTCTCCTCGATGAACTGAACCAAAAAATGCCGTTCAAAACGGAACCGAAGATAAAACTGCCCTGAGGAAACCGGCCGGTTTCGTGCTCCGGGAAAAGACGGCCGTTGTTAAGCATGGTTAAGTGCATACATGTATAAATGACGGCCTTGACCGGCCTCATGGCAGGGAAAAACAGTTTAACAAGTCATGATTTCAGATTAAAATGCCTCTCTGGGAGCTGCCCTATGAATGCCAATAATATTAAGAAGATCTCCTTATGCTTTATCATCATGGCCCTGATCACGGGTTGTGCCGGTTCCAGAAACATCCCCGACTGGAACTATGCCGCATTCAACAGGCTGGAGGACTTCAAGCAGGCGGCTCTGGAGGGAAGGACAACCATCGCGGAGCTTCATTTTCAACGCGCGGTGGAGGAAATCAAAAAAAGCGGCGACCTGGCGTTGCTGGGCAGAGCCTATCTCAACCGCTATGCGGTCCAGACCGCCCTGCTGGAATCATTTGACGACGGGGAGTTCCAGAACATTCAAGCCGTGCATCCGGATCGGGAAAATGCCGCTTTTTTGGCGTTTCTAAAGGGATTTTTTGACCGGACCGACAGCAAGCTGCTGCCGTCCCCTTATGCCGCCGCCCAAAAAGACCTCCTGGAAGGGAATGCGAAGCATGATGTCCACAAAAGGGTCCGTCTTCTCCAGGATCTGAGAGAGACGCCTGACGATCTTTCCCGTCTGATTATCACCGGGCGATTGGTTCTGTCCGGATACGAAGAAGAGGAAATCCTTCAGGACGCCATGGAAATCGCTTCCCGGCGAGGGTGGAAGAAAGCCCTGTTAGTTTATCTTAACCGCCTGCAAATCTTTTATGAAGGCAGGCAGGAACACGGCAAGTCCCGCATTATCGGAGAGAGGATGAAGCTGATTCAATAACGACCCACGCCCCCTGGGGCGCCTTATCCTGGAGTAACTTGAGTTAAGTTACTCAGAAGGATTGCATTTTATCCGCGGAACTGGTTACACCCCATGCAGACCTGCTAATTTTTAGATCACCACCCTTCAAGGTAGGAGGCGGGGACGGGGAGGAGATTACGTTAAAATGTCCCCAAGGATCCGGATATTTTAATTATTCCTTGTGCCCGCTTATGGACATGAAAGCGCTTTGGTGGACGGTCGGCAACGGCGAACTTGTCATACCGGGACAACGCGCATGTGACGGGTCCAACTGGTGTTTGTCCAAGAGGAATCTTCTTCCAAAGGCAACGCGGGTCTGGTGCCGAGGCCGCACTTACGGGCAAAATAGCGGTGAAAGGCAAGGTTGTTGGTCAATTCCGGATGAAATACCGTGGCCAGCCCTTCCGGGGTCTCCACCGCCGCGATATAATCCTCTGCCTGCCAGAGGATTTCCACCCCAGGGCCGACGCTCCTTATCTTTGGCGCCCTGATGAAGACCAGGGGAACGGGCACATCGGAGACCTTCGGGATGAGAGCGCTGCCGGTGAAGCTGTCCAACTGGCTTCCGAAGCCGTTCCGCTCGATTTCCATATCGATGAGACCCAGATGCGTCTTTTCCCCCGTTACCCGTGACGCGAGCAGAATGGCGCCCGCACAGGTGCCCCAGATCTTCACCCCCCGCCGGTAAGCGGACCTGATGGCCGCATCGAGGCCGAAAATTACCAGAAGTCTGGCCAGACAGGTGCTTTCGCCGCCGGGAATGATCAGCCCCTGGAGATCGGCAAGATCGGATCGATCTTTGACCCGCCGGGCGGACACCCCTAACCGGTCCAGGTGATCGAGATGTTCCACCACGTCTCCCTGCAAGTCGAGAACCCCGATCATCACCGGCAATGCCTTTTACCAGCCTCTTCCGGCGAGGAGTTGATTTTCCGGAATGGAGCCGATTTCCAGTCCCGGCATGGCCTCGCCGAGATACATGGACGCCTCCAGGATCTTCCGCGGGTCCTGAAAATAGGCCGTCGCCTTGACAATGGCCCGGGCCCGCCGGGCGGGATCCGCGGATTTGAAAATTCCGGAGCCGACAAAAATGCCGTCGCACCCAAGCTTCATCATCATGGCGGCGTCGGCGGGCGTGGCAATGCCGCCGGCGGCAAAGTTTACTACCGGCAAACGGCCCAGTTCCCGGACCTGCAGGGCCAATTCGTAAGGAATCCCATTCGCCTTGGCAAAGCCCGTCACCTCTTCCCGGGGCAGTCCTGCCAACTGGCGGATCTCCCGATTCATGGCCCGCATATGTCGCACCGCTTCAACGACATTGCCCGTACCCGCTTCCCCTTTCGTGCGGATCATGGCCGCCCCTTCCGCAATGCGACGCAGGGCTTCACCCAGATTGCGGGCGCCGCAAACAAACGGAATGGAAAAAGCAGTCTTGTCGATGTGGCATTCTTCATCGGCGGGGGTCAGGACCTCACTCTCGTCGATGTAGTCGATTTTCAGGGCTTCCAGGATCTGCGCCTCCACGAAATGTCCTATCCTGGCCTTGGCCATGACGGGAATGGAGACGGCCTTTTTGATTTCCGCAATCATGGCGGGATCAGACATGCGCGCCACCCCCCCCTGGGCCCGGATGTCCGCCGGCACCCGCTCCAGGGCCATAACGGCAACAGCGCCCGCATCCTCGGCGATCTTTGCCTGTTCGACATTGGTGACGTCCATGATGACGCCGCCCTTGAGCATCTGCGCCAACTGAACGTTCAATTCATACCTTTTCTTATCCACCTTATCCAAGCCTCCCTAATTCGTTTCTTTATTTCAAGATGTATGACAAACCAAGGGTCTCGTCAAGAGCAATTAGCGGCATGAAATTACCTTTGACATGGATAGAAATTTGTGACAGGAATTTTCGCCAGTTGGCATTTTGCGAAGATACGGGCAAACACCGGGATGTTCTGGAGCCGGTCTTGTCTTACCCGTGCAAAGCAGTCAAAAAGATAGCGAGGAGGGCCTATGGAAATCAATAAAAAGATGGTTGAGGATGTTTTGATCGTTTCCGTCAGCGGCAGAATCGATGCCGTTACGGCGCCCGATTTTGAAAAAAATCTCATGGAATCCATCGGCGCCGGGGAAAAAACCTTTCTACTGGCGATGGATCATTTGGAATATATCAGCAGCGCCGGCCTGCGCAGTATTCTCGCTATTGCCAAGGTTTTGAAGACCAAGGAAGGAAAACTGGTCTTTGCCGGTCTTCAGGGCCCGGTCAAAGACGTGTTCAAAATATCCGGTTTCGGATCGATATTCACTATCTTCGATACCGAGGCAGAGGCTTTGAAACAGCTTTAAACCGGTTTGATATTTATGGATACCCCAACCGGCATTGTTGTTCCCGCCCAGCTTGCCTATCTGCAAAAAATGCTTGATTTTGTCACCTCGTTCACGGAAGAGGCGGGATTCGATCTCAAAAGAATCCGCGAGATCGAGCTTTGCGTGGAAGAAATACTGGTGAATATTTTCAATTACGCCTACCCCGCCACAACCGGAGATGTGGCTTTGGTTTTCCAGCCCGGTCCGGAGGACACTCTGGAGATCCGGATCCAAGACACGGGAATACCTTTCAATATCCTCTCCGTCAATGATCCCGACATAAACGCGGGCATCGACGAGCGCCAGATTGGGGGACTGGGAATTTTTTTTGTCCGGCAGCTCATGGACCGAGTAGAATATCGGCGGGATCATGACCGGAACATACTTTCCCTGTTCGTCAAGCGGCCGCATTCATGAGAACTCTCCGGTGGATGAAGAAACTATGACCATCAACAATCTATACCCTAAGAGGATTTGTTTCATGGGGAAAAGAGTTATCGTCTTCCTGATCGGGTTGGTTTGCTGTGGCATGGCCTCGGTGGCCGCCGCGGAAGAATCTTTGGACGCATCGCTTAAGAAAAACTTCCCCCAATTGCATTACGAGTCTCTACAGCCTTCGAACATCAAGGGATTGTACGAAGTTGAGACGGCCCGCGGCATCGTCTATTACGCCCCGGATGCCAAATGCCTGATCATCGGAAACATCTTTTCCATGGAAGGGAAAAACATCACCCGGCAGCGCCACAACGACAAGATCCTGGCGCGGGCGAGTAACCTGCCCCTGGCTAAAGCCCTCAAGGTCGGATCCGGCCGCCGCACCATAATCGAGATTACGGACCCGGACTGTCCCTACTGCCGGAAAGCGGCCCAGGCACTGTCCGGGAAAGACGATTTAACACGCTACATTTTTTTCTATCCCCTCTCCAAATCTTCGGCGGATAAGGTACGTCATATCCTCTGCGCTCCGGACCCCCAGGAGGCTTATAAGGAAAGCTATCGGGGTCTCCTTGATAAAAAGACTCTGGTTCTCTGCGAACGAGCGGCGGTACAGGAACTTATGAAGACCCATCAGGAACAGGGCCGCCGGCTCGGTGTCGAAGGCACCCCATATTTTATCATCGACGGTCATCATATCGTCCCCGGCGCCGATATCCCCGTCATCGAAAAACTTCTTGCCGTACCGATGGAAAAGAAATGAAAACCGGCGACCCGCAGGCACTCTTTCAGCACCTGATAGTCCTTTGCAAAGAGGTGTCGGAAGGGGAATACCGGGATATGGGAGAGCTATTCGAACTTACCAAAGCGCAACTGTATCCGCCCCTGGTGACTGAACTCGCGGAATCTTTCGGAATGATGACCGTAAGGCTGGAAGCGAGGGAGTATCTTCTGGAAGAGGTCATTACCGACCTGAAACAGATCCAGCAGGAACTGGCGGCAGCCAAAGAGGCTCTGGCCAGGGAAAACGTCAGTTTGAAGCATTCCCTCAAGCGGTCCCTTCAACCCACGCCGATCCTCGGCGCCAGTGCCGCCGTCCTGGATCTTCTGAGGAAGATTGACCGGATCGCCGACACGCCGGTGAACGTCCTCATCACCGGTGAAACGGGAACGGGCAAGGAACTCGTTGCCCGAACCATCCACGATAAAAGCGCCCGGCGCGGCCGGCCTTTCATCGCGCTGAACTGCACCGCCATCCCGGAGTCGATCTTCGAGAGCGAGATCTTCGGCATCGAAAAGGGCGTCGCCACCGGGGTGGAGAAGCGGATCGGGAAATTGGAACAGGCCCAGGGCGGGACCATCTTTTTCGACGAGGTGGGCGACATGCCCCTGGCGGCCCAGGGAAAGATCCTCCGGGTCATCGAGGATCGCCAGGTGGAACGCATCGGCGGCAGGACCTCAATCCCCGTGGATATCCGTATTGTGGCGGCTACCAACAGGAATCTCAAGGAACGGATCGGCAAAGGTCTTTTCCGGGAAGATCTTTATTACCGGCTGAATGTCGTCAATCTCCATATCCCGCCCCTGCGGGAGAGGCCGGAAGACATTACCCTTCTCCTCGACTTTTTTTCTGAACGGGGGGCAAGAATGATGGGCCGGACACCGCTATCCTTTTCCCCGGAAGTTAGGGAGCGCCTGTGCGCCTATTCCTGGCCGGGCAATGTCCGCGAATTGGAAAACGAGGTGGAGCGGGCCATCGCCCTCACTTCCGGCAGCGAAATCAACTATGGCGACCTTTCGGAAAACATCCTCGGATACGGTCCGGAAGAGAAGCTCGACAGTCTCCTGCCGCCGGTGAAAAGGGCGGAACGTCTTCTGCTTGAAAAGACGTTGCGGAGCGTCAAGGGCAACAAGTCCGAGGCCGCGCGCCTGTTGGGTCTCAGCCGGGAGGGACTGCGCCGCAAGCTTCTCCGCTACGAACTGAAATGACTCTCCCCTGGCAGGAGTTAGGGATATCTTCGGGCTTCAAGCATTAGCTAACATGAGCCCTCCGGCCAGCCACTGCCTCACCAGACAGGAGTCTGTATTTTTATGCGGGTGAATATACCCCACCGCGTTGCCTTAAACTTTTGTATCATAAGTTCGTCATCTCTGACAGCATCCCCATAAAAGCTGAAATTCCGCAAGATTCTCTGTTTGGCAACTTTCGATAATCATCAGACGCAAATTTTCAAAAACGGCTGATTGCCGATTTGTCTCTCTTTGATCATCCATCTTGACAGTCCTTTACAGGGTAAGCCTTTCGATCATGGATTGTTGCCATCAATAGACGGCCGACAACGCGTTTCCTGACCTCCGACCGTCGGTCTCGGCGGATTATAGGCACCGGCAAGATATAAGTATGCCGCCAGCGACCTAATCGGTGGCTTTCCGGGTGGCAAGACTTCGGACAATGCCCCTTGCCCTGCTAAATGGAGGAAACAATCAAATTTTCACGTCCGCTCACAAAACATTGTCCGTTCGCATAATGTGCCGGGCCTTCGCCCCCATCCCACACCCCGGACCATGTCAGGGGATCAGTCGGGATTTAATTCCCCCCAGGCAATACTATCCCCGTCCTACAAATCTGCCCCGATCGTCACTGCCGCCCGGGATCGTTGCCGCAGGTCGGACAAATACCTATGCGGCTGCCGCCGGATGCATGGCGCTTCTTTCCTCCTCCTTCCCAACGGCATTTCATCGCTCTGCCGATAGAAAAACACGTGGCGTTCGATTATCATCGTGTTGAAAAGAAAACCGGTCAAGAAAGGGACAGACTGCCATGATAACGGCCAAGACATTGGAACGGATCGAGTTCAATCCCCAGTTGTATCTCCTCGGGCACACGATCGCCCGGCGACGCACCGCGGAGACCGTTCCCAGGAGAAACATCGCCCTTTGGGCCGCCGGGCACTGATGCCCATGGACGGACAACGACAGCGTCGCCGCACGGAGAGAAAAGACGGCACCAAAAAGGATCGACCCTCAAGATGGGCGGGATATGGATTGACCGGACAAGCTCTCCAGGGATATGGGAAGAATAAGATCAGCACGGCGCCAGTGCGAAAGATCCGGCACCTTTATTCGATATCCCCCCGGCTCGCCGGCGCCGGCCTGTCCCGTTTCAGGTGACGTACGCCTCCAGCCCCGGCAATAACGACATCCGTAGCCAGATCGAGAAACAGTCCATGTTCCACCACCCCGGCATGGGTCTTGATTTTCGCCGCCAGTTCACGAGGATTGAGAATCTCGTTGAAATTGCAGTCGGCAATGAGATTTCCCTGATCGGTATGGTAGAGGCTCTTATCGGCATTCCGTCGGATCCGTATCTTGGCGCCGAGGGATTCCAGAAAGAACACATGAGTGTTCCAGCCAAAAGGGACAATCTCCACGGGCAAATGGCGTTGTTTGCCCAGGAACGGAGAGCACTTGCTCTCATCGAGGACAATGACCACGCGGCGACTTGCCTGGGCGACGATCTTTTCCCGGAGCAGCGCCCCGCCGCCACCTTTGATGAGATTCAACTCGATATCCACTTCGTCGGCGCCGTCGATGGTAATGTCCATCAATGGGTGTTTTTCAAAGGTGGTCAACGGCATCCCGGATTGCAGGGCCTCCTCCTCCACTTGCAGGGAGCAGGGAATGCAGAGGACATTCTTTATCTCTCCCGATTTCAACCGTTCGGCCAAAAAACGGACGGCATGAATGGCCGTGCTGCCGTGACCGAGTCCAACCACCATGCCCGAGGCGATAAGTCCCACGGCATGGGCTGCGGCCTTTTTTTTCAGCTCCGTTATGTCCGCTTGCATATGAATCCCTCCTTTGATTATGAGATGTTGTGTTGAAATTTTCTTCTTTTACCAATGGTCTTCTTGTGGGAAGAGGGCCAGTACGAACAGTAACCAGCTCCGCTGATTTCAGGGCATTTTTCGTTCACCGCGGCGCCCGCTCCTGCCGGGAGGCTGAAAACTCGGTGTTTCACATGAAACATTTACTGATTATCTTTAAATATAAATCACTTGGAGCATGTTAACATCAGCGAGAACTATTGTGAGACGAGGAGAAATTGATCATCCGGGAGCTATCGGCCCTTGGCTAAGAATTGTACTTTTAAAGGCTTTCCTTGTCAACATACTTTCGCGCCGAATTATTTTTGCCGATGCAATGAGGGCTTTGCGTAACCGTGTAAAAATGGTTCGCAAGCAGCGAATCAAATGTTTTTCGCCGTTTCGTGATAGAGATTAACTCCTCGTAAAGAATAAGATTTATACGTTAACTATTGAGAAGCGAAAAGATTTCTGAGCTGCGGCGAAGCCATTTTTCAAACCGGACATAGTAATGCCAATCCCTTCCCGAAGGGAGGCGGGATACAGACGGAAGGGAGGGGTTTCTTGATCCGCAGGGCATGGAGTTCGCCGCGCCGTTTCCGTACCGTAGTCAGCTCTGTTCCCCTACGGCGATTACCGAACCGGCGCAATTCCAGTCTGGATAAAGCTGACAGAGTTAAATGACTATAAAGGGGATCTCCCTGTCGGCGTTCAGCATTTAGGGGGCGGATGGGTCCTGAGTATTGCCTGCGCTGCGCCTCTTGCGTAAATATATATCCATCCGTTTCATCTAAAAATGCTTTCCTGTGCGCTTGACTTCCGTAACCAATTAATTTCCTCCCCTTCAGGGGAAGGATTAAGGTGGGGATGGGTCTATTATTCATCCCCTTTGTTACGGCCTGCCGTAAGGTGTGTTTCATCCCGGAAGCAGCTCATCCGCCGCCAAAAAAAGGTCGGCATATTTCCTCATGTCTTGATTCTCAAAACCTTGGCACCGCGGATCCGCCGTTCCTTGAGTTCCAGCAGGGCCGCATTGGCCTCGGCGAGGGGATATTCCCGAAATTCGGGCTTGAGAGGCACGGCGGCGGCCAAAGTGAGAAATTCCTTTATATCCACGCGCGTTACGTTGGCCACACTCTTGATCTCCTTTTCCATCCAGAGATGGTGCGGATAGTCCAAATCCGTTAGGAGGTGCCGGTCTGTTCCCTCTTTTCGAATGGCATTGATGACCAGTCGCCCCCCGCTTTTGAGATTTCCCAACGCGGCGACGACGGGGCGCCAGGCCGGCGTGGTATCGATGATGGCGTCGAGCGGTTCCGGAGGCGCCGCTTCTGTGTCGCCCGCCCAGTCCGCCCCCAATTCCCGGGCAAAGATGCGTTCTCTCTCACTCCGGGCGAAGATGAAAACCGCCACTGTCGGGTAGAGATAGCGCACCAGCTTCAAAACCAGGTGGGCGGAGGCCCCGAAACCGGTCAGACCAAGAAATTGACCGTCCCGCAGGCCCGTCAGGCGCAGGGAACGGTAACCGATGGCACCGGCACATAGGAGGGGTGCGGCCTCGCCATCGGTAAAGCTCTCCGGAACGGCCACTGCAAACCGCCCCCGGACCTTCATAAACTCCCCGTAGCCTCCGTGGGCGTCCCGACCGGTGGCCCGGAACTCCGGACAGAGGTTCTCCCGATCCGAGCGGCACCAGGCGCATTCTCCGCAGGCCGAATAGATCCAGCCCACCCCGACGCGGTCTCCAAGCCGCCATTCCGTTACGGCGTCGCCTTTCTCCACCACCCGTCCCACAACCTGATGACCGGGAATCACGGGGAAAAAGGGTGGTGCCGTCCGTCCTTCGATTTCATCCAGTTCGGTATGGCAGACCCCGCAGGCGCCGACTTCAATGACAATTTCCTCAGGCCCCGCTTGCGGCGGCTCCGTTTCCACCAGCGCCAGGGGCCGCCGGTCCGTTTTCAGATCGCAGATCCTTGACAAATAAAGGGCCTTCATAACTTTTCCCCCTTAGTCAGAAAATGCATCTGCACGATCTCCCTATAAACATTTTTCATCTTTCGCGGGTGTTGGACAAACATGACCATTCATTTGAAACTATCCTTTTTCGGCCTTATATCCCCACCTTGAAGAACGGGGTTTGACGGCCTTCTCTGATATATCCTGACCCGTGGCGGGGGCAGCGCCGCCCGCGTAAATATAAGCCGCCTCGCTCTCTGGAGCGTTTCCATCTCCCCGATCGTTTCCTGTCGATTCTCCGCCCCGCCGGCCATAACCCTAATTTGCTGTTAACCCTCCCGACCGGTAGCGAGGCGATGTCCGGCCTTACGCCCGGCCCCGATACCGCAGGGCGAGGACCGTTATGTCGTCCGACTGGGGTTCCTGTCCCGCAAATGCCTTAACCGCGCCAAAGACGCATTCCACCAGGGCTTCGGGATCTCGGCCCGGACAGGCGGCCAGGGTCTTCAACAGCGCCGCGTCGGAAAAGAACTCCTTGCGTTCATTCATGGCCTCCGTAACACCGTCGGTATAGAGCAAGAGGGTATCGCCGGGGTTCAAATCGAGCCGCAGGGTCTCGTAGCGGGCATCTTCCATGATGCCCAATAGGAATCCCTCGGGTGAATTGAGCCAACCGACCTCCCCGCCCGCGGAGAACAGCACGGGAAGATTGTGTCCGGCATTGGAAAACAGGAGTTCTCCGGTCTTGATATTCAGGATCCCGCAACAGACGGTGACGAACATGGAGGAGTCGTTATCCTTGCAGAGTTCCTGATTTACCTGTTCCAGGGCGTGGGATGGGAAGACGGACTGACCGGCTATGCCCTTGATCAGGGTCTTGGTCACCGCCATGAACAATGCCGCCGGGACCCCTTTTCCCGAGACGTCGCCTATGGAAAAGAAGACATGATCGTCATCGACGAGAAAGAAATCATAAAGATCGCCGCCCACCTCTTTCGCGGGCTCCAGAGCGGCGAAGATGTCGAATTCCTCCTTTTCCGGAAAGGGCGGGAAACGCTTGGGGAGGAAGCTCATCTGTATTGTCCGGGCGATCTTCAGCTCGCTTTCGATGCGCTCCTTGGCCGCGGTGGTTGCGGCAAGATTGCTGATATATTCCTTCAGGGCCACCTGCATGTTCTGAAAGGAATGGGAGAGGGCCGCCACCTCGTCGTGAGAACGGACCGCGGGCACCTCCACCTCCAGATTTCCCTTGGCGATCTCCCCCGCCTTGTCGGCAAGGATCCGCAGGGGTCGGGTGATCGTCCCCGAAATCACGAAGATGACGATCAGCAGGGCAAGAAAGCCCGCGCCGCCGATACCGAGAATAACGGCCCTGAGCCTGTTGATCCCCGCAAAGAGTTTATCCTCCGGGAAGACCACCCCGATGGACCAGCCCAACGTCGGCAGCGGTGCGTAGTACATCCAGGCCGCCTGGTCGGCGAACTGGCTCTTCACGGTCACGAACCCCTTCCCACCCCGGGTCATCTTCCGGCCGATGTCTCTTAAGTCCTCATCATTGTTGGCCTCGGCAATGCTGAAGATACTTTCCCGCATGATGTAGTCCTTCCGCGGGTGGGAGACGAAAACCCCGTTGCGGGAGATGAGAAAGGAATAGCCGGCCTGATGCGGGGTGAGCTTCTCGATGATTTCCATGAGCCATTCCAGGGAGATGTCCGCCGTCACGATCCCCGTGAAAACCTTCTCCCCCCCCCGGTAGGTATAGAATGGAACGGAATAAGTGGACATCATGATGTTTCCCGCTCCTTCGTCGAAGTAAGGTTCGCTCCAGACGGCCTTGCCCAGTTCTTTGGGGATTTGGTACCAGTCCCAGTAGAAATACTGGTATTCCTCGTTTCCCAAAAACGACGGCACCAGCCCGCCGTACTTACCCCGGCAGATATAGGGGGCAAAATACAGGGTCTCTTCAGCAAAGGCATGGGGTTCATAGGCAACAGCGGAACCGAAGATCTCGGGGTTGGTCTGGAGCAGATCGATGATCTGCTTCTGCAGGGCCGGCAAGGTCGGCTTCCCGCCCTGAAGATTGCGGGCCAGATAGGAGGGAACCTTCTCCACGCCTCCCAGGATCACCTCGATCTTGCTCACCGTGGCCAGGGTCACCGCTTCGGCATTCCTCTCCACATTGGCGAGGATCTCATTGCGAAAGTAATAGGAACTGTAGCCGAAGGCGGCGACGAAGATCACCGCCGTCGCAGTGAGGATGAAGAGCGACATCCGGAAGGCCAGGCCTCCCCGACCTGCATCTTTAAGGTTTTTCCAGACAAGGGGCATAGAACTCACCGAAGGGGGTGATGGTCTTGATGAGGCCGTTTTTCCGCAACTCACCGGCCACAGTCTCGTAATCGCCGGGATTGAGGGCGCCGATAGGGATCCTGGCCTCCCCCGGCTGAATCAGATCCTTCATCCTTTTGAGCATCCACTGCTGGTGGACCCGGTTGCCGCCCGTATGGGCCTCGTTGATATATTTCATCACGATGTCCGTGGCCTCCTCCGGATGGGCGAAGGCGTACTCCCACCCCTTGCGGGTGGCCCGGACAAACCGGCAGCAGCCTTCCCGATCCCGCTCGAAGGTCTCCTTGAGGACATAAATCCCGTCTTCGGGAAAGTTGAGGCCGTGCCGGTCAAAAAAGAAGGCCGTCAGCTCGTCCTCGTTGACGCCGGCGTTGATGATGGTGTGATACTCGTTGTACCACATGGCGGAGGCGGCATCGACACCGCCGCGCAAGAATAGATTGACGGTCGCCCCCTGGACGACGGTCTTGACGTTCAGGCCATACTTCCGGAAAAAGGCCTGGGGCTGAACCTGGAAGTTCGGCCACAGGCTGATCTTTTTGTGGTTCAAATCCGCCGGCTTGGTGATCCCCCGCTCCTTTTTCGCCACGAGGATGAAACCGGAACGCTGCATGATCTGACCGATATTGAGGAGGGGAATCTGCTTGTCCCGCTGCTGGATGGCCTCGGAGAGGAACATGGTGGTAAAGTCCGCCCGCCGTTCCGCCAGCATGGCGGCGGCGGGGGCATCCGGGCCCCCTTTGAGGATCTTCAGGTCGATGCCCTCTCCCCGGTAAAATCCCTTTTCATAGGCCACATAATAACCGGCGAACTGTGCCTGGGGCAGCCACTGGGGGAGGAAGGTCATGGTCCGGAATTCCGCGGCCCCGGGTGGGACCGCCCAGAGAAAAACGATCAGCAACACCGCGGCCGCGACAAGAAAACCGCCCCGGCCGGCGTTCCCCCTGCCGCCCCGATGTGCCACCCGTACCGGCGCGCTTGCTCCCTGTAAACCAGGATGCCGGCCTCTTTTTCGCTTCCCTTCCATGGCCTCCCCAGCCGCGTAAGTTGTGTATATAGAGGTATCAGGAGCCATTGCTCACCATTGTTGGTGCCCCCATAAAAAGGTGCAAATGACTCGCCCCTTCCAGGGGAGAGCTGAGGTGGGGATGTGTTTTGTTACGTAAATATAAATGATTACCCCATCCCCCATTTCGTCACTCCCGTACAGGCGGGAATCAAGAATAATTTGAAACACCGGATGTCGGGTCAAGTCCGGCATGACGAATCGATCTTGTCTAAGGTCCCGCAAACCTCCTGACTGAGCTCCGTTTAAAATTCCATAGAGATTAAGCATGTTCAGGAGATACCGGCTTCACCATTCCCTCCGCACCTTGACGCCCCGTTCGTGCAAATACTCCTTCATTGCACCGATGGAATAGGTCCGGTAATGGACGATGGAGGCGATCAGGGCGGCATCGGCCTCTCCCCGGGTCAGGACCGCGTAGAGATGTTCCGGCCTCCCCGCCCCCCCGGAAGCAATTACGGGGATCCCCACCGCCGCGGAAACCAGGCAGGTCAGGTCGTTCTCATACCCTTCCTGGGTGCCGTCGGTATCGATGGAATTCAGGCAGATCTCCCCGGCGCCCCGGCGTTCCCCTTCTTTTGCCCACTGCAGGGCATCCCGCCCTGTATAGATCCGGCCTCCATGGATCACGATCTCATATCCCGACGGGATCTCCGGACGGGCGGCGACTTTCTTGACATCCATCCCCAAAACAACGCATTGACTGCCGAAGGCACGGGCGCCTTCATCTATGATATCCGGGTTTTTCACCGCTTCGGAATTGACGCTCACCTTTTCAGCCCCGGACAGGATCACGGCGCGCATGTCCTCCACGCTACGAATGCCTCCCCCTACGGAAAAGGGGATGAAGATCGTTTCCGCCACCCGGCGGACGACTTCCAGCATGATGTTCCGGCCATCCGAGGAGGCGGTGATATCATAGAAAACAATCTCGTCGATCCCCTGCTCGTAATAGATCCGGGCGGCCTCCACCGGATCGCCGATATCCATATTGCCCTGGAATCTGATCCCTTTGGTCAGTTTTCCATCCCGAACGTCCAGACAGGCGATGATCCTTTTACTGAGCATCGGCGCCTCCCCAGCGGCAGAAATTGGCCAGGATCCGCAGCCCCGGGGCACCGCTTTTCTCCGGGTGGAACTGCACCGCAACCAGATTCCGGTGGGCAAGGGCGGAGCAGAAACGAAGGCCGTATTCCGTTCGGCCCAGAATGTGAGCCGTATCGGCGGGTTCGGGATAAAAGGAATGGACGAAATAATATTCCGCCGCCACCGGCAAGCCGGCAAAGACGGGATGGGGGCGGTAAAATTCCACCCGGTTCCAGCCCATATGGGGGATCTTCAGTACCCTTTCCCCTTCCCGCAGGCCGTGGGGAAACCGGCGGACCCGGCCCGGCGCCAGGCCCAGGCAAGGGGTGTCATTTTCCTCGCTATGGGAAAAGATCACCTGGGTGCCGAGGCATATCCCCAGCAGGGGCGTACCGGCGGCAAGGCATTCCCGGAGCCAGGTGTCCATCCCCAGACGGCGGAGGTTGGTCATGGCCTCCCCGGCCGCCCCCACGCCGGGAAAGATGATCCGGTCGCATCGGGCAAGCTCGCGCGGATCGGCGGTAACCGTCCAGGACTCGCCCAGGTACTGGAGGGCCCGGGCGACGCTGGTGAGGTTGCCCGCCTTATAGTCTATGATTCCTATCACTTTTTAAATCCTTCCCGGTATCCGTGCGGACCCGGACGCCTTTTTTACGACGCCGCCCGCAACCGCCGCCCAAGCTAAACTATTTGCCTTAAAAATACAAATGTTTATTGTTTGACCTTTGGCGATGTCGTCATTGCTTGACTTCCCGGGGGAGGCAATTCCGAGTCTGTCCTTGAAAATATTTGCAAATCATGTCAAACGAACTCCCAGGCGGTTGCGGCGGACCGCCGGTCAATGATCGGGCCGCCGTCGCGTAACCCCGAATACCGACCGGGCTCGGGAAACGATACCGGCTGGAACGGAAAGCCGCCCTTTATGCCGGCTGTAAGGAGACGCGGATCGAACTTGAAACGCATTGAGCAATGATGATCGAAGCCAATCTCACGGACCTGCAGGGTCTCCTGGAACATATCACCTATTTCAACGAAGAGACCGGATACGCCATCATCAAAGTCAAAGTCTCCGGGCATAAGGATCTGGTCGCCTGCGTCGGCAATCTCATCCGCCCCACCCCCGGCGAAATCGTCGCCATGAAGGGGGAGTGGGCCAACCACGAGAAATACGGCCGGCAGTTCAGGATCGTCATCTGCGAGACCAAGACCCCTGCCTCGGTTTACGGGGTGCAGAAATACCTCGGCTCGGGTCTGATCAAGGGCATCGGCCCTGTAATGGCCAAGCGGATCGTCGGCAAATTCGGCCGGAAGACCCTGGAGATCATCGAAAACAAAACTGAGCGGCTCAAGGAAATACCCGGGATCGGCGAAGGAAGGATCGCCATGATCCGCAAGGCCTGGAACGAACAGAAGGAGATCCGTACCGTTATGCTCTTCCTCCAGACCCACGGTGTCAGCGTGGGCTTCGCCGCCAAGATCTTCAAGCAATACGGCCGGGAAGCGATAAAAATCGTTCAGGAAAATCCCTATCGCCTCGCCGCGGACATCTTCGGCATCGGTTTCATCACCGCCGACCGGATTGCGGAAAAGCTGGGTCTGCCCAAGGAATCCCTCGTTCGCGCCGAGGCGGGCCTTCTTTACGTCCTGAATCAACTGGCCGAGCAGGGACACGTTTTCGTCCCCGAACCGATCCTCATCCAGGAGGCAATGAACATCCTCGGCATCGAGGCGGGCCTCATCGCCGCGGCGCTGGAGACCCTGACGGCGGCGCGGACGATCGCCGTGGAAAACCGGGGGGATACGGAACCCCGGGCCATCTACGGACTCCCCTTTTACCTCGCGGAAAGCCAGACCGCCTCCCGTCTCAAGGCCCTCATTGCCTCCCCCAAGCAGGTCCGGAAAATCGACGCCGACAAGGCCCTGGCCTGGGTCCAGGAGCAACTGGCCATTGCCCTGGCGGAAAAACAGATCGAGGCCGTGCGGACAGCCGTGGAAAACAAGGTCATGATCATCACCGGTGGCCCCGGCACGGGCAAAACCACGATCATCAACGCCATCCTGAAGATCTACGGCACCGTCCGGACGAAGATCCTCCTTGCCGCCCCGACGGGTCGGGCGGCGAAAAAAATGGCCGAGGCCACGGGCTGGGAAGCCAGGACGATCCACCGCCTGCTCGAGTTCAGTCCCCTCAAGGGGGGATTCCAGAAGCACGAGCACTCCCCCCTGGACTGCGATATCCTCATTATCGACGAGGCTTCGATGATCGACATCATGCTCATGCACCATCTCCTGAAGGCCGTTCCTCCGCGGGCAACCATGATCCTCGTCGGCGATGTGAACCAGCTTCCCTCCGTCGGGCCGGGCAACGTCCTGAAGGATATCATCGAGTCAGGGGCGGCGCCGGTGGTGGAACTCCGGGAGATCTTCCGACAGGCCAAGGCGAGCTCCATTATCGTCAACGCCCACCGGATCAACCAGGGCCTTCTTCCGGAAGCGGAAACCACGCCGGGAACGTTGTCGGACTTCTACTTCATCCACCAGGAAGAGGCGGAAAAGGTATTGGCAACGGTACTTACCATGGTCAAGGAGCGGATTCCGAAACGGTTCCACCTCCATGCCGTCAATGACATCCAGGTGCTGAGCCCCATGAACCGGGGGGTGGTGGGGGTGACGAACCTCAATGCGGCCCTTCAGGAAGCGCTGAACCCCGGCGAAGGGGGCATATCACGGGGTGGCAACACCTTCCGGAACCATGACAAGGTCATGCAGATCCGGAACAACTACGATAAGGAGGTCTTCAACGGCGACATCGGCCGGATCTTTAACGTCGATACGGAAGGGCAGGAATTGAAGGTCCATTTCGACGACCGTTTCGTGACCTATGATTTTTCCGAACTCGACGAACTCGTCCCGGCTTACGCCGTGACCGTCCACAAAAGCCAGGGCTCCGAATATCCCGCCGTGGTAATCCCCCTGCTCACCCAGCACTATATGATGCTCCAGAGGAATCTCATCTATACCGCCGTGACCAGAGGGCGGAAACTGGTCGTCGTTATCGGGACGAAGAAGGCCCTGGCCATCGCCGTTAAGAACAACAAGCAGCAGCAGCGCTATTCCCTCCTCAAGGAACGGCTGCTGATGCCGGAGGCGGCCCGATAGCCCCGGGACGGATCGGCGCGGCGTCTCCGAACCGTGCGGCCCTTTGGCCTTTGGAGCCCGATATTCCATCCCGCCCCAGACCTGGCGTTCTCCCGCCGCCGTCGCCAAAGTCAGGTTCGAGGTTCAAAGGACCTTTTCTCCGCGGGCCTACGCGCCGGAGACACGTAATCCCCGGCGGTGCCTTCAGATTTGTTCGTATCGCTCCGGCGTGAACCTGGGGGTGCAAACGGCCAGGAAGATCAGGTCTTCCGGGCCGGTGCTCGTGATACGCTGGCGTACGCCGGGGGGAATGACGACCACGGCTCCCGGCGCCACCGGTGTCGGCGCCAGGTCCCCCACCTCCACCAAGCCGGCGCCCTCCTGGACGATATAGCGCTCCCAGCTCCCCCGCACGCGATGCCATGCCGTCGTCACCCCCGGCGCCACCCGGGCCCGGGCCACGGACACCCCTTCATCTTCCGGCGAATTCCACAGCTCCCGGATGAAGCAACGCTCATCGGTATAGTACTCCTCCGGACACAGATTTCTGATCATGGCGCCCTTCATGAACCAACCTCCTCAATAATTATGATCTCGTAAAAAACCTTCCTGCCCCGTGGAGCATCACGAAGCATGAAAATAGGGTTTTGGGAGATATTACCGCCGGCGGTACCGGGCGTCAACAGAATACGGCGATCCTTTTTCCATTGACAATAAAGCGGACTCTATTATGATGTGTCCCTGTGAGGGAGGCGGCGTATTGACGGAAATCCACTTTTATCTCGGGGCGATCATGCTCATGGCCGGCTTCATTCAGGGTTTTTCGGGTTTCGGTTCCGTCCTCCTTTCCCTGCCCCTTTTGGCCCTGTTTCTGGATGTCAAGGCGGCCATCCCCCTGACTTCCATGGTCGGGGTCGTCCTGACGGTCCTGCTGTTGGCGCCCCTCTGGAAGGATCTGGAATGGCGGCGAATCTGGCCCCTCTTTCTCGGGGCGGCGCCAGGGGTCCTCATCGGCGTTTATCTCCTCAAGAGATTGAACGGTCAGGCGATCCTCGTCTTTTTAGGTATCATCCTCGTGATTTATTCCCTCTACGGGTTGTTCTTCAAGGTTGTCCGCCGGGAGATAGGCGGCTTCTGGACATATTTCACCGGCTTCCTGTCCGGCTGTTTCGGCGGCGCCTTCAGCGCGACGGGCCCGCCGGTAATCGTCTATGTCTCCCTGCAGCCCTGGCGCAAGGAGCTGATCAAGGCCACCCTCCAGGGCTACTATTTCTTCTCCGGCCTCATGGTCGTGGGGGCACAGGCCTACACCGGACTGATGACGGACCAGGTCCGGCAACTGTTCCTCTATTCCCTGGCGCCTCTCGCCATCGGCACTTACGCCGGACATTTCTTCTTCGGCAAGATCCGGGAGGAAACGTACCGCCGGGTCATCCTGATCCTCCTGATGGCCCTCGGCATCTTCACCATCTGGCATTCGCTCTAAAAGACCGGGGGAAGCGAGCCGGCTCGCTCATTCCTGATACTCGACACGGTTTCTGCCGCTGTCCTTGGCTTTGTACAAAGCCCGGTCGGCTTTGCCCACAAGCTCTTCCACGGTGTTTTCACGGGACGGATACATGGCGGCCACTCCGAGACTGATCGTGACGAAACGACCGGCAGGGGAATAAGCGTGGGGAATCTCCAGGGCCAGAACGTTTTGCCTAAATCTCTCCGCCATCATTACGGCCCCATCCGGATCGGTACCGGGCATAATGCAGCCGAATTCCTCACCTCCATAGCGGGCCACGAGATCGATCCGGCGCCGCAGGGAGGATTCCAGGGTCTTAGCCACCTTCTTCAGGCATTCGTCCCCTTCCTGATGGCCGTAGTTGTCGTTGTAGAGCTTGAAATAATCAATGTCGATCATAACTACCGAAATCGAAAGCGCTTTACGGCTGGCAAAATCCCAGGTTGAGGCAAGAAATTCATCGAACCGGCGGCGGTTGCCAATGCCCGTCAGGCCGTCTCGAATACTCTGATCTTTCAGAACATCCCGGAATTTCTTCAATTCCGCATGTGTTTTGACCCGGGCCTTGACGACGACATGACTGAACGGCTTGACGACATAATCGACGGCGCCGCACTGAAATCCCCGCACCATGTCTTCTTCATCCCCCTTTCCGGTAATGAAGATAACCGGAATGTCGGAGGTACGGGGATCGGTTTTCATGCGTTCACAGACTACGTAGCCGTCGATCCCCGGCATCATCACGTCCAGCAAAACGAGGTCCGGGGGATTGTCGGACCGGACGATATCGAGGGCGGTCTCACCGTCTATGGCCACTCTAATTTCATAATCGGTCTTGAGGATCTCCAGAAGGATGCGGATGTTTGCCGGCTGATCATCAACGATCAAAACCGTCTGTTTTTTCGTTTTTTCGTTCATGTCTGCTCCTTTAGAGGAATGGCCGCTGCCAAAGTGATTCGCTGAAGTTCCCGTGCGGCATTCTTGAAGTCGAACTTCTTGATGTAAGCTTCCAGATTATCCATCCCACCGGCTAAAGCCGAGCCGCGCAGGGCATCCTTAAGGACGGCAAATGCTGTTTCCGCCTCGGGATTGAACTCCTGGAGCAGGCGATGAAGCTCCTCAATGAGATGCTCGATCCGCGCCATGTCCAGGGACTTCACCGCGCCGTCGTCACCGGGGGCTTGCCCTCCGCTCTCGGGAGGAAGCTTCTCTATGCCCTCCAGAACGTAACTTAACGCCTTGTCCAGGGCCGGCAACAACGATTCATGTACAGCCCCGCCGTCCGCCGCCGCCAGCGCCGCTTCCAAAGCTCCGGCCGCCTCCTGCACCGCTAACGCCGAAATATTCCCCGCCACTCCCTTCAAAGAATGGCAAAGATCCCGCGCCGCCTCCGGATCACCGCCATCACCAATCAACACCCGCAGTTCATCCGCCGCCGATCCATACTGACTAACAAAATCATCCAACAACCGCCGATAGAGACGACGATTACCGTTGAGCCGCCTCAGCCCGGATACGACGTCCAAACCGGGCAAATCCTCCGGCAGAGAATCCCTCCTTTCATCCTTCCCCAATTCCCTGGTGGCGCCGTCAACTCCCCGCCGCGGTTTAGCCCACCGTAACAGCACGGCGAACAACTGCCCGGGATCAATGGGCTTGCTTACATAATCGTTCATCCCCACGGCCAGGCACTGCTCCCGATAACCCTGCAACGCATGGGCCGTCATAGCAATGATGGGCAACCCGGAAAAACGTCCTTCCCTCCTGATCAAC
>Ga0302247_1000689_pt1 | contig 29909 bp, 26 predicted proteins | sample AAG_UR_Ile_MG_FD_193529 | JGI IMG/M metagenome (GOLD analysis project Ga0302247, IMG submission 193529) | Enriched activated sludge microbial communities from anaerobic digester in WTTP, New Holstein, Wisconsin, United States - AAG_UR_Ile | ecosystem: Engineered > Bioreactor > Anaerobic >...
CCAGCGGACGGGCGTTGCCGGCCAGGAGCACGATCCCCGCCAGCCCGGGCAGATCCCGCGCGATGCCCGGGGCGGCCATGGCGCCCTGGCTGTGCCCGATCACGTAGACGCGATCGGCCTGCACCCGCTGGTGACCTTGCAGGAAGCCGACGGCCCGCTTCGCGTCCTCGGAGGTCTCGGTCTCCAGGGTCAGGTTCTTCACGTCCTTGAGCACCATGCCCGCGTGGACCTTGGTGCGCTTGTCGTAGCGCAGCACGGCGACGCCCGCCGAGCACAGGCCGTGGGCGAGGTCCCGGAAGGGCTTGTTGGGGCCGATGGTCTCGTCGCGGTCGTTGGGACCGGAGCCGTGCACGAGCACCGCCGCGGGGGAGCGCCCGTCACCCTTGGGCAGGCACAGCACCCCCGGCAGCACGTAGGGCGCCTCGCCGAAGGTGACGTTCTCCTCGGTGTAGCGGTCGGCCTGCACGTAGGTGGGCACCGTGGCGACGCCGGGCTGCTCGGCCGGCGCGAAGAACAGCCCCGAGAGCTGGCCGTCCTTGTTGAAGGTCATCTTGATGGTCAGATAGGCCTTCTCGAACTCGCACACCGTGGAGATCATCTGATAGTGCCCCTTGACCTCGCGCTGGGCGCTCACCTGGCGCTTCAGTTTCCCGGTGTGGGAGACCAGCTGCTCCCAGGCGGCCGTCAACTTGTTCTTGTCCATCAGTTTCGCCATCTGGGAGTCGAACTCGGCCAGCACCTTGTCGTAGTCCCGGGCCTCGAGCCGGTCGATGAGCCCGCGCGCCTTCTCGGTCTGGTTGTCCAACGCGATCGCGGGCACCGTCGGTGCGTCCGTCGTCATCGGCGCGTCCGTCGTCATCGGCGCGTCCGTCGTCATCGGCGCGTCCGTCGTCATCGGGTTCGCGGAAGCGGGACCGCGGGCGGGTGGCGACTTCTCCCCGTTGCCGCAGGCGGCGAAGGACAGGGCGAGGCTCAGGGCGAGGACGGTCTTTTTCATGGGTTCTACCTCGGGATCACTGGAAGGAGACGTTCAGCGTGTAGGCCCCGCTGAACACCGAGCCGGACACGTAGGAGTCGGCGACGATGAGGTAGCGGCCCGGGGCCACCGCCCGGGAGAAGGAACTGTTGTGGCGCGTCAGGCAGGCCCGGGGGTCGTCCATGACGACGAGGTGTATGTCCACGTCCACGGGATCGACGCAGTCCACCGAGACGGAGAGCGTCCCGTGGCGCGGGATCTTGATCTCGTAGACCACCTCGGGGCCGGACTCGTTGGCGGTGGAGCAGTTGTACTGGTCGAAGCGCGACTGGCCGCCCACGGTGGTGTGACTGTGGGAGTAGGGCCAGGAGGTGATGCGGAAGGGACATTCGTGGGTGCCGTCGGGGGTGCAGGCCTGACCCCACAGGGAGCGGTCGAGATCGCGGACGTCGAGCAGCCAGTAGTCCACCCGGGCGCCGGAGGAGGTCCAGGCGTTGTTGATGAACGCGGTCCAGTTCGCCATGCCGGGGATCACCTGGCAGCCGGCGCTCCAGCCGCCCACGCGGGCGGTGCCCAGGGGGGCGGAGACCGAGCCCATGTGGATGTTGTGGGCCGAGCCCACGCGGACGTAGTCGAGGGTGGAGCCGGAGTTGAGCCAGCCGTTGCGGTCGCAGTCCCAGTGCCCGTTGGCGTTGGCGTCGTCGGCCGTGTTGTACTCCCAGTCGTAGTTGTACTCGTTCATCGAGAGCGCGTTGTAGTCGCGGTGCCAGCCGTTGGTGTAGCGGTACAGGCGGTTGGGCAGAAGCGAGCTCGTGGAGTCGTAGGTGTTGTCGCCGGTGTCGGTGTTCACGGGGAACTCGCGCACGTGCTTGACGCCGGAGCCGTCGATCCACATCAGCACCAGGGTGTCGTTGAAGAAGTCGGGGGAGTTGCGGTGCCAGATCAGGCGCCCGGGATAGGCGCCCCGCAGGCCGACCACGTTGCGGAAGTTGGCCGCCGTGTTCATGGTGACGCCCAGCGTGCGCTCGACGATGTCCCGGTAGAGGTCGAAGGCCTCGCCCTCGGTGAGCTCGCGCACGCCCGACGGGGTCTCGAAGCAGCGGGTGCCGCTCCAGGCCGCCCCGCGGGAGAACAGCGGCATGTTGTCGGAGTACCCGGGCATGGTGATCGGGGGCGGCGGCAACCCGTCCACCGGGGGCGGCGTGAGGAACCACAGATACGGCGGGGCGGGCTCGCCGTGGGTGACCGGACCCAGGTCGAGATCGGGGTCCACGACGGCGGACCCGACGCCCGCCGGGCGCAGGGACTTGAGCGCGCCGGTCACGGGCGCGGGGAAGTCGCTGTCGTAGGTGAAGTTGCACGAGGTGGGGCCGTTGGAGACGCAGAGGTGGTCGGGGCCGCAGGTCTGGTTGTCCGCGCAGTGGTCGTTGCCCTCGCAGTAGCCGTCGCGCACGACGCAGAACCAGGTGCCGTCGCACTCCTGCCAGGCCTCGCAGTCGGTGTTGTCCGCGCAGCGGCCGGCCACGTCCACGCAGTAGCCCCCCACCGAGCAGGTCTGCCACGGCTCGCACTCCGCGGGCGTCGTGCAGTCATGTCCCACGTTATTTGTATTGTTCGTGTTGTTTATATTATTTGCGTTATTAATATTATTAATATTGTTTATATTATTAATATTATTTACATTATTAGTATTATTTATATTATTTGAATTATTTGTTTTTGTGGTCTCATCGGGACCGCAAGCGCTCAAACCAACCAAGGCCAACACGAGAAACCAACGACGCATGGAACACCTCCGCGACGGTGCATCACCTTAGCAGACCCGCGGGCACGCGGCAATCGGTCATTCGGCGGGTGTCATTCGGCCAGATCACAGCCCCAGCAGGGCTCGGGCGCGGGCCTCGAGCTCCCGGGCGCGGGGGCCACCGCCGGCGGCGGCGGCGCGGCGGGCCAGCTCATAGGCCCGGGGCACCTCGCCGGCCTCCAGGGCCTTCTCGGCGGCCTCGGTCCACGCGGCGGCCGCGCGGGCGGGGGCGGCGGCGGTGCGGGTCGGCGCGGCGGCGGTGCGGGTCGGCGCGGTGGCGGTGCGCGCGGGTGCGGTGGCGGTGCGCGCGGGAGCAGGGGCGGATCGGCGCGCGACGACGCGGCGCTCACCCTGGCGGGGGACCTCCACTGGCGCGGGGGGCGCGGCGGTGGCGACCAGGTCGTCCCGGGTCCCGACGACGGCCGCGGGTTGCGCCGCGGGACTCTCCGACGCGGGCGTCGCCACCCGAAGGCTGCCGCGCACCGGCACGGGCGCGAAGCGCGCGAAGCGCGTCCCGGGGCCCGAGGCGACCGCGAGCCCGACGATGAACACCACCACGCCCGCGATGGTGAGCGCGGCCGGCATCCAGTTGTAGCCCTCGGCCGAGGCGGGCTTTCGCGGCACGGCCCGCACGGCGGCGGGGCCGGGGGCCAGGCGGCGGCGCTCCTGCACCGGCTCGGGGGCGAGCATGCGGGCCCAGTAGGCCAGCTGCTCGGCCGTCTCGCGCAGGGACGACGGCCGGCGGTGGGGATCCTGCTGCATGCAGTTCTCGATCAACTCCACGAGCCCGCCGGGCAGATCCGGGCGCACGTCCGAGAGCCGGCGGCGCAGGCCCTTGATCTTGTTCTGGATGATCGTCTGGGTGTTCTCCGACTGGAACGGCGGCACCCCCGCGAAGAATTCGTACACCACCGCGCCGAACGAGTAGACGTCGGCGGCGCAGGTGGCCTTCTCGCCCAGCAGCAGCTCGGGGGCGATGTACTCGGGCGTCCCCAGGGTGATCCCCGGCCGCGTGAGGTCCTCGTCCATGCCCGAGAACGACTTGGCGATGCCGAAGTCGATCAGTTTCACGCGCTCGTCGCCGGAGGCGTCGCGCACCAGGTGCAGGTTGTCGGGCTTGATGTCCCGGTGGATCAGTCCCGCCTCGTGGGCGGCCGCGATCCCGTAGGCCACCTGGGAGGCGTACTTGCACGCGCGGTGCGGCGCGAGCGGCCCCTGGGTCAGGATCTCGCCCAGGTTGTGGCCCTCGAGCAGCTCCATGACCAGGAACGGCTTGACCCCCTCGATGAAGCCGTAGTCGAGCACCTCCACCACCGACGGATGCGAGACCCGCGAGGCGGCCTTGGCCTCGCGCTCGAAGCGCACGCCGGCCTCCTCGGGGGACATGCTGCCCTTGGGCTCGAGGACCTTCACGGCCACGCGGCGCCCCAGGGGCTGGTGGATGGCCTCGTAAACGCGCCCCATGCCGCCCTCGCCCAGGATGCGGGTGATCTGGTAGCGCGAGGCGACCAGGTCGCCGGCGCGGACCTGGATCTCGCGCTTGCGGCTGCGGAACTCCTTGTAGTCCTCGAGGAGCCGGTCGCGGTGGCCGACCTGCGCCTTGCGCTCGGTGACGAACAGCGCGTGCATGAACGCCGCCGCGTCCCGGGAGTCGGTGCCCGGCGCGTTCTGCCCGAGCCAGGTGTTGGCCAGGGCGACCACGTCCGAGGCCGACGGGCGCTCGGCGGGGTCCGGGTCGAGCATGGACAGGATCAGGGCGTCGAGCCGCTCGTCCCCGCGGCCGCACACCGCCGAGGGGGAGCGCACGGCGGGCCCCAGGGCGCGGGCCTTGAGGTCGCGCATCATGTCCTCCTCCTTGCCGGGCTCGAACAGGCGGTGGCCGGTCACGAGCTCCCAGAAGAGGATGCCCAGGGAGTAGACGTCGGTGCGGTCGGTCATCTCGTCCCCGGCGGCCTGCTCGGGCGCCAGGTAGGGGAGCTTCCCGTAGATGATGCCGGGCTTGGTCAGGCGGCGGTTCTGGCCGGTGAGGGCGAGCCCGAAGTCCAGCACCTTGATCTCCCCCGAGAACGTGAACATCACGTTGGGCGGGGAGACGTCGCGATGCACCAGGTTCAGCCCGTTGAAGCCGTGGGCGTAGGCGAGCCCGCGGGCGGCCTCCTTCATGGCGAACACGATCACCGGCAGCGGGAACGGGACCCGCATCTGCGCGCACTGGTTCCAGATGGCGCGCAGGTTCTCGCCCTCGACGAGCTCCATGGCCATGTAGGCCTCCTGCCCGAGCACGCCGACGTCGAAGACCGACACCAGGTTGCCGTGCGCCATGCGCAGGGTGATCTCCACCTCGGACTGGAAGCGCAGGAGCGCGTCCGGGGTCTGCGAGGAGGAGAGGATTTTCTTGATCGCGCAGAACTTCTCCAGTCCGGGCTCCCCGTACACGGCCAGGTGGACCTGGCCCATTCCGCCGCGCGCCAAGGGTTCGAGCAACGTGTAACGACCGAAGGGGATGAATGATGATGCGCTCATGGGTCCACATTATCCCACATTGTTTCCCTCCGCAATTTTTGTCGATTTTCCAGCGCACGTTTTCCCCGAACACCTGTTTTTCCGGCGTGGACAATCAAAATTTCTCTGGTAGATTGTGGGGACGGCCCGCCGTAAAAGGAGTCCCCATGAACACGAGACACCGCCTGTTCCTGATCCCGTGGATCCTGCTGTCCCTCGTCGCCTGCGACGACGGAGGCTCGAAGACGGGGTTCAACTCCAACAACGTCAACAACACCAACAACACGAACAACACCAACAACGCCAACAACATCAACAACGCCAACAACGTCAACAACACGCAGATGGCGATCATCCGGGGCCGCGTGTGGAGCCCGGGCAGCGACGACCCGTTGGTGAACGACAACAACCGCATGCCGGTGCCCGGCGCCCTGGTGGCCATCTACACCTCCGGCGTCACCCCGCCCCCGGACGGCAACTACTGCAACGAGTGCGTCGAGCTGCCCGAGGGCCTGCCCCACGTGTTCACCGACGCCGACGGCGCGTTCGAGATCCTCATCTATCCGAACCAGACCTACAACCTCCTGGTGCAGAAGGGCGAGTTCCGCCGCGTCACGCAGATCAACGTGGGCGGGCCCGGCGAGGTGATGGACCTGAACTCCCCGGCCGGCATGCCCAGCAACACGATGACCACGCTGCCCAACCTCCACGACCCCGGCCAGGGCGCCTGGATGCCGCGGATCGCGGTGATCAAGGGCGGCTACGAGGACATGTCCCTGATGTTCGAGGCCCTGGGCTTCGACTACGACGGCGCCCGCGTGATCGAGGTCGACCCCGCTGCCGACATCATGCACCCGTTCGATCCCTCCGAGGCCGACGAGCTCCTGGCGAACCCGACCGAGCTCGCCAAGTACAACATCATCGTGATCACCTGCGGCGGCTCCACCAACGCGCTCACCGAGGGCACCGAGGCCAGCAACCTGCGCGAGTGGGTGCGCGCGGGCGGCAAGCTCTACGTCGACGACTTCTCCTATGACTGGGCCGAGCAGAACTGGCCCGAGTTCCTCTCGTACTACCAGGAGCAGGGCTCCCAGGGCGCCGACGGCATGGGCGTGTGCGGCGACGACGATCCCTCCAGCCTGGGTGTCTGCAACAACTGGACCTCGTACTCCTGCACCGGCACCCCGCAGGACCAGATGCTCACCGACTGGCTGGCCCTCACCGAGGTCAACCGCGGCTCGCCGATCCACCTCGAGGCGGCCTGGGACATCATCCACGAGCTGGGCAAGGGGCCCATCGGCGAGTGCGAGGACGACATCAACCCGGACTGCATCGACGGCGTCTTCTACGCGCTGCCCAAGGTCTGGATGCGCGGCGACGCCCCCGCCAACCACAGCAACAACCCGATGACCGTGTCCTGGAACTACTACTGCGGCAAGATCCTCTACACCGTCTACCACACCCACTCCGAGAGCGGCGGCTCCACCGATCCCAAGCAGTACCAGCTCCTGATCCAGGAAAAGATCATGATGTTCCTGATCATGGAGATCCAGACCTGCACCAAGCCCAACATCATCGGGTAGCCCCCCGCAATCCCTTCCCAATCGAAATCGCTTTGCGGGCCCGTCGGCTTACCGCAGGGCGAAGATGAGCACGGTGGTGAGCACCAGCGTCACCGCGATGATGCCCAGCACGAGGACGAGATCCACGAGGAACGACGAGCGGGCGGCGGCGGGCGGCGGCGGCACGTCCACGGCCTCCATGCGCAGGGTCTGCTCGGTCTCCCGGCGCCGGGGACCGCGGGGACCCGACAGGCCGGGGATGCCGTCGTAGGAGGGCGGGGTCTGGAGGGGCGGCGGCGGCAGCTGGTCCCGGGAGCGCTGCAGGCTGCGGGCCCGGCTGCGGGCGACGATCTCGCTCAGGTCGGGGTCCGCGGTGGCCACCGAGGGCACCGACGGCACCGGCGCGTCGTCGTGCATCGAGGACTCCACCTCGCCGGCGGAGAACTCCACCATCCCGTCCATGGCGTTGTTGCCGAGCTGCAGCGGCTTGCGCGACGGCGGCGGGATGGCCGGCTTCTTCTTGCCCGCGCCGGCCACGGCCGGGACGGGCGCCGGCGGGGGGGCGAGCATCCCGCCGGGGACGGGCATCTTCACCGTGTCGTTGTGCACCTTCTGCTGCCGGGCGCGGCCCACGATGGGCAGCGCGTAGTTGCACTGCAGGCAGCTCCCCGCCTTCAGGGCCTTTCGGTTGAGCTCGACTCCGCAACCCGGACAGCGCACGACGACCCTCCGGCTAGACGCCCACGAACAGGCGGTTCCCGAAGTTGCGGTCGATCTTGGCCTGGAAGATCTTCATGGCCGAAGCTTCGATGTCGTACTCGACGCGCTTGTACTGGAAAGTCCGTTTCTGCGTGTCGAAGATGGTGTAGGCGGACCGGTTGTCGTAGTCCCGCGGCTGGCCGACCGAACCGACCCCGATGATGTACTTCAAGCCCGGCCGGATGGCGAACTCCTGGGCCACGATCTCGTGCACGTCGGCGCGCTCGAGGGCGAACGCGCGGCACAGGTGGGAGTGGCCGATGAAGTTGACGTCCTGCAGGCCGTCGAAGTGGGGCAGCAGGCGGTAGGCCTGCTCGATGGAGAAGACGTAGTCGAACTTCTCCGGCAGCACCGGTGAGCCGTGGGAGTACTGGATCTGGATGTCGTCGATGGTCTCGCGCAAGGTGTACGGCAGCGAGGCCAGCCACTTCGCGTTCTCCGGGGAGATCGACGAGGCGTGCAGGTCCAGGACGAACCGGCAGGCCTCGTAGTAGTAGTTGTAGTCCATGCGGCCGGCGACGGCGGCGTCGTGGTTGCCCAGCACGCAGGCGCGCACCAAAGGCCGCACGAGGTTGCAGCAGGCGTCGGGGCTGGCGCCGTAGCCCACGACGTCCCCCAGGCACACGAACGCGTCGACGGACTCGGACTCGTAGGCCTCGAGCACCGAGGTCAGGGCTTCCATGTTCGCGTGAATGTCGCTGAATATCGCAATCCGCATGCTTTCCTCATCCGTCCGTGGGTGCCAGCGCGCGCGTCCTGCGCAGTTTCTTTCTTTCGCGCACGAAAATCAAGGTCCGAATCTCAGAACGAGAAGCCCACGGAGAGTCCGCCGGCCTGGCCCGTGAAGAACGGCAGGAAGGTCACCGCGCCGTCGTCGGCGCCGACCTGTCCCGCGACCTCCGGTTCGGACGAGAGGTAGCCCTTGTACAGGAAGAACGTGGAGACCAGGCCCACCGTCACACCCGCGGCCACCAGGATGTTGGTGTACATCGCGAAGGACGTCCCCTTGTCGCAGGTGTCCTTCATGTCGGCCGTGGGGTTCTTGCAGACGTCGTTGACGCCGGCGTAGGAGGCCGGGTCCGCCTTCATGATCTTGTCCTTGTCGTCCTCGTAGGCCAGCACCTGCATGCCCGTGTAGGTGCCCGCGCCGATGAGCACGACGGCCGTCGCGGCCGTGGACCAGAAGCCCACCTTCCACAGGTTCATGGGCTTGCCGGGCTCCTCGGGCTTGGGCGGCGTGACGCCGGGGTCCTTGGTGTCGGGGTCCTTCACGTCCGGGTCCTTCACGTCCGGATCCTTCACGTCCGGGTCCTTCACCACGGGGTCCTTGACCACGGGATCCTTCGGCGTGGGATCCTTGGGCGTCACCGCCGCGGGGAACTCGACCTTGACGATGGTGGTCTCGCCGGCCTTGATGGTGACCGAGGTCTTCCACTCGGTGCCGGACTTGCTCTTCACGACGATGTTGTGGGGCCCCGGGGTGATCGAGGGGATGACGTTGGCGCCCGGGACGGTGGACATGACGAACACGTTGTCGATGAAGACCTTGGCGTCGGCCTCGAGGCAGGAGATCTCGAGCTTGGCCACCTTGGGCTGGAACTGGTTGTTCCAGGCCTCGGCCAGCAGCTTGGGGATCTCGGCCTTCTTGCTCTGGGGCAGCGAGACGTTGGCGAACTGGAAGGTCTTGTTGACGTAGAAGAAGATAGTGAACTTGAACTGGCTCGCGTCCTTGGTCACGCGGCCGGTGACCAGCACGTCGACCTGGAGGTTGGTCGCGATCTTGGGGATGCACTTCTGCGGATCCTCCTCCTCGCAGTAGAGCAGCTTGTTCTCCTCGAACTCCGACGGTGGGCCCAGTTTCCAGTCGGCCTGCTTCTTGGCCAGGTCCCGCAGCGTGTTGGTCGCGGTCTTGCCCAGCTGGACGTCGAGGCCGGCGTCCACCTCGAACCCAAGCACCACCGCCTTCTTCGAGCTGGCCAGCGCGGGCGTGCAGAACGTGAAGATCAGGAGAAAAGCCGCTAGTTGTCGTGAGAACATCGTCGCCTCCATCCGTTCGTGACAAGTTACTATACATAAACTGAACCGAAAGACAACTTCCGACTTGCGTCCCCCCGTAGGACGGCGACCGGTGGACTGGCCGCGTCCAACGGGGGGCTGATCGTCGAAGAATTAAAAAATATGATCCATCGCCATGACGAAGCGCTCCTCGTTGCCGAGTCCCCTCGGCTACGGGGGGAACAATGAGGAAAAGGCTATTCCGGCGATCGTTCCCTCAAAGGTGGTTTCGCGCAGTCGTGTGAAAGTTCCGTGTGAACTTCACGTGAATGTTCGGTGAACGTTTTAGCCACTATAATTAGGTTAAGATATGACACTGAACCCGCGACGACGGACGGCTGCGCCTGGAGGTTGGGTGGGAGTTGGGCCGTGGTTGTCGAACCTATGAAAAACGGTCGAGATCTTCGGGTCTCAGCGACGAACCACGCGGAAACCGATGCCGGAGACAGAGCCATAGGTGTAATGTGTATCCCGGTAGGCAGGGGAACAGTAGTGAGATGGGGTGTGCCAAGCACCTCCGCGTACGACAGGGCTTTGCCCCGACCGTCCCCAGTAGTCCGTTACCGGACCCACCGGATAAGCCCCGTACCAATCCCACGTCCACTCGCTCACGTTCCCGCTCAGGTCGTACAGACCCAGCTTGTTGGGATGTTTCGATCCCACCTGGTTCGTCATCGCCGTCGTCGTGCGACCTGTCTCGGCGGTGTTGTACCCGAAAACCGCGTAATCACCGAGGAGGTTGGAGCCGTTGCTCCCTGCGAACGCCTTCGTGAAACCGGTCCTGTTCACCGCGCCCGGGTCCGCCGTGTCCGCATCCATGGCGGCCCACATCCATTCCATCTCGGTGGGCAGGCGGTAGCCATCGGCCTCCCAGTCGGCCGTCGCCACGTCCCATTTGACTTCCCGGACCGTGGGAACCTGCTCGAAGGTCAGGACGCCGAAGTCCACTCCGGAGACCGTGTACACCGGGGTCAACCCCTCGAGCAGGCTCAACTTGTTGCAGAACGCGATGGCATGGTACCTGTTCACGCTCTGCACAGGGTCGCTCGTCCCGCCTGAAAAGTCGGTGTCGCTCGGGTCCGCCCACCCGGTCACCGCGTACCATTGCGCACGGGTGATCTCGAATTCACTCATCCTGAAGGCAGAAACCGTACTCAGGTTCGCAGGATCCGTATCCCGCTGGAAAGTACCAGCAGGAACGTACTTCAGTTTTCCGATATTGGGGGACGAATAATCTTCATTGGTTTCCGAGTCGCAGCCCCACAGCAGCAGAATGGTGCCCACTATCATGGCGATCGTGGTCTTCATAATCATGACTGTCCTCCAAGTAACGAAGAAAGCGTAGTCGGGGAGCGCGCCGGGGTCAAGCATCAGAATTTCCCCAGTATCGCGGTACCAGAGGATTTGGCCGCGCATCGACGCGCCTGCCTGCCTGCACGGACGCACAAACAGCTTGCGTTTGGGCGGTGGGGGCGTCACCCTCGGGGACGGACGAAAGGAGGAGACCATGAAAGCGATCGTCACCCTCTGCGTTTTTCTCGCCATGCTGACCGCGGCCGGCGCCGCAGCCGGACAGATGCGGATGCGCACCCCGATGGACCTGGCCCAGTGGTCGAAGACCGGCGGCGGCGGTGTCACCCTGGACGGCATCTCCTACGACGACGGCGAGGGCCACAAGGTCAGCGGCAAGATCCTGCGGGCCGACCCCTGGGCAGGCCTGTTCGTGCTGCCCAGCCTGGCCGTCGTGGGCAACCTGCACGTGCAGAGCCCGTTCGGCGACCACTTCGTGGACCGGCCCGACGTGCTCGGCTTCACGGCCGGCGTGCGCTACTTCCGCCAGCTCTATCATTTCTACGGGTACGTCGGACTGCAGCTGGGCGGCCTGATCTTCTCGCGCACCGGCGACGAGAACCTCAAGATCCACGCCGAGGGCCTCAACCAGGACACCAACGGCTTCATGGCGACGCTGCCGCTGGGTCTCTTGTTCCCGCTGAGCCGCAACCTGGCCGTGGAGCTGGGCGTGCGCGTGCATTCGATCTGGCTGTCCGAGGGCGCCCACTGGCTGGAGTATTCGGTGGGCTACCTGGGCGTGTTCCTGTGCTTCTGAAGAATCAGTTGGGGACGCAGCGGTAGTTGTCCGCGGGGGGGCCGGTGAAGGTGGTGCCGACATCGCCGCCCTGCGTGCCGTCGGCGTTCTCGTAGCCGATGGTGGCGCTCCAGGCCGAGCCGAGCCACGTGGCGCGGTTGTAGATCACCTCGAAGGCGTTGGAGCCCTCGTACAGGCGGATCTGGAAGGTGGCCTGCGTGTCGGTGCCGCCCCCCATCATGCGTATCTGATACCACTCGAGGACGAACACCCGGTTCGGCGAGGAACCGAGGGTCTGGTACAGGAGGCGGGCGTCGGGCCAGGTGTCCAGGGAATAATACAAATCATCCCAGAAGATGTAGATCGCCGCGTTGGGCAGCGCCGTGTTGGGGAGGGTGGTGTTGGTCCATACGCTCGTGCCGGGATCGGCGCCGAAGGAGGCCCAGCCGTTGGTGCAGAGGTACCCACCGGTGTAGTTCACGCCGTAATAACGATAGGTGAAGGGAATGGTGAACGCGTAGCGCCCGTCGTCGATGTACGTTTCCGTCGTCATCGACGTGCCGGTGTACCGGATCGAGGAATAAGTGGTGGCGAGCGCGGAGCACGTGTAGGCGCCGGCGGGGGCCTGGCAGATCCCGGCGCTGCAGGTCTGGCCCAGGGCGGCGCAGTCGGTGCCGTTGGCCCAGCCCCAGCACCCGTAGCCGTCCTGGACGCAGGTCTGGGTGACGTTGCCGTCGCAGCGGGACTGACCCGAGGAGCAGGCATTGTTGCACGCACAGGTGTTGTTCGAGCACGAGCGCCCGGTGGCCGCGCAGTTGGTGCCGTCGGCCCAGTCGTAGCACCCGCTGCCGGCGAGCGCGCAGGACTGGATGACGTCGCCGAAGCAGCGCACGGCGCCCGCCGCGCAGGTGTCCGTGCACGTGTTCACGCACTGGGCCGAGCCCGAGGCGGTGTCGCACACCTGGCTCGTGGTCGCGCAGTCCTGCACCGTGCTCCAGGCGCGGCAGCCGTTGCCGCCGGTGACGCAGGTCTGGCGCGCGGTGCCCAGGCAGCGGGTGCTGCCGTCGGCGCACTCGTGCACGCAGGAGCAGGCGCCCCCGGAGCACACCTGGCCCGCGGCGGCGCAGTCGGTGCCGTCCACCCAGATGCGGCAGCCCGAGCCGTCGGTGCCGCAGGTCTGCACCACGTTCCCGTCGCACTGCGGAGGGGCGCCCGCCTCGCACAGGTGGGTGCACGGATCGGTGCAGGCGGCGCCGGCGCCGGTGCCGGTGCACACCCAGTTCGAGAGCGCGCAGTCCTGCACGTCCTTCCACTGGGCGCAGCCGTTCTCGCCGGCCTGGCAGCGCTGCAGGAGGTTCCCCGAGCAGCGGCCGTCGCCGAGGGTGCAGGCGTCGGTGCAGGAATCCGCGCAGGCCGCGGTGCCCGTGCCCTCGTCGCACACCTGGCCGCCGGCCACGCAGTCCACCGAGGTCTCCCACGCGCGGCAGCCCTGGTCGTCGTCGGCGCAGAGCTCGAGGAGGTTGCCGTTGCAGCGCAGCGCGCCGGCCGGGTCGCAGGTGTGGTTGCAGGTCGCGCGGCAGAACGCGGTGTTGTAGGCGCAGGCGGAGGTGCAGCCCAGGCTGCCGCTGGCAAACCCCAGGCTCACGCAGGTGACGCCGCCCAGATCGCCGCCGTCGCAGTCCTCGCCGTCCTCGACGACGCCGTTGCCGCACCCCGACTGGGTGCAGTCCTGCGGGCACGAGGCCGCGTCCTCGGAAGGCTGGCAGGTGCCGTCGCCGCAGGATTCACCGCCGCCTCCCTTGGCGCAGGAGAGGGCGAGGAGGGCGAGAGAGGAGAGGAGGAGAAGGGTAAAATATTTATTGAATGACATTACGAATCCCCCACAGCGCGCACAGTATAGCGTCAAAACGCGGATCTGCGAGGAAAAGATCCCGTGATGCGAGGCGGAGTCGTTTTTGTGAAAAGAAAAACAGTTCGGACTTGCCTCCGGGATCCGGTTCCAGTAGCGTGGGACCGATGGCGAATCATGAGATTCGCCCGCGGATCATGAGATTCGCCCGTCGCTTCAGGAGGTTTTTCCATGCTCGTGTTCGTGATCAACTGCGGTTCTTCCTCGATCAAGTACCAGCTCTTCGACATGCCCGAGAAGCGGCAGCTCGCCCGCGGCCTGCTCGAGCGCATCGGGGAGACCGGTTCGGCGGTGCTCACGCACCGCACCGGTTCGGCGGTGCTCACGCATCGCGCCGGCGAGGGCAAATGGATCCTCGAGGTGCACGCGCCGGACCACCGGGCCGGCCTCGACCACATCCTGCGGACGCTGGTCTCCGGGGAGACCGCCGTGATCGACGATCTGTCCCGCATCCGGGCGGTGGGCCACCGCGTGGTGCACGGCGGGGAGCGGATCCGCGAGGCCGTGGTCATCGACGCCGCGGTGGAGGACGTGATCGCCGGGTGCGCCGAGCTGGCCCCCGTGCACAACCCGCCCAACCTCATGGGCATCCGCACCGCCCGCGCCGTGCTGCCGGACTGCGTCCAGGTGGCGGTGTTCGACACCGCCTTCCACCACACGCTGCCGAAGAAGGCCTACCTGTACGCCCTGCCGCTGGAGCTCTACGAGCAGCACCGCATCCGCAAGTACGGCTTCCACGGCACCTCCCACGAATACGTCGCCATCGAGGCCGCCCGCATCCTCGGGAAGCCGCTCCCGGCGTGCAACCTCATCACCTGCCACCTGGGCAACGGCTGCTCGATGACCGCCATCGAGGCCGGTCATTCGGTGGACACCTCCATGGGCATGACGCCCCTGCAGGGGCTGATGATGGGCACGCGCAGCGGCGATCTGGACCCGGCCGTGCTGATCCACCTGCTGCGCAACGGGTGGGTGGCCGACGCCGCCGAGCTCGACCGCCTGCTCAACCGCAAGTCCGGCCTGGCCGGCATCTCCGGGATCGGCAACGACATGCGCACCCTCGAGGAGCACATGGAGACGAACGAGCGGGCGCGCCTGGCCGTGGAGATGTTCGCCCACCGGGTGCGCTTCTATCTGGGAGGCTACCTGGCGCTTCTGGGCACCTGCGACGCCGTGGTCTTCACCGGCGGCATCGGCGAGAACGACCACCTGCTGCGCGCGCTCGTGCTCGAGGGGCTCGGATCGCTGGGGCTGGAGCTGGATCCGGCGCTGAACGCGGCCACCGTGCGCGGCAGGCAGGGCGCGGTCACCACCGCCGCGAGCCGCATCCCGGCGCTGGTGATCCCCACCGACGAAGAGGGCATGATCGCCGCGAGCACCTACGCCCTGGCCCGGTAGGAGTCCAGACCCGATTTGGATTGCGATTGAGATTGAGATTGCGATTCGGACTTCGTCACATGGAATAATCGTCCACCGGGAGGACCGCGCGGCGGGGCCCCAGGGAGGAGGTGGTGGTCAGGTTCCCCAGCTGGCCCTCGGAGTTGTTGCCCCAGCAGTACACTTCGCGGTCAGGGGTGAGCCCGCAGGTGTGGGTGCCGCCGGGGGAGACGGCGGTGAACCGCAGGGCCGTCTGGACCGTGGTGGCCGAACTGCGGATGGTGGTGGTGCCGTCGCCGAGCTGGCCGTACTGGTTCCAGCCGAAGCACAGGGTGGTCCCCAGGACGGCGTGGAGCAGACAGGTGTGGGAGCCGAAGGTCCACACGGCCGCGGCGTCGATGTGGCCGTCGATCTGCATCGGCGTGAGACGGTTGGTGAAGGTGGTGTCGCCGAGCTGGCCATGGTTGTTCGAACCCCAGCAGTAGGCGACCCCGGCGGTGGTCCGGGCGCAGGTGTGGCCCATGCCGCAGGTGACGGTGGCGAGGGTGGTGAGGGTGGAGACTGTAGCAGGTACTCGAGCATCCGTCGTGTTTCCATTTCCCAACTGTCCTGAATCATTTCTGCCCCAACACACTGAATAACCTGTCTGATTTCGAACACAGTTATGTTCGTAGCCGCTGCTCAGATGTGTAGCAGTAACTACCCCCGATACCTGCACCGGCACGGCGCTCGAGGTCGTCGTGTTGTTGCCCAGCTGGCCCCGGGCGTTGTCCCCGAAGCACCACGCGGTCCCGAGCAGGGTCAGCACGCAGGTGTGCCGAAACCCCAGCCCCAGTTGGACCGCGTTGGTGAAGGTCCCCGCCCGCACCGGCAGGGACGAGTGCGTGGTGCCCCCGTTACCCAGCTGGCCCGAGTCCCCCCGGCCCCAGCACCACACCGAGCCGTCCGAGCGCAGGGCGCAGGTGTGGAAGTAGCCGGTCTGCACCGCGGTGACGCCCTCGAGGCCCTGGACCATCACCGGCCCGATGCGGTCCGCGGTGGTGCCGTCGCCGAGCTGGCCCATGGTGTTGTCCCCCCAGCACAGCACCCGGCCGTCGTTCCGCAGGGCGCAGGTGTGCAGGTAGCCGGCGGACACGGCCACCGGGTACTGGATCCGGTTGCAGAGGTGTTCGGTCCGGGTGACCTCGTCGTCGCCGAGGACGCCGTCCCCGTCGGTGTCCAGGCCCGTCTCCACCTTCACGCCGCCGTAGGTGCAGGCGCCGCCCCACTCCACGGCCGTCATGCGGGTGAGCGCGTTGTGGCCGTGACACACGGTCTGCTCGTCCTGGACCTCCTCGTCGTCGAGGACGCCGTCGGCGTCGGTGTCCAGGCCGGTCTTCACGAGGAGGCCGCCCTGGGGGCAGGGCGCCCCCGGTGCGAGGGGATCCACGCGCACCAGGGAGTTGGTCCCGGGGGTCCCTTGCTCACCGGGAGCCCCATTGCAACTGAAGGAGGTGGAGGTGACCTCCGTCGGGTCGAGGGTACCATCGGTGTCGGTGTCGGTTCCGGAGAAAATGGCCACCCCCCCCCATTGGCAGTTCGCCCCGGCGGGCTCGTCGATGACGGACACGAGGGAGGCGGGACCGCCGGTGCCGGTGGCGCTCTGGCAGACGGTCTGGGAGTTGGTCCGCTCGTCTTCATCAAGGGATCCATTCCCGTTCAGGTCCAGGCCCCAGTGGTAGCGCTGGCCGCCGTGGGGACACTCGACGCCGGGGGCCACCTCCTCCACGTGGAGCAGGGTGGACTGGCCGTCCTCGCCGTCCTGGCCGTCCTCACCGTCCTGGCCGTCCTCACCGTCCTGGCCGTCCTCACCGTCGTCGCCGGGGAGCCCGTTGCAGACCGTCTGGATGCTCTCGATCTCACCGGTCTCGAGGGCGCCGTTGCCGTTGGTGTCCTTGCCCGCCATGACCACCATGCCCCCGTACGGGCACTGGGTGGACGAGGCCGACTCGATCAGCACCAGGGTGCCTTTTCCGTCCTGACCGGCCTGGCCGGTGCACGCGACCAGCGCCCAGAGGACGACGGAAACGACCAGCAGGTGGGGATTCGAGAACTTGCGCATGGGACCTCCGAAGCGGCGGGAGCCGGGGAAAAAGTTGGGTGGACGCTGCTTATCCAATGGGGTGGAAAAGTCAAGCTGAATCCGTCGCACCCATTGTCGCCCCCCCGCGGCGAAGGTTGCCGAGAAAAGGAAAAAACTTCAGCGGTGATACAGGACGAGCAGGCCCGCCAGCGCGCCCAGGGCCAGCGCCAGGCCGGCGACCTGCCACCGGGGGAGCGACCGGGCGGCGGCGAGCCAGGCGGTGGGCCCCAGCCGCGGCGGCCGCAGCCGGAACACCGGAAAACCGGCCCCGTCGGCCCCCGGCCAGAGCTTCTCCATGGCGGCCCGCAGGGCGTCCAGGTCCGCCGGACGTCGGGATCGCGTCCGCGCGCAGCAGGCTTCAAAAAAAACCCGCACCGGGGCCTCCAGGTCCGCGATCGTCTGCCAGGCCCGGGCGGCCCCGTCGTCCAGCGCCCAGTGCGCGTACTCCATGGACGCCGGCGGGGGCACCGCGGCGGCCGGGTCCCCCCGAAGCGCCAGCAGGACGACGCCCAGCACGAACAGATCCGAGCGCGCGTCGGGGCGCCCGTGGGAGAACAGGAGCTCGGGCGGCGGGAACTGCCAGTCGGCACGGCACGGCGGACCGGTGAAGCGGACCGCGGGCCGGTGGGACAGCCACGCGCCGACCCCCGCGGCCAGGGCCACGAGGGTGGCCCCGTCGGGCGGCTGCGCAAGACCGGTGAAGCACCCCGGCAGGGGACGCGTGGGGACGGCGGGCATCGGGTCTACCGCTTGCGGGGCCAGTGGCCGGCGATCCGGTGGGCGAGCTTGAACATGCCATAGGCGATCTGGGCGTTCTCGATGAACACGTCGCGGTAGCGGTGCAGCTCGGCGGCGGTGAAGTTGTAGATGGCGCGCACGCCGGCCTGGACCAGGCGATCGGCGACCTCGACGGCCACCTCCTCGGGCACGGTGAGCACGGCGATGTCCACCGGCTGCTCGGCGATCCGCCGCTCGAGTTGATCCATGGACTCGACCCGCACGGCCCCCACGTCCTCGCCGATGACCGCGGGATCGGTGTCGAAGATCAACTGCACGCAGAAGTTGTGGCAGTCCGAGCCGTGGTAATGGGCCAGCGCGCGGCCGATGCGCCCGAAGCCGACGATGGCCACCCGGTACTTGTGGTTGAGCCCCAGGATCTTCTCGACGGCGTCGATGAGGAAGTCGATGTTGTACCCGTAGCGGGCCTTGCCGAACACGCCGAAGTACGACAGGTCCTTGCGGATCTGGGTGTCCTTGACGCGCAGGCTGTCGCCGAGCATCTGGCTGGACACCTGTTCGATGCCGGCGGTCTTGAACCGGTACAACTGCATGAGGTACCGGGGCATGCGCTCCATGGTCGCGGCGGGGATCGGGATCTGGTCTTTTCCTGCGGGGCCGGTCGGACTCAAGGTTCCACCTCGGGGCACCCGCATCGGGCTACGGGTGCAGATAGGGATACAGTTGGTGCATCGCCTGAAGCGACCACGCCAGCATACTGCAATCGCCGGCCATTGCAAAGTGAATCGTGTTTTTTTTCACTCCTAGGCTGGCGCCGGGGAGGGCGTCGAAGAACTTTGCCCCCACCGACGAGGCCTGCAGGAAGGCGGCCCGCTCGTTGATCGCGAGCATGAGCCAGTAGTGGGCGGCGTCCACCAGCGTGCGGCTGAGCTTCTTGGCCAGCGGCCGGGCCTCGAGCTCCACGCGGCCGGCGGCGACGCGCCAGGTGAGCTCGCCGAGCTCCAGCGACTTCAGCAGCGGCCGGGCCTCCACGAAGGCGGCGGCGCGGGGGTGCGCCAGGGAGACGGTGAAGAAGGAGCCCGACGCGGTGTAGCTGCGCTCGCGGAGCTCGGCGCCGATGACGAAGCCCTCGCGAGTCCACCAGCAGGCGCCCCCCGCCGGGTGGCAGCGCGTGTGGGCGCCCCCCACCGGGGAGCCCTTGGGCGCGAGGAAGGCGACCTCGAGGGCGCCGGTATCCGTCACGAAGACGGCCAGGCCCACGGGCTGGGCGGGCACCGGGATCTTCCCGTCGCCGGTCCAGGTCGCGGCGGCGGCGGCGAAGTCCGCGGGCGCGAGCTGGCCCCAGCCCACGGCCTCGACCGGCACGGCCAGCTTCCACGCCCGGGGGGGCGGCGCGGCCACGACCTCCGGGGCGGCGGCCTTCGCGGGCGCCTGAACTGGGGCGGGCGCCGGGGAATCCTTCGAGCCTTCGCAGGCGACCGACATCGAGCCCGACAACCAGACGAGCAGGAACAGAAAGGAGAAACGCTTCATTCGCACAGGCATGGGTTCACGCTCCCACGCGAATGTAGCGGATCGACCCACGGGGCGCAAAAAACCGAGAGACCGGTGGATTTCCTCGGACTGGAAAATGGAAATCAGAAGTGGCGGGCCGGGCGCGCGGGACCGGGGGTTTCGACGTGGTGCGCGTCGACGAGGCGGTTCGAGCCGTCGACGAGCACCACCGTGGGGCGGTGGCCGACGGCCTCTGACATGTCGTACTGGGCGAAGGTGGCGATGATGATCACGTCGCCGGGGTGGACCAGGTGGGCGGCGGCGCCGTTGACGCAGATGACGCCGCTGTGCTCGGGCCCCTCGATGGCGTAGGTGGTGAGGCGGGCGCCCGTGGTCACGTCCCACACGTGGACCTCCTCGTAGGGCAGGATGTCCGCGGCGCGCATGAGGACGGCGTCGATGGTGAGCGAACCCTCGTACTCCAGGTCCGCCTGCGTCACGGTGGCGCGATGGATTTTGGATTTGAACAAGGTCCGCGTGCTCATGGCCGTTCCTGTCGCCGAGGGCATTCTAGGTACTTCAATCCGAAAGTCAATGTGCACCGGAACCCCGGACGCCGAAAACGTCGCAAACTTCTACCATCCGAACACGCCCGCGGTGATGGAGACGAAGATCCACGTCAGCAGCAGGGCGAACAGTCCCCAGACGCTCCAGTTCACCAGCCGCTGCCAGAACACGGTGTGGGGGGACAGGCCGCGCGGTTCGGACATGATCACTTGACCTCCCGGTACTTGAGGTAGCCGTCGAGCACGTCGTCGAGCCGGGAGACGATGGTCATCTGGTCGTAGAACAGGCTGTCCTGGATCCGGAAGACCATGTTCCGGTCCAGGTTGAGCTTCTTCGAGACGTTGGCCAACTGGGCGACCCGGGCGGCGTGGGTGCGGGCCTTCATGGCCTTCTGGAACTTCTTGACGTCGCAGTCCATGATCTCGCACAGGGGGGTGTAGTTCCCCCGGACGAACGCGTTCTGGCCTTCCTGGGAGAACCGCTCGTGCAGCTCCTCGAAGACGCCGTCCCCCTTCTGCTCGAGGATCTCGAGCATGGCCTCCATCGTCTGGGTGTGCCGGCCGCGCTGGGCGGGCAGCGGGATGACGTTGACCTTCACCTTCTGGTCGTACTTGCGCAGGGCGGCCTTGAGGGCGGCGAACACCCGCTGCTCGTAGGTGCTGACGTAGGCGGCGTACCAGGTGATGGTGATCGGGGCCGACGAGGCCCCCTTGGTCAGGGTGGGCCAGCCCTCGGGCAGGCTCTCGGCGAAGAGGGCGTCGAGCCCGGCGGGCAGCGAGTTGCGGTTCTCCTCGACGAGGCTGTTCCACTGGTCCCTCTCCCGCTGCTGCTTCTGGCGTTCCCGCTCCATTTCGCCCTTCTTGCGCTCGCGCTCGGCCTCGTCCTGGCGCTGCTTGACCTCGTCCTGGATGCGCTGCTGGTGCTCCTGCGCGCCGCGGGAGGCGAAGAAGGCGATGGTCCCACCGATGATCAGGGTGGTGAAGATGATGATCGCCGGCAGCACGGCGGCCACCTTCGTCGCCTGCTGGGCCCGGCCCATGGCCTGCTGCACCTGCCGCTGGACCTTCGGATCCAGGGCGTTGGGCACGATGATCACCTGCTGCGGCGGCTGGGGCGCCCGGGGCCCGCGGGCGGGTCTGTCGTCGTCCGCGAAGAGCGCCTCGACCTCCTCGTCGGAGGGGCCGTCCCCGGGGCCGTCGTCCTCATCGAACACCAGCGTGTTGCCGCAGTACTGACATTTGACGGAGCTGGCCCCCGGATCGTTGGAGATCGAGGCGCCGCAGGCAGGGCAGTTCAGGGAGGCGAGCTGGGGATTTTTCATGACGTTTCCTATAACCGCCTTGACATTTTTTGTCAACCGGGGAACCCTGACCCGGCGAAGGAGGACGGCCATGAATCCCGACACCGAGACGAAAAGAGCCTATCTGGCCGGCGGCTGTTTCTGGGGCGTGGAGTACCACCTGCGGCGCCTGCCCGGCGTGCGCTCGGTGATCTCCGGCTTCATGGGCGGCGCCCTCGAGCGCCCCACCTACCGGCAGGTGTGCGCCGGCGGCACCGGGCACCTCGAGACCGTCGAGGTGACCTACGACCCGGCGGTCATCTCCTTCGAGGCCATCGCGCGGCGGTTCTTCGAGATCCACGACCCCACCCAAATGGACCGGCAGGGCCCCGACGTGGGGGTGCAGTACCGCAGCGCGGTGTTCTACGGCGACGAACAGGAGCGGGAGGTCGCCCAGGGATTGATTGCACAATTGATTAACAATGGATATGACGTGGTCACCGAGCTGGTGCCCGCAGGAATCTTCTGGCCCGCCGAGGACTATCATCAGGAGTACTATGATCGCCACGGGAAGGAGCCGGCCTGCCACTGGCCGGTGCCCCGCTTCGATCGATAACACTTACAGCTTGCCAATGGGGCCGGTTTTTGTCAGTATACGGGCCGGTCGAACACCGAAGGGACGCCGTATTTATGACGAATGAACGCCCAGTGAGCTGCTCCGAGCCGGGAGCCTGCCTGACCCGTGACGAGGCCTTCTTCGAGGTCGAGCGGGCCGTGCGGTTCTCGTGGTGGCGGAAGCTGGGCTACTTCGTCAGCTACAACCGGTACGCCCTGCTGATCCTGCTCTTGAGCGTGGCCATCCCCGGGCTGCTGTTCCGCTACGCCCGCTGGTACCTCTGGGTGCCCGCCGGGCTCGTCGCCCTGCGCGCCCTGTACTGGGCCTGGCACATCGCCCGCCAGTACCCCAAGAAGCTGCACATCACCAAGAAACTGCTGCTGGCCCAGCGGCAGGGCACCTTCCAGACCCCCGACGTCGTGAAGTACTGCGGGGATCCGTGCTACCGCGTGGTGGCCCACCACGCCCTGGCCAAGGCCGGCACCCCCGCCGCCGAGCGCCGCCGCCTGGTGCGCGGCTACGTCGAACAAGCCCACGATCTGGCGCACGCCCTGGTCTTCGTCGACCGCGAGAAGGGCCGCGTCGTGACCGTGATCAACGGTGTGATGACCGAGAAAACCCTCACCCCACAGGAGATGACGAATGGTTAACATGACCCCCAAGACCCAGGAAGCCCTCAACAACGTCCAGATGCTGCAGGGCGAGGAGATCCAATACGCCGTCCAGGCCGACGGTTTCTTCGTCGGCACCAGCCCCATCGAGAAGTTGATGGCCAAGATCCAGGCGTTCTTCACGAAGATCTCCGGCGGCCACATCCGCATGTTCCTCGTGCTCACCAACCAGCGCGTGCTGCTCATCGAGTCCACCGCCAAGTGCTGCGGCTTCCAGGCCTCCCGCGTCGTCCACACGATCGCCACGAAGTCCATCGTCGAGGCCGGCACCACGCGCGAGACCACCTGGTGCTGCTTCCACACCCGCATGATCATGGTCGAGAGCCTGACCCAGAAATACGTGTTGGTGGCCAAGACCATGACCGACCCGGAGATGATGGAGTTCATCACCCGCATGTCGCTGCTGATCGTGCAGAACCCGGTCCGCTAGCCTGCGCCGGTCCTGCCCCGCAAAGCCGGAGCCTTCCGGCCCGGAAGCCGGTTCGTCCGGCCCGGAAGCCGGTTCGTCCGGCCCGACCTCTTCGCAATCCCCTGAAAGGAGGACCCCGCCCATGGCCGATCCTTCCCTGACACAACCCGAAGCCTGGTCCGAGATCGTCATGGGGAACACCGCCATCGTGCGCGCCATGGCCGTCTCGGGCACCCGCGTGGTGACCGCCTACCCCGGGTCGCCCACCCCCGAGATCGCCGAGGCCATCAGCCGGATCCCGGCCGGCGAGCGGCCGTTCTTCTTCGAGTTCTCCACCAACGAGAAGGTCGCCACCGAGGTGGCCTTCGGCGCGTCGATCAACGGCCACCTGGCCTGCGTCTTTTTCAAGAGCGTGGGCCTCAACGTGGCCGCGGACACCTTCGTGCAGTTGTCCATGATGGAGCTCGTCGGCGGAATGGTGATCGTCATCGGCGACGACCCCGGCTGCAACTCGAGCCAGAACGAGCAGGACAACCGGCACCTCGCCCGGCTCTGCTACACGCCGGTCTGGGAACCCATGAACCCGCAGGAGGTGCACGACATGTACCTCGAGGCCGCCGCCTGGTCCCAGGCGCAGCGCATGCCGGTGATCCTGCGGCTCTCCACCCACGTGTGCCACGCCAAGATGCGCGTGCGCTCGGCGGCCTTCACCCCCGCGCAGCACGACGACACGCCACGCTTCGATCCCGCCGCGGGCCCCTATCTGCCGATCACCAAACTGGTGGCCCCCCTCAAGCGCCGGGCGCTGGAGAAGCTCGAGCGCACCCGGGAGAAGGCCGAGACCACGCCGTTCCTGAAGGTGCTGCCCGGGGCGCCCGGGACGCGGCGGGGGGTGATCACGGCCGGGCTGCCCACGGCCAGCCTCCTCGAGGTCCTCGAGGGCGTCGCCCCGGGCCTGGGCGTCGAAGGTCCACCGGACGTGCTGCGCCTGGGCCTCGTGCATCCCCTCCCCGTGCGCGCCGTCACCGACTTCCTGCGGTCCCACGACGAGGTCAAGATCCTCGAGGAGCTCGACGATTTCCTCGAGCAGGGCATCGTCGCGGCGGCCTACCGCGAGGGGCTCTCGTGCCGGATCCGGGGCAAGGAGGACCGCGAGGAGTGGATCGGCGAGTACACGCCGCCGAAGGTCCGCGAGATCCTCCACGCCACCTGGCCCGACCTGATCCCGTCCGCCGCGCCCGCGACGCCGGGTCCGTCAGTTGACGCTCCGTCCCCCGACGTCCTGTCGGCCGACGTCCTGTCGGCCGACGTCCTGTCGGCCCGGGCTCCCCAGATGTGCCCCGGGTGCGGCCACCGCAGCGCGTTTCACGCCATCGCCCAGGCGCTGGCGGCCGAGGACATCACGGTGGCCGACATCGGCTGCCACACCCTGGGCTTCTTGCCGCCCTACCACATGGGACAGGTTCTTCTGTGCATGGGCGCCTCCTGCGGCATCGCCGCGGGCCTGTCCCTGTTCCAGAAGTCCCGGCGGGTGGTCGCCTTCCTCGGTGACAGCACGTTCTTCCACGCCGGCATCCCCGGCGTGATCAACGCGCTGTTCAACCGCCACGACTTCACGCTGATCGTCATGGAGAACGGGACCACCGCCATGACCGGGCACCAGGCCCACGCCGGCTCGGGCGAGAACTTCAACGGCCCGACGCAGGCGATCTCGATCAAGGATCTGCTCGTCTCCCTGGGCGCCACGGTGTGCGAGACGGACACCTACCAGCAGGGAAAACTGACCCAGCTCGTGCGCGAGGCCAACGAGGCCGGCGGCTTCCAGGTGGTCATCGCGCGCCACCCGTGCATGCTCGCCCACATGCGCCGCGAGACGAGGAAGCCCGGCTTCGTGAAGCGCCAGGTGCGGATCCTCGCGGACAAGTGCGACCAGCGGCACGTGTGCGTGAAGAGGTTCGGCTGTCCCTCGTTCTTCCTCGAGCCCACGGGCGCCGTCCACGTCAACGCGGACCTGTGCATCGGCGACGGCTCCTGCCTGCAGACCTGCCCCTCGAAGGCCATCGCCCCGCCGTCGGCCGTCCCCACGAAGGAGGAGCCATGACCACCACGCAGATTTACATGATCGGGGTCGGCGGCCAGGGCATCGGCCTGCTCGCCGAGGTGCTCGCCCACGCGGGCGACCGGGCGGGCCTCGCCATCCGGGCCGTGGACACCCACGGGCTCGCCCAGCGGGGCGGTTCGGTGGAGAGCTTTCTGCGCGTGGGGACCCGCGTCTTCTCGCCGCTGGTGGCCCCCGGCGAGGCGGACCTGGTGGTCGCCCTGGAGCGCACGGAGGCCCTGCGCGGGCTGTGCACGTACGCCCGCCCCGGGGGACGCCTGGTGTGGTACGAGACGACGTGGCAGCCGCTGGGCGTGCGGCTGGGCCGCGAGGCCCCCGTCGAGCACGCGGCCGTCCTCGCGCGCGCGGCCGCCCTGGGCGTGGACGCCCGCCCGGTGCACGTGCCCGACCTGCCCGACACCCGCATGCAGAACGTGGCCGTGCTCGCCACCATCGCCGGGCTGGGCTGGATCCCCGGCATCGACCCCGCCCATTATCGCGAAGCCCTGACCGCGCTGGTGCCGCCCCGCGCCGCGGCCGCCAACCTCGCCCTCTTCGACGCGGTCCTCGCCGCGAGCGGAGCCGGACCCGCATGATCCCGCCGGCGCTCTTCGCCCGGCTGCCCCGGATCGCCCCCGCGGACCCGGCCGCCCGACGGCACCGCGCCCTCCTCGCCCGCTACCTGGGGGGTCCGCTGCCCGCCGTGGGCCAGGTCCTGGGGGAACCCTGCGCGTTCGAGCCCGCCCCCGATCGCGCCCCCTGCGTCCCGGACGCCTGGTGGCGCCTGGTTTCCGGCGCCCTGGTGGGTCTTTCAGGGCCCGCCCTGGACGCCCTGCACCTGTTCCACGGACGCGCCGCGCTTCCCTCGGGGCCCGACGACCTCTTCGCCCGCCTGGCCGTGGACCGCCCGGCCGCGTTCTCCCGCGCCGTCCCCGAAGCCGCGCCCCCCGCGGACCCGGCCCGGCGGCTGGCGCTCTGGCTGCGCGCCCCCGGGGGCGACCTGGAATTCGTATATCAGTTTCTTGACGGTTATCCGCCGGACTACCCGGTGCCTTCCTGTGCCCTGGACTTCGAATTCCCCTGCCGCCTGGTCCTTAATTTTTTATCTATGTCCCATCTGGCGGGCGCCCGACGCGATGAGATGATCTTTCCGGGGTGGCCGACTAAAGATTCGGCGTATCTTGGCCGACATGACCTGTGGCTCCCCGTGCGTTTCGAGCACGGCCGGTGGGTCGCTAGCGGAGGATGGTTCATGAAACCTTCGGCGCCCGATCACTTTCCACTTGAAATTTCGGTGGAAGTCGGAAGAATCCGCCTGCGGGGCAGCGACCTCGCCGCGCTGACCCGGGGCGCCGTGCTTCCCCTGGGCGGCGCCTTCGGCGGCCAGGTGGACCTGGTCTGCGACAACCGGCTGCTGGCCAGGGCCGAGCTGGTGGTCGCCGGCGGCGAGCTGGCGCTCCGGCTCCTGACCGACGTGCCCATGTTTCCAGATGAACCCCATCCTGGCGGAACTACGGTTTCGCTTGGCGAGAAGCTTACAGGTGACGCATGACGATGAATCCCTCGACCCGACGCGTGAACCAGCGACATGACGTCTCCCTCCCACTGGAGATAATCTCCGGGGACACCAGTCGTCCGGCGGTCATCCAGAATATGTCTGTAGGTGGTCTCTATTTCCACTGCGACTTCCCGGTGGAGCGGCAGGAGTTGTTCACCGTGGTGTTCCGCATCCCCACGCTGGATGTGCCGGTGCGCGTCGAGACCGTGGTGCGCTGGACGGAGAAGATCGGCGAGGGTACCACGGGCGTGGGCGTGCAGTTCCTCGGCCTCAAGGCCCGCGAGGTCTGGGCCGTGACCAAGTTCTTCACCTCCCTCTCGGTCTCTTCCCTCTAGCGCCCTTCCCGGCGACCTTCACCGGCGCGATACCGTCGGCGTACTCCTCCATGGACAATCTCTTCAGCGCGTCGACCAGCCGGCGGTTCCTGTCGCGGCCGGCCCAGGCTTTTTTCTGGTACACGCAGAAGCGGTCCTCCGCCAGGGGCAGGCCGGGGAACAGCGCCACCAGGCACCCCGCGGCCAGCTCCCGGGTGACGCTGTAGCGCGGCACCAGGGCCGCGCCCAGGCCCTCGCAGGCCGCGCCGATCATCCCCCGCAGGTGGGTGAGCTCCTGAACGCGGGAGAACACCGGGCGGCGCGCCGGCGGGAGGGCCTCCATCAGGCGGTCCCACCAGGCCCCACCCCGGTCCAGGGACAGCACCGGCACCGGTCCGAGCGCCGCGGGATCGGGCACGGGGCGCTCTTGCAGGAACCCCGGCGCGGCCACCACGACATACCGCTCGCGGAACAACTCGATGACCTCCAGCCGGGGATCGAGGTGCACGCGGCAGTCGACCACCAGGTCGACCTCGCCGGAGGCCAGGGGCGCCGCGAGCTCGTTGGAGAAGAAAAAATGCAGGCACAGGTCTGCGTTCTCCCGCACGAACGGTGCGAGCTTGGGCACCAGCACCTGGGTGCCGAACTCCACCGTGCACCCCAGCACCAGGGGCTCGGCCAGGGTGCCCGCGGCCAGCCGGGCCTCGACCTCCCCGATGGCCGAGAACGCGCGTTCGCACACCTCGTACAGGCGCAGGCCCGCCTCGGTGAGCCGGGCGCGGCGGGACTCGTGGCGGACCAGCTCGCGGCCAACCTCGGCCTCGAGGCGGCGCAGGGCGTGGCTCACGGCCGAGGGCGTCAGGTGCAGGGCGGCCGCCGCCGCCGCGTTGCTGCCGCGCCGGGCGACCTCGGTGAAGACCCGCAGGCGGTTGGGATCGGCGGCCATGGTCGTGCTCCTTCCGGGGACCGTCCGGGCCTCCGGTAACGATGAATGACATTCATCCATCGCGTGAAAAACTATCACTTCATTTCACGATGATCCAGCGGTATCTTCCCCCCATGGCCCCGCACGGCGGGCGCCCCACCGAACCCGAGGAGTGAACCCATGAACAACGCCGCCTTCTCCTTCCAGCCCCCCGTCAACGAGCCGGTGAAGAGCTACGCCCCGGGCACCCCCGAGCGCGGGAGCCTCCTGGCCGAGCTCGCCCGCCAGGCCTCGGAGGTCGTCGAGATCCCGGCCATCATCGACGGCCGCGACGTGTTCTCCGGCGACGTGGTCGACGTGGTCATGCCCACCGAGCACGGCCACGTGCTGGCCCGCTGCCACCTCGCCGACGAGGCCGGGATCGCCGCGGCCTGCGACGCCGCCGTGCGCGCCCAGGCGCAGTGGTCGGCCCTGTCGTGGATCGAGCGCGCCTCGATCCAGCTCAAGGCCGCCGAGCTCCTCGCCGGCCGTCACCGCGACCGGATCAACGCCGCCACCATGCTCGGCCAGGGCAAGAACGCCCACCAGAGCGAGATCGACGCGGCGGCCGAGACCATCGACTTCCTGCGTTACAACGCCATGTTCGCGTCGCAGATCTACGCCCAGCAGCCGCGCTCGTCGCTGGACCAGCTCAACCGCATGGAGTACCGCCCCCTGGAGGGCTTCGTGCTGGCGATCTCGCCGTTCAACTTCACCTCCATCGCCAGCAACCTGTCCAACTCCCCGGTGCTCATGGGGAACACCGTCGTGTGGAAGCCGGCCACCACCGCCGTGCTCAGCAACTATCACCTCATGCGCGTGCTGCAGGAGGCGGGGATGCCCCCGGGGGTGATCAACTTCGTGCCCAGCGCCGGCTCCCGCCTGGGCCGCGTCGCCCTGGCCCGCCCCGAGCTCGCCGGCATCCACTTCACCGGCTCCAACGGCACCTTCAACACGCTGTGGCGGCAGGTGGCCGCCAACCTCGACCGCTACCGCTCCTACCCGCGGCTGGTGGGCGAGACCGGCGGCAAGGACTTCGTGTTCGTCCACGCGTCCGCCGACCCCGTCGAGGTCGCCACCGCGCTGGTCCGCGGCGCCTTCGAGTACCAGGGGCAGAAATGCTCGGCCGCCTCCCGGGCCTACGTGCCGCGCAGCCTGTGGCCGGCCGTTCGCGAGTCCCTGGTCGCCCAGCTCTCCCGGGTCACCCTGGGGGATGTGCGCGACCTCTCGCACTTCATGAACGCGGTGATCGACGCGGCCTCGTTCAAGAGTCTGACGGCCGTGATCGCGCGGGCCAAGGCCGACCCCGGCAACCGCGTGGTCTTCGGCGGCGGCGCCAGCGACGCCGTGGGCTGGTTCGTCGAGCCCACCGTGATCGAGGTGGCCGACCCGCTCTCGTTTTTGATGCAGGAGGAGTTCTTCGGGCCGATCCTGTCGGTGTTCGTGTACGAGGACGCGACCTACGAGGAGACCCTCCAGATCTGCGACCGGACCAGCCCCTACGGGCTCACCGGCGCGGTGTTCTCCCGGGACCGCTACGCCTTCGTGCGGGCCTGCCAGATCCTGCGCTACGCCGCGGGCAACTTCTATCTCAACGACAAGCCCACCGGCGCCATGGTGGGTCTGCAGCCCTTCGGCGGCGCGCGGGGCTCGGGCACCAACGACAAGGCCGGCGGCCCGTTCAACCTGATGCGCTGGATCTCGCCGCGCACGATCAAGGAGACCTTCGTGCCGGCCACCTCCTTCGAATATCCTTTTATGGGACAGTAAAAAACCATTGCACCAAGGCCGGTTCGGTGCTTTCCTGTTCCTGTCGGAAGGAGAGAACACCATGCCGGGACCCATCGCCATTTGCCTCGAGAACTGCTACCCCGCCCACGAGAGCCTGCGCTACCTGCGCTGCGTCGCCATCTCAGGCGCCGAGCCCGCCCTGTCGATCCTGCCCGGCGGCGAGATCGAGTGGCACCAGGAGACCCCCGGCCACGGCCAGTTGTGGGTCAGCGCCGACGAGCGTCTGATCTTCCACCGCCCCCCCGGCAGCGTCGGGTG
>Ga0302247_1000696_pt1 | contig 29709 bp, 33 predicted proteins | sample AAG_UR_Ile_MG_FD_193529 | JGI IMG/M metagenome (GOLD analysis project Ga0302247, IMG submission 193529) | Enriched activated sludge microbial communities from anaerobic digester in WTTP, New Holstein, Wisconsin, United States - AAG_UR_Ile | ecosystem: Engineered > Bioreactor > Anaerobic >...
TACCATCTCAAGCTCGGTTTGCTGGGCTGTTTGGCGTTTCAACATGCCCCATTGAATCAAAAAGCCCAGCTCTTCGCCAGGCTTTTCGACACTTTGTCAGCAGTCTGAAGGCCCCAAGCGGGGCCTTTTTAGTTTATGGCGGGCCGGACGTGACTGGGGGAGAACATGCTCCTTGTTATACTATTGATATAAATGAATAATATTTTTTTGGCGTTTTTCTAACCCATTGTTTTATAATAATTCATGGTTTTAAGGTCAGAATCTGGTTGCATACGACCAGTTTTGTTTGCGCCACATTCCTTTTATCGGCGGGCACAGAAATCCCGTTGGTTTCCTGCAAGGCGAAGGCCACAGACGATGTGCTGTCGTGTATTTCGTCGCCGCACACAATAACTTCAAAGGCTGGCTTTATTTCTCTGGCTGTGTGCAAGGCCACTTTAAGCCGATCCTTAAGCGCGGAATGTAAATGCTCATAAGGTCTTTCGTCAGGCCAAGGAACCTTATCGCCATATCTTTCCTTAAGCAGTGTTTTAATCGCATCCGTTTGGTGTTCGCGCAGCCCCCCAAGAAATTCTATCGTAAGATCCTTGGGGCCGACATTTGCAAAATCAGCATGCGGCACAACGTCCCCAATGTTTGTTAGCGCACTAAAGGTTTCGAGCATCGCTCCTACACTAAACCTGCGCACAAACCCCGCTTGCGCTGCGCCGTCCTCTACGGCCATACGCGCCGTCTTCATTTCTTCGCCAACAGAAACAAACGGAACCAAGATTCTTAAATCGTTAGGCAAACACACTTCCTTTGCTGCGCGAAATATGGCGTTGGCTTGCGCGGCGTACAGGTGCGGCGTTGTTTTTAGAATCTGCACTCCGCGCGGATCAACGGCCAGCTTTGCGCGTTGCCGTAATTTATCTCGTTCGTCGGCGGTCAATAATTCAGATGGTTTAGGATCAAGCAATCTTACCGTTATAGGGAACGACTGGTTATTAGGAAGAGCCTTAAACACTTTTAGAAAATCTTGGTATTGGTATTCCTGCAACGCCGCAAGTGCCGATGGGTCATTATCAACAAGAACCTTTCTAAGGCATGCAACCTTTGCCGCTTTAAGAAAGAAATACTCTGTCCTTATAAGGCCGACGCCATCGACGCCAAGGAATGGGACTGCCGCTACATCCCGAAAACTGCTCACGTTAGCAAGAATCTTAAAATCGCCTTGCGAGGCGCGGTAGCCATCACACGCCTGCAAAAAGAGACGGGAGAACTCAGGATACGGTTCCGTTGTGTTGGCGGAAGCGTTTGCCGTAATCAGCCTTTTCCCTTTCGTGTCCAAGACAACATGCGCCCCATATTCTAGCCTTACTTGGCCGGACTCTAAACCGCCGTCACGCACGCGCAACTGGGTGCCATTCTCCCCGTTCCCCAGCTTCACGCTGGGCATCCAAAGAGTTGAACTCCATGTCCAACCCTTCTTCCGTCGATTTGCGCGTATAGATCGCGCAGCGAATGCGTTTCTTTGGTTCCGTCATTCTTTGTTCCCGCTGTTGCGCGTAAGACCGAAGAAGACGGGGCCAGACCAATGTGCCCCCGTGATCTCGCCCGCGATCTGGGACAGGCTTTTGTATCGCGCGCCGTTATATTCGAAGCCGTCATTCAGAACCGTGACCCGATGCTCGACGTTCCGATGAATGCGAACAAGCACTGTTCCCGCAACTGGCATATGCACGTTCGGGCGGCGCCGGTTTTTCAGATTGTCTGAAAGGCTTTCCCGCGCATATTGCTCCAGCCGTTTGTCGATTAACGCCGAATCCACGTTGTAGGCGATCTCCTGCAGGCGATAGGCGATTCGCTTGACGAGATGGGTTTTGTTGTATTTGGGAGCCTCAACTTGGAAGAGTTCCTTCCACAGTGCCGAAAGTTCGGGCATGGGCATCCGAGGCAGCGCCGCGACCCGCGCTAACACGTCATTTTGCATGGTCTTTTCTCCTTGTTTTTGCCATGCGCAGGAAGGCGTGACTTCTCTCTGAAGTCCAGTGAATACTCTCTCAAGTCATTGATTTTACTGGATTGTATCCTCTTTCTGCGCCGAATAAGAGCCTGAGCCAAGATCACACCGATCTCGCCCAGCCGTTCCTCCGGCGTCATCTGATCCGGATCCAATCCATTCATGCCGACCCCCGCTTGTTTCCATGTCCCTTACATACGGAAATGGAGAAAGATGTGTCGGGGCGCAATTTTCCTACGCGTAGCGGTTGAAAAATTGCCTAATTATACTTAGGTTGTGCGGGGCGAACGGAACAGGAACATTGGGCGGGAAAGATGGCAACTTATAGTCTGAAGAAATTTGCACAGCCGGAGATTCTCAAGAAGATCGACGACGATAGATTGATCAAGTTTTTAGATCCGCACAAAGACTATTTGACCAAGCGCGGATTCACGTTTGAGAAAAACGGCGATGGTCGGATCGACCATGCGAAGCTTGCGGGAATCTTGCTTCAACCTGCGGAGGGCATTCCTCCGGCAATGGTCGATGCTCTCTACTTCGTGCAGGAGGTGGCTACGGATGAATTGTTCGACGAACTTATGGAAATTGCCAACATCGCAAAGGTCAAAGTTCCTGTGGATGCTTCGCCCGCAGACCTTGCCGTTCTGATCTGGCTGCATGATCCAGAGCTGATCAAGAGCCAGCACGCTGAAACCCTCATTACCAAGCCCAAAAGCTTTATCAGTTTTCAAGCCAAAGACGGAAAGAGCCACAACCTTGCGCCGTCCTCGGAGGCCATCGCGGAACTCGTGCGGGACATGGATTTCTGGTTTGAGAAGAACAAACGGGGGAATGGATGCGAAGTGATCCCCTGCGATATGTCGGATGAAAACAAGGTCTATTTCTTGGTAAGACACGGCATGCCGTTCAAGCGCGAGGGGAAGATCGAACAAGGCCAGACAGGGAGCATCTTTTATCGTCCTGAAGTCCATGACGTTGTTGTTTATGACAAAAAAGCGAACGAACTGTCGATTTACAACGCATCGTCTTCCAAAAAAGAACGCCTGATGTATCTTGAACTTTTTGGAACCCACTTCTTTGATGATCCAGACTATTTTCCCAGCGACGACAAATATACGCTGGATCCGCTACTGAAGGATGGTGAAACGTCTTTAAGTTGCATCGACATTCCGGGCATGGAAGAAGTCAAACTTATAGAAATTCAAGTCTGGGTCCCGGGGCCTTATGCTGATCGAACAATCTCAAAGTCGAAAGATCTGTTTGCGTCATGGGCTACAAGGGACAGAAGCGTTCCAACTTACGGTAGACTAACCGAGGCGAAGTTTCAGGTTAAATTCGATCATGATTCAAAGCCCAGAACCGTAAAGATCAAGCCGCCAAATGTTGCCAGCTTTGACCGCAAAGAAGACGCCCATACTATTGAGCAATGGTTGATGGCTCGCGGCTTCATCAAACAGCAAGAACAAGCAGCGGAAGAAAGGCCGATGAAGCATGATGCGCAAGCCGCCGTGGCATACGCTTAGCCTATTGTCCGGCGCAAAGGGCGTTAAGGCGGACTGGCGTGATTTTCCTGAACGCTTTCTGACGCCGACGAACGAATTGGCAAAGGCCTTTCCATGTCCAAAGGGACGCGGTTGTTATATGGACGTCGTCACACACAAAGACGGCACACGCGTTGGGCTTTGTCCTGATGCCCCCAATGGCTGCGGTAAACGTATTCTCGAAAAAACAGACCTAATCGTCTATCAGCCAAACCTCAACGTAATCTTCTCAGCGATAGGTGCCGCGTTTGGTATGACCAATGCCACACAAACAAAGCTCGATGGATTAACACAATGCTGGCAGATCGGGGACTATAATCCTGCTGCCAGCCACCGCTTTCCCGTTATCGTTTCATTCGAAGGCAAAACTCAAAGCCTTGAAAGAATGATCGGCATTCTCGCAACCAGAATTGAGAAGCCTTTCTTCGTCTTGCTGCCGACAGCATCGACAATCACATCGACAGTTCAGGACATCGCATCTCGAAGTAGTGCAAAACTTTTCGCGTTCGAGGACATCATTGAGATTTCCAGCAAAGGAGATATCCAATCCCGAACCGATGCCGTAAATGTTATCCAAGCAGCTTCATCTGGTTGGTTGCCCGTCAAGGACTGCGCCTTTTCTTATCCAACGCCTGCGGGCGCGGAATGGGGTGGCTTTTTGTTCGAGTTCACCGCAGATGAAAAACTCACTGTTTCCTACAAGAAAGATAATTTCAAGCAAGTGTGTCCGGAAGATCTTGGCATGCGCAATAAGCACACCAAGAAGCCGACAAAGCTCTGGGCTTTCCTAAAAATGCTTGTGCAGGTGAATGGGCAAATGTCCGTCCATGATATAGAAAAGGTAAAACCGACCAAGCAGGCCGTTTCAAAAGCCCTTAAGCATGTGTTTCAGTTGGACAGCGATCCCATTGAATGGTCGTCGAAGAACTCACAATACGAAACCCAATTCGTGATCCGGAAAGCCGCGAACACCAAGCTCTCTTTCGAAGGGTTTTCTGGATTGGAGTAACTCGCGTCTGAAAAATCTTAACGAGGTATTGTATGTCTGTTCCAGACGCACACCACTATCTCTCGCGGGAGAAGCTTTACGAGTTGGTTTGGGCGAAACCGATGCAACATCTTGCTAAGGAATACGGCATCTCAGATCGAGCCTTAACGATCAGCACATGCGATACAGGTCATAGCCGTTGGGTCGAGAGCAAGTCGCTTTTCGGCAATTGGCTCATCGCATTTGATGCAAAAGCCATAATCGCCGCTTTCGATGCGGCGCAAGGCGTTGTCAATCTTGCCGAGAAGCTCTTGACGGCGACGTTGTCCCGCCAGAGCCATTTCCTGTTGCTGGATCGCGTCGATGCGAGAAACGCGCCCTACGGAGGTCTGGTCTAGCTCGACCGTTTGCATCGATGATTGTGCCGAGGCCAAAGCTTTCTCGGTTTCGGCTTTCAGCGCGATAAGTTTGGTTTTGAAGATTTCTGTGTCCATGCCTTGTTCTTACCAGAAAGAAACACCGAACACCAAGGTCAGGCAGTAATAGATGCCGACGGCGATGAAGATGCCGCCAGTGATTTTGCGCGCCCAATGCTCGAAATGGACGATGCGGTCATAGGCTTTGCCCACTTTCTTCGCGCCCATCGCGATGAGGACGGCGAAAAGCAGAACGGGCAACCCCGTGGCGATGCCGTAAACGGTCGGAAGAGCAAAGCCTGATTCCTGTTTAAGAGCCAAGGGGATCAAGCTGCCAAAAAACAAAGCCGCCGAGGTTGGACAAAAGGATAACGCAAAGACGATACCGAGTAAGCCCGCACCCCAGAAGCCCATATGCTCCAGTTTTTTACGAAGGCCATCGCCTATGCCGCCATTGCCGACTTTGAAGGTTATCATCTCAAGCAAAACCATGCCCACAAGGATCATAAGCGGCCCCAGCGCAAGGTTCATGTATTTTTGCAGGGCATTGGATAGCGCGGGAGCCGAAAGCAGGCTTGAAACAAGAACGACGCCCAAAAGACCATAGGTCAGAGCCCGCCCGCCTGTATAAAGCGCCCCAGCAAGAAACACGCGCCTCGGACTGCCTACGCGTCGCCCCACAAAAGACATGGCGGCGACGTTTGTGGCCAAGGGGCATGGGCTGATGGAAGTCAAAACGCCCAGCCAGAAGGCCGATGCTATGGCAAGCGTGTATTCACCGATCATGATTCTTGACCCTTCAAAAGATTGGTCGTCTGTTCCTGCACAAAGCGGATAAAGGCGTCACGGTCGCGTACCAGCTGCCAGACTTCATCAAGGCGCTTCCAGTCTTTTTGTTGTCCCCCTTCATAGCGGGCCACGACGACCGAGCGTGACGCAAGTTCAAAATCTTGGATATAATGCTCGTTAGCAGGTTCTTCGACATTCACAATCTTCAGCTCAACCCGTCCGCTCTTAATGTCATCTGCAAAACCTGATTCAATAGCTTCAACCGTAAAAGACTCGATCAGTTTGCAGCTATAGCAGCGCATATTGCCGTGGAAGTAATAAGCAACGACTTTGACTGGAGTCGCCTTTTCCGAAGGAGCCACAGGGGCAACGGCAGAGGCCGTCTGCTGCGGAATCGGCGTATAAGGCGCTTCCGTGGTTGAAGGCAGGGCCATTTCGGGTGCGCTTGCAACAGTCGGCTCTTGCGGGCCTTTTTCCTTGGCGATAATTGTGCCGACGCTGACGACGACAAAGAGCAAAAGGATAAGTGTGGTTATTTTCTTGGTATTCATGAACAGGTTCCTTGGGGTAAGTGTTTTTGCGCTTCGTCGGTTACGGTCTTTACGGCCTCATCCGTCACAGGCGTCTTGCCCTTAGTCAAGCCGAGAGCCGTGACTTCAATGTGTTTAAAGTTCTGGAAACCCGCTTGTTCTAAACATTTCTTCGCACAATGCAGGGGGCAACCGTCAATTGCGAGAATGGACTCTGCGGCCTCGGTCGATTTTATAATGCCGCTGACGCGTCCGCCAATGCCCGCGAGGCAAAACATCTTGCCTTTGCCCTCGCGGGTTAGCTCTCGCGCTGCGCGGTCGGACAATTCACCCACGTCTGCTGCGCCGGAGCAAGAAAAGATAAGGGTCGGAGATGCTGAACAGCTACAGGAACAGTTATCACTCATTTTCTATCCTCTTTCATTTTTGTTGTTTCAATGGGAAGGCCTCTTCCTGCCCAAACAGGAAAGCCATCTTTAAACCAAAAAACCGTCTCTGGCTTCCAGCCCCATTCGATGGCGACGTTGTTTGCGTGAAAAGCTCTCATATTCCCACTGCAATAGAAAATCAGCGTTTTCCCCCTAAAGGGTTCAAGAGAGTCCTTCGTCATGACGTTCTCTTCCGAGCCTTGCTCCTTATACGTCAAGTTCACAGCCTTCGGAAGATGCCCAAGCTGAAACAGTTCTGGGGCGCGGTTGTCGATCAGCACGACATTTTCTCTCAACGCGAGTTCTCGCGTTTCCTCAAGTGTGACGATTTGCACAGAGCCTGCACTTGCTGGAAGGGTCCAAATAAGAAACGCAAAAAGAGCAACAGAAAGTTTCATTGACCAAGAAGTTTCTTTAATTCATCGGCGGCGGGGATTTTACCAACGACTTTTACTTCGCCATCGACGACCAACGCAGGAGTCATCATCACGCCAAAGCCCATAATTTCGTTGATGTCAGTGACTTTCTCGATTTCATAAGCAACGCCGAGATCCTTAGCCGCATTTTCAGCGGCTTCGGTCAGAGCTTTGCATTTCGGGCAACCTGTGCCGAGGATTTGGATTTTCATGATGTTTTCCTTTCTATCCATAGAAGGTTCCAAAGATCATGCCGCTGACCGTCGCCATGACGATGACGAGGCTGACGAACACGATTGTTTTTTGTGTGCCGATAACGCTGCGGATCACCAGCATATTGGGCAGGCTGAGCGCGGGACCAGCCAGAAGGAGTGCCAGCGCAGGCCCTTTACCCATGCCGCTGCCGATCAAGCCTTGCACAATCGGCACTTCTGTCAACGTGGCAAAATACATAAAAGCGCCTGCGAAGGAGGCAAAGAAGTTCGATGCAAGCGAATTACCGCCAACAGCCGATGCCACCCATTCGGAAGGGATCAAGCCTTCATGTCCCACACGTCCAAGCAACGCGCCCGCGATCAAAACGCCGAATAACAAAAGCGGCAAGATTTGTTTGGCAAAGCCCCATGAAGTCGCAAACCATTCTCCGGCTTCGCCTTTGTCGGTGCTGGTGAAAGTCGAAAGCCCGATCACGCCCGCAGTAAAGGCGACAAGCGGCTGTTCAGGAAACAGAAAGGCCAAAGCCGCTACAGGAACAGCCGTTACCACAATCTTCCACGCTTTAATGCCAAACCACAGATTCAGCATCGCGGCCAAGGCAAGCGCAAAGCCGCCCGTAATCGTCCATTTGGCGGCATAAATCGCGGCCCACGCGCCTTCGGTTTGATCCGGCTTGCCCCAATTGGCAAAAACCAGAATGCCAACCATCGACGCGAAATAAAGCGCGGTTTGCCAAAGGGGACGGCCCGCCTTGTCATCTGGCATCGCGATTTGCGCAGCGGCTTTAGCGATTTCTTCCTTGCGATAGATAAAGTGCATCGCAAGGCCAATTACAAGGCTGAAAGCGATAGCGCCCACGGCGCGCGCGATGCCCAGCTCCATCCCCAGAATCCGCGCTGTCAGGACAATGGCCAACACGTTGATGGCGGGACCGGAATACAGGAACGCAATGGCGGGGCCAAGACCCGCACCCATGCGGTAAATCCCCGCAAAGAGCGGCAAGACGGTACAAGAACAAACGGCCAAAATCGTGCCGGAAACGGACGCGACTCCATAAGCCAGAACTTTATTTGCCTTCGCGCCGAGATATTTCATGACGGCGGCTTGGCTAACAAAAACGCCAATGGCGCCTGCGATGAAAAAGGCGGGTATCAGACAAAGCAGCACATGTTCTTGCGCGTACCATTTGACAAGATGAAAGGCCTCAAGAATTGCGTTGTCAAAACGCACCGAACCCACCGGTAGGTAATAACACCCCAAAAATACGGCCACGATAGCCGCGAGTTTCTTCCATTCATCTTTCCAATTCATGTTTTGTATCCTTAAAGGAGGAAGGAGAAAAAGGTCACGCCGCTTTTCGGCAAGCGCGGCGAGCGGGAAGGTTTTTGCTTTCTTTGGCGTTCTTGAATGCGGCTTCGATCAAAGTGACAACAAAGGACGGTAAATCAGGATTGCGGCGATAGCGCACCCATTGGGCATCGCGCCGGTCAACGACGAGGCCAGCTTTCTTGAGAGCGGTCATATGGCGCGACATGGTGGACTGGCCTTTGTCCAGAACTTTCATAAGCTCGCATACACAATGCTCCCGCCCATCCCACAAAAGGCGCATAGCCTCAAAGCGGGTCGGTTCAGCAAGAGCGGCAAGGATTCTGATGGTCTGATTCATGGCCTGTATCTATACACAATCCGGCATATGCATGCAAGCGGATACTGTCAACGCATCGCTCATCTTCGTTTGAAAACGATGCATAACAGAGATGTCTCAATTTTTCTTCGTGCCTACTCGGTTTCTTCTCCTATGCAGATGCGATTAAAACCGCATCTTCGCAACCCTTTGAAATCTCATGACCGAAAGCTGTGAACTTCGCGTCAATCGGTTCAGAGGTTTCAGAGAGAAAGCCGCGATAGAGAGAGAAATGACCCCGTTTTCGGGGCCGGTGGGCGCGAAGCTGGTCAACAGCTTCTGCGCGAAACCCTTGCGGGAACTGGCCTTTTTGTATCGCCCGATTGTCGGGAGATAGTGTCAGTTTCTTAGATAATGGCGGAGGGGATGAGATTCGAACTCACGATGCAGTTTTATCCGCATAACCGCTTTCCAGGCGATCGCCTTCAACCACTCGGCCACCCCTCCGTATCAGAAGACAGATAACAGGGATCAGTTATCAGAAAAAGAGCTGAATGATCCCTTCAAAAACGCCCGAAAGGCGTATATTCCTCTTTCTCCGGCAAAGACTGATAACAGGGATCAGTTATCAGAAAAAGAGCTGAATGATCCCTTCAAAAACGCCCGAAAGGCGTATATTCCTCTTTCTCCGGCAAAGACTGATAACAGGCTTTCGGCCTCAAAAAAAGCCCCAAGGGCAAGAACCGTTTAGGTTGAACAACCCTCCCCTTGCGGGAGGGTCGAAATTTCCCGGCCTTAATCCGGGAAATTTCGGGGAGGGGTACCAAACCTTAACGCATCATGCGCTCGCCCTCAAAAAAAGCCCTCAATAACCCGCCATAAAAGCGCCAAATCCTGCTCCCGGCTAAGGCTGTGGTCGCCGTCCTTAACAAGGGTAATGCGCACCGAAGGCGCCGTTAACCGTTCCGCAAGGCGCAACGCGTGCCGCCAGGGCACATCCCTGTCGTCCATCCCCTGCAACAGGTGCACAGGCCCCCCAAGCGCCAAAGGCGCCGTCAAAACAAGCCGCCCCCGCGCTTCGTCGATCAGCTTTTTGGTCATCGGCACGCGCCGGTCCGGCGGCGCGTCTTCGTCGTAAATCGCGCCCTCGCGCTCAAGCCGTTCACGCTGGGCCGGAGTCAACGCCGGCACAATGATCTCTTCCGTAAAATCGGGCGCGGCGGCAACGCCCACAAATCCGGCCACGCGCTCCGGCCGCGCGCGCGCGAGCAAAAGCGCAATCCATCCGCCCATGCTTGAACCCACAAGCAACTGCGGCCCTTCGGTCAGATTGTCCAAAACCTTTAAAGCGTCGTCGAACCAGCCGCCAATGGTCCCGTCCTCGAACCGCCCGCTTGACTGGCCGTGCCCCCTGTAATCGAAGCGCAAAAAGTCCCGATTCGCCGCCGCGCAGCGCCCGGCCAGAAACGTGGCCTTGGTCCCGGTCATATCGGAGGCGAAGCCGCCCAAAAAAAGCGCGCCCGCCGCAAAACTCCCGGCACTTCCGGCGCCAAAACGCCGTTGTTGATAGGCGAGCCGCCGATCCGGTAGAGTGAGAAAACGCGTTTCATTGTCCATAATTTCTTGAACCTCTTAAGGTTTATATGCCGTCATCGCCGCCACAATCTAGCAGGAAAAACCCCGCGCACAACGCCCCAGGGCCGGGCGCCACGGCTTCGCGCACAACGGTTCTGCATATCGCGCCCGACCTTGAAATCGGCCCGGACGCGCGCGAACTCGTGGATCTGGCCATCCAGACCCACCGGGCCGGATGGCGGCCCATCGTGGCCTCGGCAGGCGGCCCGCTGGTCCTCGAAGCCGAACGCGCGGCGGTGCGCCACACGCGCATGCCGCTGAACAAGCGCCACATCTTCGCGCGCTGGCGCTCGCGCGTGCACCTTGAAGCGCTGGTCCAGCGCGAACGCCCGGCCATGATCCACGCGCACGGCTTTGAAACGCTTGCGGCCGCCAACGGCATAAGCGCGCTCCGGCGCATTCCCCTGCTGGTGGACGTCACCGATCCCGCGCCCGTCACCAAGGCGCGGAAAAAACTTCTCCAGGCGGCGGCGGCGCATCAGGCGCGCTTTCGCGTTCCGTCGGATTACATGGCGCGCTTCCTGCGCGACGAGCTTCAATTGAACAGCGACCTTCTCTACCGCATCCCGCCCGGCGTCGATCTTCACTGGTACGACGCCCGGCGCGTCACGCCCGAAAGGCTTCAAACGCTAAGCCGACTCTGGCGGTTGCCGGAACAGGCGACGGTGGCCATCATGGGCACGCCGCTGGCGCCCGGCTACGGCCACAAACAGCTTCTGGAAGCCTTGAAAGACATCGGGCGCAACGACGTCTTTCTCGTCATGGTAGGCAACGACCGCGTTGCGCCGGGCACGCGCGCGGAGATCGAGCGCATGGTGACCGCCTGCGGCCTCGAAGGCAAAGTCGTCATGCCCGAGCTTTGCACGGATTGGCCGGCGGCGTGCTGGCTTGCGACGATCGTCGTGGCCGTCAACACGGCGCCGCGCGGCCAGTCGATGGAGCTTCTGGCGGCACAGGCCATCGGAAGGCCCGTGATCGTGACGGACTGCGGCGCGAACGCCGAAATGGTCCAAAGCGGAGAGACGGCGTGGGTTGTGCCGCCGGACAATCCCGAGGCGCTGAAAAACGCGCTGGCGGAAGCGACGCAAATGACGGAATCGCAACGCATCGATCTGGCCCGGCGCACGCGGAACTTCGTCGACAACACTTTCCCGAACGACATCTGGCGGGATTCGATGTTCGATCTGTACGAAGCGATGCTGTCGTGCCCGATGCTCAAGGCCCCGGCGCAGGCCGCCTGAAAACATGCCGAAAGCGCCCCGCCAAAAGCCACCGGTCCTCAATCCTGAAGCCGAATGGTTCGGCAAAACGCGCGTTTCGCCTGCGGACAAAACCGCGCGCGTGCGCCGGGTCTTCGATTCCGTCGCAACGAACTACGATCTGATGAACGACCTCATGTCCGGCGGCCTCCACCGGCTCTGGAAGGATCGCCTTGTGGAGCTCATGCGTCCCCGGGCGGGCCAATCCATTCTCGACGTTGCGGGCGGCACAGGCGACATCGCGCTCCGCTGCCTCTCGCGCGCGAAAGGCAAGGCCCGCATTATCGTCTGCGACATCAACCCGTCCATGCTGGACGTTGGCAAAGCCAAAGCCATCGACCACGGGTGGCTGCCATGTCCCCCTCCCCTTGAGGGAGGGGTTAGGGGAGGGGTATGTAAAGGAAATTCTTCCATCCAATGGCTCACCGCCAACGCGGAAGCCCTTCCCTTCCCCAACCGAAGCTTCGATACGGTCTGCATCGCCTTCGGCCTCCGCAACGTGACGCACGTCGACACCGCGCTGGCCGAGTTCGCGCGCGTCCTCAAACCGGGTGGCCGCTTTTTCTGCCTTGAGTTCAGCCCCGGCGTCGCGCCATGGCTTAAAGAGATTTACGATCTTTATTGCTCAACCGTTCTGCCGTGGCTCGGCGAAACGGTCGCCGAAGACCGCGACGCCTACCGGTACCTCGCCGAAAGCATCCAAAAGTTCCCGCCCCAGCCCGCGCTGGCCCGCCGGATGGAGGAGGCGGGGCTGGAGCGGGTCAAATGGGAAAACCTGACGGGCGGCATCGCCGTCATCCATTCCGGCTGGCGGCTCTGAAACGAGCGCTCAACGCTCACCTGACGCTCACCCAACGCTCACTCAACGCTCACTCAACGCGCGCTTAGCGAGCCCCTAAAACGCTAAAAAAAGAGGAATTCCGCTTGAATTTCAATCGTCCGAAGTGCCTTCAACCCCGTTCAACCGGTCGCGAAGCTGCTTGCCCGTCTTGAAAAACGGCACGCACTTCTCGGCCACGGAAACGGTTTCGCCCGTGCGGGGGTTGCGGCCCATGCGGGCTTCGCGGCGCTTGATCGAAAAGGCGCCGAACCCGCGCAACTCCACGCGATTGCCGCGCGCCAGAGCGTTCGAAATTTCGTCAAAAACGGTGTTGACGATGCGTTCAATATCCCGTTGAAGCAAATGGGAATATTTCTCCGCCAGGCGTAAGATCAGATCGGATTTTGTCATCGGGCGCTCTCCACGAGCCGTTGAAAGGAATCGTCTACGGTCCTAACCCTGCCAAAGCCTTAGGCCGGAGTCAAGCCACGGATTCGGTAACCCCTTGGGAGGCAAAGCGTTTTCGGTTCATAGCTCCAGGCCTCAGGAATAGCGAAAGAGAAAGAACCGCAAAGGTTGGATCAAACCGCAAGCTTCATACTGGCTCAAGCCCGTCAAGTTGAGCGCTTCACACATAAAAAAACATGGTTAACGAGACAAATTTTCTCTCACACTTCTCCCGCCCCATCCGCGCCGGATTCCCGCGCGCTTAGGCCCCTGCTAACCCCCTGTTGTGCCACAAAAAAGCCGCCGGAAACCTTGCGGCTCCGGCGGTTTAGCCCTTAAACCGGGCCCTTTCGCTTAGTCTTCTTCCTTATCCTTCTTGCTCTCGGCGCCCTTCTGCTTGGCCCGTTTAATGGCCGCGCCAAGTATATCGCCGAGGCTCGCGCCGGAGTCGGACGAGCCGTATTCGGCCATCGCCTGCTTCTCCTCGTCCACTTCGCGCGCCTTGATCGACAGCGTGACCTTATGAGCCGCCTTGTCGATGTTGGTGATCTTGGCATCGACTTTCTCGCCAACCGCAAAGCGATCCGGACGCTGCTCGGAGCGGTCGCGGGCCAAATCGTTGCGCTTGATGAAGCCGGTAAAGCCGCCCGACTGCTCGCCCAGATTGACCTCGATGCCGCCTTCGGTGACGGCGCCGACCGTACAGGTCACGACGTCGCCCTTCTTGAAGTTGACGGCAACGTTCTCAAACGGATCGGCGGTCAATTGCTTGATGCCGAGGCTGACTCGCTGGTTCTCGGCATCGATATCGAGAATCTTGACAACGATCGTTTGTCCTTTTTGAAACCCCGTAATCGCCTCTTCGCCCGTCTTGTCCCAGGAAATATCCGACAAATGCACCATGCCGTCGATATCGCCCTGAAGGCCGACGAACAACCCGAACTCGGTAATGTTGCGGATTTCGCCGGACAGCGTCGCGCCGATCTGATTGCCGGCACGGAACTGTTCCCACGGGTTTTCGGCGCACTGCTTGATGCCGAGGCTGATGCGGCGCTTGGCCATATCGACGTCGAGCACCATAACCTCAACTTCCTGCGAGCTTGAGACGATCTTGCCGGGATGGACGTTCTTCTTCGTCCACGACATTTCGGACACGTGCACAAGGCCTTCAATGCCGGGTTCCAATTCCACGAACGCGCCATAGTCGGTGATGTTCGTCACGCGGCCCTTGAGCTTCGTGTTCGCCGGGTAACGCGCGACGACGCCTTCCCACGGATCGGATTCAAGCTGCTTCATGCCGAGGCTTATGCGCTGGTTTTCGGCGTTGAAGCGAATGACCTGAACGGTCACCTGCTGGCCTATCTGCAGCACCTCGGACGGATGATTGACGCGCTTCCACGCAATGTCCGTCACGTGCAACAGGCCGTCCACGCCGCCCAGATCGACGAAAGCGCCGTAATCGGTGATGTTCTTGACGACGCCTTGCAGAACCTGGCCTTCCTTGAGGTTGGCCACAAGCTCGGTGCGCGCTTCGGCGCGGCTTTCCTCAAGCACGGCGCGGCGCGACACGACGATATTGCCGCGCGCGCGGTCCATCTTCAAAATCTGGAACGGCTGCGGCGTGCCCATAAGCGGCGTGATGTCGCGCACGGGGCGGATATCGACCTGGCTGCCCGGCAGGAACGCCACGGCCCCATTTAAATCGACGGTAAAACCGCCCTTGACGCGCCCGAAGATAACGCCGATGACGCGCTCGGCCGCGGCGAAACATTTTTCCAGAACGGTCCAGCTTTCCTCGCGCTTGGCCTTCTCGCGCGACAGTGAAGCTTCGCCGTTACGGTCTTCCATGCGCTCCAGATAAACCTCAACGGTATCGCCAATCTTGATTTCGGCAGGCTGGCCGGGAAGCGCGAATTCTTTAAGGGACACGCGGCCTTCGGACTTCAGGCCGACGTCGATGATCGCAAAATCGTCGTCGATGGATACGACCTTGCCCTTAATGACGCTGCCTTCCATGCTCCCCTTTTTGCCGAATGAACCTTCGAGCAATTCGGCAAAACTTTCGCCGGGTTTGGCGGGCGTTGTGGAAACGGGAATGTCTTCGCGCATAACGCGCTTTTTGGATGCCGGTTTAGTCATGTTGGATTGTATCTCTCTCAGGCCGTTTTACGGCCGGGCATCCGCGAAGGATACCGTCGCAAGCGTCGCTTGCCGCTTTCGCTTTGGCCTCGCAAGGCCGTTTTATCGCAGACCGGTCCGATGACAGGGGGGCTGAAAGCAAGGCCCAACGATCAATAAAGACCCGTCCGTCGCCGGCGCCATGCCGGCTGTGCGCTCACTCCTGTTTGAGTTTGAGCTTGTCCTTGATGATCGCCAGCGCGGCGGCAAAAGCCTCATCGACGGTCAGGCTCGTCGTATCGAGCATGACCGCATCTTCGGCCGGTTTAGCCGGAACGACGGCCCGCGACTGATCGCGCTCATCGCGCGCCTGCATATCCGCAAGAACTGCGGCCTCAGTAACATTTTCGCCCCGCCCCCGCAACTCCTTATACCGACGGTTCGCCCGGACGGCCAAATCGGCTGTAACGTAGACTTTTACGGGCGCGGAAGGCGCAATAACGGTGCCAATATCGCGTCCATCCAGTACCGCCCCCTTTTTACCTCCGGGCGGGTTCTTGGCGAAATCTTGCTGAAATTTCAACAAGGAATCTCTCACCTCCGCTATGGCGCTCGCTTTGGAAGCCGCTTGCGAAACGGCATCCGTTCGAAGCGCCGGATCGTCCGCAAAGTCCATGATCGTTGCCGGATTGAGGGACTGTGCGGCCCTTACGGCCAAAACCTTATTGGTCGGATCGCCCCCGGTGCGCAAGACGGCAAGACCCGTAGCCCGGTAAAGCAGTCCCGTATCGAGATGCGCAAAATCCATGTGAGCCGCAAGCATGCGCGCAAGCGTGCCCTTACCGCTCGCCGACAAGCCGTCGATAGCGATAACAATCGAGGGAGATGAAGAAACAGCCGTCATACCGCTCTTTATAGGGCAGACGGATAAAAGAACAAGCGCTGAAACAGAGGGATGTTTTGGTTCTCAGGGTCCCCCGCCCGGCGGCAAAGGCGCGTCATCAATCGGCATGCCGGAAGGCGGTGAAGGCGGCATCATAGGGTCTTGCGGGCCGTGGCCCGTAGCATTAAAAGGCGGCGGCTTCCCAAAGTGCAAGGCTCCGCCTCCTGGCTGATGCGTTTTCTTAAACAATTGGACCAGTCTGCGGCGACTTTCCGCCGGCACTTCCTTGATCGTGCGACGAACAATCTGCGCCATATTTCTATGGAATCCTTCACCGGTTGCATCCATGCTTTTCAATACCTTTTCGACTTCATCCTGATCGGGTTTTTCCTGCGCCATAATATCAAGAAGACGATCCGTCCCCTTGCTCATATCGTCATGAAGCCATCGAAACCGGTTTTTACCTTCATTGATGATCGCCTTTACCTTTTGCGCATCTTCAGACGGCAATTGTTCTCCCAATCTTTCGATGACAAGTTCGGGCGGCAAGGCGCCGGGGCGTGGAAAAGGCGGCGCCGGAAAGAACATATGTCCAAACAACGGCGCCGCGACGATGCCGGTCAGGAATATATTGATCGCAAAAGAGGCCGCCAAAGGCCAATTTCTTTTAAAGAAACGCGATGATGTCGCGCGGTCCCTGTCTTTCATTTCAGTTCGGCCTCCTTATCGACGATCCAACTGTGCCATGGCGTCGTAAACGCGAGAACCGTATAGGATGGCTGCGACGAAACGGAAGGCGTCACAGTGGCATTAAGGTTTTGTCCGGTAAACACGCCCATCATCAACAGCATGCATGCTACCACAGTACTACGCCAAAACGAAAGGGAAGAAGCACCCATAACGGCTGCAAGCGGCGCGCCTTCGGGCGTTCCGGTCAACCGGGGCGTAACGGCGGCGCGATCCAGGATACGAGCCTCCAGACGAGCAAGCCTTTCCGGAGGATAATAACGGGCCGGATCGGCCTGTATGAGAAGCTTTCTAAAAGAGTTTTCCTGCGCCATCATATGTCCTCGCTCCTTGTAAGCCCTTTTTTTACCGCCTTTTGACGCAAGGCGCGCCGCGCGCGAACCAACAACGATTCAACCGCCCCAACGGAAAGCCCCATGACTTCCGCCATCTCTTCGCCGCTTAACTGTTCATAATAGGACAGAACGACCGCCGTCCTTTGGCGCGCCGGAATCTCTTGCAGCATTTCCCGAATAATCTTCTGTCTATCGTTGTCCCGGGCCGTTTCGAACGCCCCTTTGGATGAATCGACAAGATCGCCGGCCTCCTCAAGCGCAACAAAGGGGCGGCGGCGGCGGCGATCCAGACAAAGATTCACAATAACGCGGCTCAGCCACGTGCGCACGCTTCCTGCTCCCAGCGGATCCCATCGGGGCGCCTGCTTCCACAAACGAAGAAAGCCTTCCTGCGCGATTTCCTCGGCGTTCGAAACATTGCCGGTTATGCGTAAAGCCAGCGCCACCATTCCCCCCAAATAGCGCGCCACCAAAAAAGCGAACGCGCGACTGTCGCCTTCTGCCGCTGCCTCCATGAGCTCATGGTCATCGACCGTCGACGGCAAAATATCCTGAGGAGAAACAGCAACCGGGCGCAAAGCTCCGCGGCGCAAAGCTGGCAAACCTAACCTCTCAATCCGACTGCGTCCTTCTCCACCCCGTCTTTATACACGCCGGAAATCCGTTATTCCTGCGTTGCGTGGAGAGAACGCCCATTAATGTTTTAATATTCCCATTTTCCGCGCAGGGTAACCCATGGCGCAGCACGCAATAGTTACAGGACAAAGGCCGTCATGCAAGGGGATAAGGGTGGGAACTTCACAACGCCAAGAGTCTTCCCGCAAACAGCACAGGAAGCGTTACAAAATGTCTTATCCGGGAAAAATTACGAAGCGGCTTTCTGGCCTTGCGCCTTCTGAAGCTTCTTTCGCGCTTTCCGCGCTTCTTCCGGCAAACGGCTCGGCCGCGTGTTCAGCAACCAGGCATCAATGCCGCCGTTATGTTCGACCGTGCGAATGCCGTTGGCCGTTAAACGCAACGTGACCCGCTTACCCAGAATCTCGGAAGGAAACGAGCACACCTGAAGGTTCGGCTGCCAGCGGCGGCGCGTTTTATTGTTGGCATGGCTGACCTTGTTGCCAAAGTGGGGTTTCTTGCCGGTCACGGAACATACACGAGCCATTTTTCTTTTCCCGGCATGCCGCCGAGCCTTTATGTTTGAATTACGGTAAATGGAACCGGAAAAACCAGCCGTTCCTAGCCGGTTTTATAGGCAGGCGGCAAGGGTTAAGTCAAGGCATTCGGCAAAGTCTTGCCCCGTCTTTCACTGCCGCCAACAGATAGTTAACCTTAAGATTTTCTTTGCTTTTTTCGAAAGTTCCCGTCCATGGATCGAATACGACGCCCGTAAGATCGGTCACTGTCACGCCCCGGCGCGCCAGTTCTTCAACCAGTTCGGATGGACGAACAAACGTCTCCCAATCGTGCGTGCCGCGCGGAATCCATCCAAGCGCATACTCCGCGATTACAATGCCGAGCATGTAACTCGTCACCGTGCGATTGAGCGTCGCCATGATAAGCAGCCCGCCCGGTCTCAAGAGATGCGCCAACGAACGCAAGAAAGATTCCCTGTCCGCTACGTGCTCGACAATCTCCATGGCCGTGACGACATCAAAGCGTTGCCTTTTTTTGGCAAGCGCCTCAACGCTGTCTGCCGTATAGTTAATATGTAAACGCGATGCTTTCGCATGCCGCCGCGCTACGGCTATAACTTCCGGCGAAGCATCTACGCCCGTCACCGTCGCGCCCGCGCGCGCCAAAGCTTCCGCCAGAAGGCCGCCGCCACATCCGGCATCAAGAATTTTCAGACCTTTCAGAACGCTAGTGTTCCGCATTCCTTGCCCCAAGTGGTCACGAACGCGGTCCTTAACATAATCCATGCGGAGAGGCCCCAGTTCATGAAGAAACCGGAAAGGCCCTTTGGCGTCCCAAAAATCTTCAGCCCGCGCAGAAAAGAGAGCGACATGTTCTTCCGAAATGCTGGCAGCCGTCGAACGGGGCATGGATCTCGAGACCTGTAGAAGAATTTAGAATCGACAACTTGGGTGTTGGCGAAAAGTCATGTTACGCATAACATGGGAAATTCGTCCGGTTAACAATAAATCAAGGGCTGCCTTATTTTTCAGCCCGCACGGCAATAAGGATATCGCGTGTTATGGCTCTCATCGTAGTCAAGTTCGGCGGCACTTCCGTCGGCGATGTCGAACGCATCAAAAACGCCGCCAGCAAGGTCGCCGCCGAAGTCAAGCTGGGAAACAGGATCGCCGTCGTGGTCTCCGCCATGGCGGGCGTGACGGACCAGCTCATCAACCACTGCCGGAGCATTTCGCCCGCGCCCAACCCGCGCGAGCAGGACGCCGTCATTGCGACAGGCGAACAGATTACGGCGGGTTTGATGGCGTTGGCGTTGCAACAGCGCGGGTTGAACGCTCGCTCATGGCAAGGCTGGCAAGTTCCGTTGCGGACGGACTCGTCGCACAACAGGGCGCGCATTGTCGATATCAACGCGGCGGCGCTTCGGCGTCATATAAACCAGGGCGAAGTCGCGGTGCTGGCGGGCTTTCAAGGCATCGCCGGGGACGGCAGCATCACCACGCTGGGGCGCGGCGGATCGGATACATCGGCCGTGGCGCTGGCCGCCGCGCTTAAAGCGGATCGCTGCGACATCTACACGGACGTGGACGGCGTTTATACCTCGGATCCGCGCATCGTCGGAAAGGCGCGGCGGCTGGCGCGCGTATCCTATGAAGAAATGCTGGAGCTTGCCTCGCTCGGCGCAAAAGTGCTCCAGACGCGATCGGTGGAAATGGCGCTGCGTTACCGCGTTCCCGTGCAGGTGCTGTCCACCTTCGCGAACGCCATCGGCAGCGACTTCCCCGGAACTCTTGTCATCGACGAGGAAAAAAAAATGGAACAGCAAACCGTCACCGGCATCGCTCATTCGCTGAACGAAGCCAAGATCACCCTGGTCGACGTGGCCGACAAGCCCGGCGTCGCCGCGATCGTGTTCGGCGGCCTTGCCCGCGCGGGCATCAATGTCGATATGATCGTCCAAAGCTCTTCGGAAGACGGCGAGACGACGGACATCACCTTTACGGTCGGCCGCGGCGACGCCGAACGCGCGTTGCAGGTTATGGAGACCGAAAAGGCGAACATCGGCTTTTCGAAAGCGGCGTCCGACAAAAGCGTCGTCAAAATTTCGCTCGTCGGCCTCGGCATGCGCAGTCATCCGGGCGTCGCGGCGCTCATGTTCAAAACGCTGGGTGAAAAAAAGATCAACATCCAGGCCATTGAAACGTCGGAAATCAGCATCAGCGTCCTGATCGCCGAGGAATATGCCGAACTGGCCCTGCGATCCCTTCACACGGCCTATGACCTCGACGGGAAATAAGGGACGCGCAGGGTTCCCCTACATGTAAATCCTGTGCAATAATGCCCTCCCTGCGAGGAGATCATCATGCCGACCGTATTAATCACCGGCGCAAGCCGCGGCCTTGGCCTTGCGTTCGCCCATGCATACGCCAAAGACGGCTGGCACGTTATCGCCACATGCCGCGCCCCGGATAAAGCGAGGGAACTGAACGCCCTCGCGCAAAACAGTAACAACATCCGCATTGAAGCCCTCGACGTCGGCAACGATGAAAGCATCGCCGCTCTTGCCCGCAAGCTCAACGATACCGCCATCGATATTCTCATCAACAACGCCGGTATTTTATCCGGCGTTGCGAAAACGCCCTTTATCGGTTTCGACGACAACAGCCAGATTTTCGGCTCAATCGATTCAAAAGGATGGGAAAAGGTTCTCCGCATCAATACAATCGCCCCTCTCATGGTAGCCCAGGCCTTTCTGCCCCACATCCGGCGCGGCAAGGAACGCAAGATCGTCATGATTTCGAGCGAAGCCGGATCAATCGAGCGTGGCCATTCGGACCTCATCGCCTATCGTTCCAGCAAGGCGGGATTGAACTCCGGCATGCGCAATATTGCCTTTACGCTTCGGGACGAAAAAATTATTGTGGCAAGCCTCCACCCCGGGTGGGCCCAGACGGACATGGGCGGCAAAGGCGCCGCCGTGACGGTCGGGGAAAGCGCGGCTGGCCTTCGCAAGGTGATCGAGAGCTTGACGCTGGAACAAACAGGTTGTTTTCGGGATTATACAGGCCGGACGCTCGCATGGTAAACATCTCCCCCCGTCTCCGGCAACTCATGCAGCGCGGATCCGCCTTTTTAGGCGCGCCGCTGGCCATCGTGGGCGGCGCGATGACGTGGATCAGCGAGCGCCATCTTGTCGCGGCCATTTCCAACGGCGGCGGTTTTGGCATCCTTGCCTGCGGCTCCATGCCGCCTGATCGGCTGCGCGAAGAAATCAAGGGCACGCAAGCCCTTACCGGCAAGTCTTTCGGCGTCAATCTGATTACCATGCACCCGGACCTCGATGCGCTTATTCAGGTCTGCCTTGACGAAAAAGTCAGCCATATTGTCCTTGCGGGCGGCCTTCCCGCCGCGCCTGCCGTCAAGAAAGTAAAAGACGGGGGCGCAAAGCTTATTTGTTTCGCTCCGGCCGTGGCCGTCGGCAAACGCCTTGCCCGTCTGGGCGTTGACGCGCTCATCATCGAAGGCACGGAAGGCGGCGGTCACGCCGGGCCCGTCAGCACATCCGTTTTGGCTCAGGAAATTCTTCCGGTCATCCGCGACATTCCCGTCTTCGCGGCAGGCGGCATCGGGCGCGGTGAAGCGATCCTCTCCTTCCTTGAAATGGGCGCGGCAGGCGTCCAGCTCGGCACGCGGTTTGTCTGCGCCAGCGAATGCATCGCGCACCCCAACTTCAAGCAGGCCTTTATCCGCGCGGCTGCGCGCGACGCCGTTCTTTCCGTCCAGATCGATCCCAGGTTTCCCGTCATTCCCGTGCGCGCGCTATCAAACAAAGGCTCCCTGCTGTTTCTCGACAAACAGCGCGACGTCATCGCGCGTTTCGACCGCGGCGAATTGTCGAAAGAAGCCGCGCAGCTTGAAATCGAGCGCTTCTGGGCGGGCGCGCTGCGCCGGGCCGTGATCGACGGCGACGTTGAAACCGGTTCCGTCATGGCGGGCCAAAGCGTGGGCATGGTCAGGGAAGAAAAACCGGCGGCTGTCATTCTTGAGGAAATGATCGCCCAGGCGGAGAATGGGTTGAAGGAACGGAAGTAAGGCCTGCTTTTATTTCTTGCGAAGCCGTATCATAATATCGATGCTTCCGACAGGTCGTCCCTTGATGCTTTTGGGCAGTCCGATAAGACGCACCGAACGCGAGGGAATGTCCCGCACCTTGCCCGTGGCTTCGTCATAGATGTGGTAATGGGCCTTGATATTGTTGTCGAAATAGCTATGGCTTTTTCCAACCACGATTTCACGCAATAACCCGGCAGCCTTGAATTCGTGCAGCGTGTTGTAAACCGTGGCCAGCGAGACGGCGATGCGTTTTTTCCGGGCCGCCGCGTAAATCTCCTCGGCCGTGATGTGTTTCTTCATGCCGTCGAACAGCAGCGAAGCCAAAGCCAACCGCTGCCTCGTCGGATGCACATCGGCTGCGAGGAGAAGACACAGAACGCGGTCCTTTTTGGCGGCTTTTTTCATGGGGCCGATTTTAACTTCTTTAATAAAAAAAAGATACCGAATTATTCCTATTATCGAATCAATGTGCCACTGCAATCTAACAACGGTCTTGCCTCTCTCAACCACGTTTTTTAGAAGTTCCTTCCTTCTGGACTAAGCGCTTATCCTGCGTCTTGCGCAAACAGGAGGAAGAATAAGAATACCAAGGCGTGATCCGGAAAAGGCCCGTTGTTTAAAAACGTCCGTCGCCGCCGGAAAGATTGTCACCTCCCCAAGCTGGTCATGAACGGACATAGGCATCGCAGGACCCAAAGCCGATGCAGACACCCCGATCAATCTCACCGGCGCCTTTGACTAACGCGGACGCCATCCCTTTCAGGACGACAAACCGGGTACAAAAAGATGAATTTTCATAAACGTAAGATTCTTTAACTATAAATGAACAATAGCGTCTAACCCTTGATTTTTTCGGCCTTTTTAAGGCTCCCCTCAAGCTTTCCTTCGTTCATCAGTCTTAACCTGTTGAACCGCTTGCATTATCTTTACCGAATTGCAAGGATCGGGCAAAGGTTCCTTAAGCAATTCAAGGCTATATAGAACGAATGTATATTGGCATCGATCTTGGCACCTCGAACAGCGTTATTGCCGGTCTCATTGACGGCGAAATCCGCGTCTTTCGCCCGGCCGACGGCGGCGAGGTCTTGCCTTCCGTCATCTATATCGACAAACGGGGCCACCGCCTTTACGGTCGTCGCGCCTACGACCAGCTTCTGATCGCGCCGGAAAACGTCGCTGCCGGATTTAAACGCTTGATGGGCTCCTCGACACCGATCGAAATAAAGGGAGCCGGACTGACGCTCACGCCCGAAGAATGCTCGGCCGAAATCGTCCGTCAGCTTCTTGGCCAGGCTACCACCGAAACGGGCGAAGAAGCGTTTACCGGCGCCATCATCACCATTCCCGCCGCGTTCAACCAGATGCAGTCGGAAGCCACGCTGCGCGCAGCCAGACTGGCGGGCCTTGAACACGTCGATTTGCTGCAGGAACCCGTAGCCGCCGCACTGGCTGCCATGGCGGGAGCCAAACGCTCCGGCCAGTTCCTGATTTACGACCTTGGCGGCGGTACGTTCGACGTCGCTCTGGCCGAAGCGATCAACGGCGAAGTTACCATCGTCGCCCAGCAGGGCATCAACATGCTGGGCGGGCGCGACTTCGACCGCAAGATCGTCCACGAAATCATTCGCCCGTGGCTGATCGCCAACTTCGATCTGCCCGACAATTTCATGCGCGACCCGGCCTACCGCCGCCTTGTCCGGATTGCGCATCTTGCCGCCGAAAAAGCGAAGATCGACCTTTCCACGCTGGAAGAAGCCTCGATTTTCGCTTCCGACGACGAAGTCCGCCTGACGGACCAAAGCGAAATGGAAATCTTCCTCGACGCGCCGCTCACGCGCGCCCAGTTCGAAGAGCTTATCCGCGAGCCGGTCATGCAGACCATCAACATGATCCGCTCCATGCTGGAGGAAAACAACGTCAACCGGGAAGACATCGACCGCATCGTTTTTATCGGCGGTCCAAGCCGCACGCCTCTCATCCGCCAGATGGTCTGCGACGAACTTGGCATCGCCGCCGACCTTAAAACCGATCCCATGACGGCCGTCGCCATCGGCGCGGCCTATTACTGCGAAAGCCGCCGCTGGGATATGGCCATCGAGGGAGTCGGCATCGGCACGGGCAGCATACCAAAGCCCGTTCAGGCGTCGACGCCTGCGCCGGAAGAGCCGGGCCTGACCTTCGACTACGCCCAGCGCACGGCGGACGAAAAAACCGTCATCACCGTGCGCCTCGCAAAACCTCTTGAAGCGCCCCGACAAATCCACCTGACTGCCGAAGGCTGGAATTCGGGCCTTCTGCCCCTGACCGACAACCTGACCGTCATGGTGCCGCTGCGGGCCATGGGCGTAAACAAATTCGGCGTCAAGGTTCTGGATGAATCCGGAACGCACCTGCCGCGCCACGACCACGGCCTCGCCATCACGCGCGTCGTGGCGACAACCGGCACCATCCCGGCCGCGCAAACGATCGCCGTCAAGGTGCTGGAACACGCGGACGCGCAGGAAAACACCCTTTTAACGCTCATCGAAAAAGGCTCTCCGCTCCCCGCGACGGGCCAGGCCCGGTTCATGAGCGGCCGCGACCTGAAAGCGGGCGGCACGGGCGCAATCAGTTTCGAACTGTTTCAGGTTGAATACCCGGAGCGGATCGACCTCAACCTCTGCGTCGGCCTGTTCCGCATCGAAGGCAACGACCTTCCGCCCGGCAACGTCATTCGCGCCGGCGACCCCATCGTCTTCGACTGGCGCATGACCGACGGCGGCATCCTTCAGGCAACCGTCAAGCTTCCGGCCAACGCGCTTGAGCTACGCGTCCCTCGTTTCTACGCGCCACAGGCAGGCCAGCTTTCCTTCGATCAGGAAACGGGCTCGCCTTTGGCCGAAGTCGTCTTGACGCGCGGCACGGAGGAATGGGGCGATCTGGCCGCAGCCCTGGGACCCGAGGGCGGCCCGGAGGTCCAGTTGCTCAAGATACGGCTGGACGAACAGCGGGAAACGCTTGACGACGCTTCCGGCGACTCGGACGCCATTCGCCGCGTCATGGAAGAAGCCCGCTTCATCCGTCAGGACATCGTGCGGCTCGGTAAAAAATACAACGGCCCGATGCTGCAACGGCGGCTGGGCAAGATGATCGCCGTCTATAACCGTGTCGTGCGCGGACAGGCCGGCAAGGACGAAAACGCCCGCTATGACGGCTTCGCCCAAAAGGTTCAGCACATCATCGACAACGAGGAAGATTTCGACAAAGCTTCGCTTCTACTCAACGAAATGCGCGCGCTGTTCTTCGCCATCGCGTGGCGCGACCCGGACTATGTGGCGACGTGGTTCCGCCGCCTGTCGCGTGAGCCGTTCCTCTTCCCCGATCATGAAGAATTTCAAGCCATGGTCGCGGAGGGCGAAAAATTCCGCGCGGAAGGAAACGACGATTCCCTGCGCCAGCTGGTCGTGCGCATGCTTGACGCCCGCATCGCCATCGGGGCCAGCGATATCGCCAGCGAATTGGCGACGATCGTGAAGACCTGATGACATGGCCTCCGCTTTTCGCTAGCGTCGGCTGCAAAGCTTAAGGACCCCCAGGGAGTAACGCTCAATGATCGATCTCGCTTTTCAAACGCTCAGCCCCGACGACGCCCGCGCGTTTATTTCAACCGTCGCCCCGGACATAGCGCCCGTTTCGCTTCCCGCCGACAAGACTCTCGTGCAGGCAGCCAACCTTCCCTTTTATGGGGAATACAGGCTTTACGCGCTGACGGATATGTCGCTCCCGCCGCCCAACGTGCGTTATATTCTTTACAAGCCCGGCGACGCGAACCTGATGAACTGGACGAACGAACCGATCTACAGCGTCAACGAACGCGCGCCGATCAAGCTGGATAAAAAAACGCTCGTCCCCTACGCCAAGTTCTTCTTTCACTACGTGCGTGGCCAGTTGGGCCGCTTCATCATCGTGGAAAAGCCGGAAGAAGTCGTCTGGCTGCCCAACGCCAACGCCAAGGAAAAAGCCGAAGTGGCGGCCCGGCTCATGCCCGTCACCTATAAGGGCATCGGCCGCGACAACCTGTTCACGCTGACCTGCACGGTGGTGTTCAAGAACGCGCTGTTCAAGACCGACATCCGTATCGCCCCCTATGAAATGGACGTTTTCGACCCCGAAGCCGGCGCGCCGGAACACTTCACCATCGGCCAGATGAAGCTCACGAACGAAGAGCTTTTGCTCGAGGAACTCAACGTTCCCATCGACCCCCCGCCGGGCGAATTCGGCTGATCCTTCACCTCTCCTCAAACAACGCCGCCAGTTGCTCCGTCATCGTGCCGCTCAGCTGCTCGACGTCCGAAATCGTAACCGCGCGGCGGTAATAGCGCGTCACGTCGTGGCCGATGCCGATGGCCACAAGCTCGACGTCGGACTTCGTCTCGATCCAGTCGATCGCCGCGCGCAAATGCCGTTCCAGATACCGGCTCGTATTGACGGAAAGCGTCGAGTCGTCCACCGGCGCGCCGTCGGAAATCACCATCAATATCCGCCGTTGCTCGGGCCGCGCCAAAAGCCGCGCATGCGCCCACAAAAGCGCCTCGCCGTCGATATTTTCCTTCAGCAACCCCTCGCGCAGCATCAGGCCGAGATTTTTACGCGCGCGCCGCCAAGGCGCATCGGCGGCCTTGTAGATGATGTGCCGCAAATCGTTGAGCCGCCCGGGCTGCGCCGGCTTCCGCGCCTTGATCCACGCCTCGCGCGACGCGCCGCCTTTCCATGCGCGCGTGGTAAAGCCGAGGATTTCAACTTTCACGCCGCACCGCTCCAACGTTCGTGCGAGAATATCCGCGCTAATAGCCGCCAAGGCAATCGGCCGTCCGCGCATCGAGCCGGAATTGTCGAGCAACAGCGTGACGACCGTGTCGCGGAATTCCGTTTCCTTTTCGACCTTGAACGAAAGCGGCTGCAGGGGATTGACGACGATGCGCGCCAGCCGCGCGGCGTCCAGCAACCCCTCTTCCTGATCGAACTCCCACGCCCGCACCTGCTGCGCCATAAGGCGGCGCTGCAGCCGGTTCGCGAGGCGCGCGATAACGCTTTGTATCGGCCGCAATTGCCTGTCGAGAAGCGCGCGCAAACGCGCCATCTCCTCCGGCTGGCATAAATTTTCCGCCGGTATGATTTCATCGAATTCCGTCGTAAAGGCCCGGTAATTTGTGCGCGGGCCCATCTCGAATTTCCATTCTTCGGTCGCGCCGCCGGGACTGTCCGCCTCGTCGCCGTCTTCGCTTTGGCCCGTGTCGTTCCGGCCTTGCACGCCGGTGGCCGTCTCTTCATCCGCTGCCGTCTCGCCTTCGGCCATGCCTGCCCTGGATTCCGTTTCCGCCTTTTCCTCCCTGGCTTCGGAAGACTCCGATGGCCTTTCCTTTCGCTCTTGCCTTTCCCTGGCCGTATCGGGAACCGGATCCAGCTCCAGCGCCGCAATCAGCCGCCGCGCTTCTTCGCCGAATGCCGCCTGATCCTCGAGCAACGCACGCAGCGCCGCGAGTGACGGCCCCGCCTTTCCCTCGATCACGGGCCTCCACAGGCCCACGGCCTTCGCGCCGGATTCAGGAACCGCCAAACCGCTTAATACCTCACGAGCGATCAATCCCAGCGCTTCGGCCAAAGGCACATCTGTTTTTTCCGCCGCTTCCGCGAAATGCTGTTGCTTGCAACGCTCATCGAGAAACGATGCGATATTGTGCCCGATGCCAACCATTCGCCGCGCGCCGCGCGCTTCGCACCGCGCCTGTTCCAGCACATCGAAAAGCGCGCGGGCCGTGGGATTGCCCGGCGCTTGTTGGTTGAAAACGTCCGCATCGTGATAACGCAAACGCAACGCCGCAGCATCCGCCGCGCCTCTAACAAGTGAAACATTGCCTAAAGGCAATGTTTCGTGGCCGCGGCGACTCTGCGTTTCACGCAACCGTGACTGCGGCCTTTCCTCCGGCAACGGCACCTTGACGCGTTTTCCCTCAACGCCGGAAGGCTCGCCGGTAAACGCGACTTCCAGTTCGGCCTGATGCCCGATGGCCTTGATCGCCACGGCCGTCGCGCGCTTGAAAGCATCGACTGGTTCTTCGCCGGTAATCATCCCTGAATGCCGATTTCCTCACCCATGCAGCGCTGATAGAACTCCGCGATGGGAGCGCGTTCGGCCTCGTCGCACCGGTTAAGGAAGCTCAGGCGGAACGCGGTGCCGATGTCGCCGAAAATCTTCGTGTTCTCGGCCCACGTGATGACCGTGCGCGGCGACATGACGGTGGAAATGTCGCCGTTCATAAAGCTCTGCCGCGTCAGGTTCGCAAGCGCGACCATCGCCTGCACCTGCTTGCGGCCTTCGTCCGTCGCGAACGACGGCGCCTTGGCCAGCACAATCGCCTCTTCCTCTTCCTCGGGCAGATAGTTGAGCGTCGCGACGATGTTCCAGCGGTCGAGCTGCCCCTGATTGATCTGCTGCGTGCCGTGATAAAGCCCGGTTGTGTCGCCGAGGCCCACCGTGTTGGCCGTTGCGAACAGGCGGAACGCCGGATGCGGCCTGATGACGCGGTTCTGGTCGAGCAGCGTAAGCTTGCCTTCCACCTCAAGCACGCGCTGGATGACGAACATCACGTCGGGCCGCCCCGCGTCGTATTCGTCGAACACAAGCGCGCTGGCGTGCTGCAGCGCCCACGGCAGAATGCCTTCGCGGTATTCCGTCACCTGCAAGCCATCCCTTAAAACAATCGCATCCTTGCCGATAAGATCGATGCGGCTGATGTGGCTGTCGAGGTTGACGCGGATGCACGGCCAGTTAAGACGCGCCGCCACCTGCTCGATGTGCGTGGACTTGCCGGTGCCGTGATAACCCTGAATGATCACGCGGCGGTTGTGCGCGAAGCCCGCGAGGATCGCCAGCGTCGTGTCTCGATCGAAGCGATAAGCTTCGTCGATGATCGGGACATGCTCGCCCGCCTGCTTGAATGCCGGCGTCTGCATATCCGTATCCAGCCCGAAAACCTTGCGCACGGACACCTTCGTATCCGGCAGCCCGGTTTCGTCGTACGGTTCGTGTTTGAACATGGTGGTCAGTTTGGTCATGTTTTTTCCTGTTGGACTTGTTCCGGCGCAAAAATATCAGAAAGCGAAGTGAGCTGCACCCCGTCGTTTAGACCAGCAAGCGGGGTAAATTAAGGTCCATGGATTTACCCCTTTTTCTCATGCCGCTTTAGCCATTTCTGGTTGTAGCGGTTGTTGCGCCTGTGGAGATGTGG
>Ga0302247_1000701_pt1 | contig 29633 bp, 26 predicted proteins | sample AAG_UR_Ile_MG_FD_193529 | JGI IMG/M metagenome (GOLD analysis project Ga0302247, IMG submission 193529) | Enriched activated sludge microbial communities from anaerobic digester in WTTP, New Holstein, Wisconsin, United States - AAG_UR_Ile | ecosystem: Engineered > Bioreactor > Anaerobic >...
CCGGACGCCGACATGCCCGCCGAGCCCGCCGCCGACATGCCCGCCGAAGAGATGAAGTAATTTCACTTCCCTCTGGCCGATTTCTTCCTTCTTTCCTTTCCTCCCCATCTGACAATCAACTGAAATTCTTCGGTCCGCGCGACGGTTCTGTGGTACGCTGTGACCGCTCTTCGCGGAGGAACCCATGTCCGAGCGCCATCCCTCAGAGAACGCCGCCTTCGACGCCACCCTGGCAGCCCAGGTCCCGGCCTCGATGCAGATCACCCAGACCGGCGGGCCCGTGTCCACGCGCGAGACCGTGCCCCTGACCGAGACCCTGGCGGCCGGTTCATCGATCGAACCCTCGGCAGCGAGACCGGCGGCCGCGACGCGGCTCACCGTCCTGCCCGAGGTGACCACCACCGAGGGCGAGTGGCGCTGGGTGACCACGAGCCGATCCCGCTTCCTCGTGGAGCGGGCCCTCGGGGAGGGCGGCGCGGGGGAGGTCCTCCTGGCGACGGACCAGGACATCGGACGTCAGGTGGCCCTCAAGCGGATCCGCACCGAAATCCAGTCCCCCGAGGCGCTGGCCCGCTTCATCCAGGAGATCCGCACCGTCGGCCGTCTGGAGCATCCCAACATCGTCCCGATCCACGACGTGGGCATCGATGAACAGGGTGGCTATTATTTTGTGATGAAGTACGTGCGCGGCGAGACCCTCGAGGACGTCATCGCCGGGCTGCGTGCGGGGGACCCCGGAGCCCTGGCCCAATGGCCGGTGGAGCGGCGCGTGCAGATCTTCCGGGGGCTGTGCGAGGCGGTGGCCCACGCCCACGAGAACGGCTTCGTCCACCGCGACCTCAAGCCGGCCAACGTGATGGTGGGCCCTCACGGCGAGGTGCTGTTGATGGACTGGGGCATCGCCCGCCAGCAACGCCAGGATGGGCCCCCCGAGCAGCGGGTCCTCGGGGAGGACCGGGACGAGATCGCCGGGGACGCCCGCGCCTCCTGGTTCCGGACCCGGGTCGGCGCGCTCATCGGGACCCCCGCGTACATGGCGCCCGAGCAGGCCCAGGGGAAACCCGCCGAGCCCCGCTCCGACGTGTACTCCCTGTCCGTCCTGTTTTATGAGCTGCTCACCCTGCGGCACTACCTCGAGGACAAGCAGAGCCTCACCGAGGTGCTCGAGGGCGTGATCCGCGAGGAGGCCCCCATGGCCTCGTTCGTCCCCCAGAAACACCAGCCACCCGTGCCGCCCGAGCTGGGCTGGTTTCTGAAGAAGGGGATGCAGAAGGACCCGAAAGACCGCTTCCAGTCGGTGGACGAGATGATCCGGCGCCTGGATCTGCGGGCCCAGGGCGTCTTCCCCATCCAGTGCCACCTCACCTTCGTCAAGCGGCTCAACATGGGCTTCTCACGCTTCTCTGACCGCCACCCGATGCTGCTCACCGGCTTGATCTTCCTGGGCGTGCCGGCCGCCATCGGCGGCGTAATCTGGTCTCTGATCTGACGGCAGTGGTCAGGTGAGAGGATACCGTCGCGCAGCGGGCGCTGGTGCTTGTTTATCTCGTTGTCGTTGTCGTTGTCGTTGTCGTTGTCGTTGTCGTTGTCGTTGTCGTTGTCGTTGTCGTTGTCGTTGTCGTTGTCGTTGTCGTTGTCGTTGTCGTTGTCGTAATCGTAATCGGAATCCCAAAACCTTGGAATTTGAACACGATTACGAATACGATTACGACAACCGTTTCGCTGTCGCTTCACTGACAACGACGTATTTTCCGACTTTTTCAAGGGATCATCGAACCTGACCGGCGCTGTGACAACGACGATTTTTTCCGACTGTTCAAGGGGACCAGTGGACCTGACCGGCGCTGCGAGACCTACAGCGGCAGGGGAACGGTCTTGAGGATCTCCTCGAGGATCTCCTGGGGATCGAGCGCCACGAGCCCGCGGTGCTCGACGTTGGGGAGCAGGCGGTGGGCCAGCGCGGCCGGCGCCAGATCCAGCAGGTCGTCGGGCAGCACGAAGTCCCGCCCGCGGACGAAGGCGACGGCCCGACCCAGGTCCTTCCAGTTCAGGAGCCCGCGCGGGGAGACCCCGATGCGCAGCGAGGCGTGCTGCCGGCTGGCCGCGCCGACCTCGATCAGGTACTGCAGGAGGCTGTCCGAGCAGGCCACCTGGGCCACGGCCGCCCAGATCTGCTCGAGGTCGTTCAACCCCAGCACGCCACCCGGGGCCAAGCCGGAGGAATTCTTCTGCGGGTCTCCAGACCCGTTCCTCGGGTCTGCGCGTTGCAGGAGCGTCAGTTCGGCCCCCCGGGAGGGGTACCCCAGTCGCAGCCGCAGGTGGAACCGGTCGAGCTGGCTCTCGGGCAGCGGATAGGTGCCGGCGATCTCGATGGGATTCTGGGTCGCGATCACGAAGAAGGGTCGCGGCAGGGGCCGGGTCTCCCCCTCGGCCGTCACCTGGTGCTCCTCCATCGCCTCGAGGAACGCACTCTGGGTCCGGGGCGCGGCGCGGTTGATCTCGTCGACGAGCACCACGTTGGAGAAGATGGGGCCCGGCCGGAAGGTGAGATCCCCGGCGAGCGGAAGGGAATAGCCGATCACGTCCGAGGGCAGAAGGTCGGGCGTGCACTGCACCCGCGCCACCTTCAGTCCCAGGGCACCGGCCAGGGAACGCGCCAGGGTGGTCTTCCCCACGCCGGGCACGTCCTCGAGCAGCAGGTGCCCCCGCGCGAGCAGCGCGGCCACCGAGAACTCGACGACCTGGCGCGGCCCGAGGTAGTCGGCCGAGACGGCCGAGACGAGGCGCTCGCAGTGCCCGTGGGCCTGTCCGAACGCGGTGTCGGGGCTCACGACGCGCCCCCGCGGCGCGTCATGCGGTGGACTGGATTTCCGGGTTTCCTGGGGTTTGACATCGGCACTTCCTTCCGGCGTGACCTCCCGGAAAATACCGTCAACAGTGTGAATTTGCAACCTCCGCGGCCGGCTATTGCGCGCCGCAGACCGGACCGTCCAGGTCACCCTCGAAAATGAGGGTGCCGGGGGCGGACGAGAACACGGGGCATTCGTCGAAGGAGACGAGCTCCCCTTCCGCGTCCCGGACCTGCAGCCGGAAGAAGCGCCCCACGGGGAGGTGCGCCATCGTGAAGGTGACCGTGTCCCCTTCCCCGGCCACGGGCTGGACCGGGGGAAAGAACAGGCCGGTGGAGAGCTCCTGCAGTTGCAAGGACCGGGGCGGTGGTGAGGCGCCCAGGAGCCGCCCTTCGAGCGTGTACTCGGGGGCGCGCCGGAGCGGCACCTGGACCGTCTGATCGCCTGGGACCAGGTACAGGTCCGAGCGCGCGTGGGTCCAGGTCTCGACGACCTCGCCGGTGTAGAAGAAATAGGTCACCGTCAGCCGCCGCGGCCCTCCCGAGGTGGTGGTCAGCGTCAGGTCCGCGTCGGACCCGGCCAGGCCCCGGGCCGTGGCCTCCAGCGGGCGCTCCAGATCGCCGCCGGAGAGCGTCACCTGCACGAACCACGAATCCGGGCTCTGGCGAACGATGGCCAAGGTGGCCTCGAAGGACACCTCCAGGGAGACCCGGCTCGGCTCCTCCGCAGGGGACACGAGGCAGCCCGAAAACCAGGGCAGGAAGAAGAAGAGGCAGGCCAGGCGGGTCATCGCGCACGCTCCGTCCTGGGGTAGGGCACACGCAGGCGGAGCGTGGCCGTCGGCGGCATCTGGGTGATGCCCGACTGGTGGTTCCCCACGTCGCCGGCGGAGCCGCCCGAGTCCAGGCACATCGACCCCGAGGCGCCGCCCTGCACCAGGGTGTCGCCCGATCCGGAGAAGGTCTCCCGCAGGAGCGCCGTCAGGCGGGTCTGGATCGACCAGGCTGGCTGTCCGGAGGGGAGCAGGGAGGCCTCCGGTGCGGGCTCGGCCGGCGGCGTCCCCACCTGGAGCAGGCGGCCTCCGGTCACCCGCGCCGTGAACACCCCGGTGACGGTCCTGACCCCGCCGGTCCAGGAGAGTCCGATCGGCGCGTCGACGGGGGCGACGATGCGGATCGTGCCCTCGATCAGGTGGACCCGGGGACAGGCCGACCCGGCTTCCGGAGAGAACACCGCGGCGGTGTCCGAACCCAGGGAGACCAGGCACCGGTCGGCGATCAGCCACTTCACGAAGGTGCCCGGGGCCGTGACCACGCGCCCATCCTGCATCATCGGGAGCGGGCCGCGGGAGAGGACCACCTTCCACCCCTGGGGCGTCCGGGGGGTCGTCGTCGTCAGCAGCAGGCCGAGCCACAATCCCAGCATGGAGCCTCACTTCCTGGAGATGTCTCCGGCGAACTGCACGAGGCAGATCCACCGTGAAAAGGAGAAATAGTCGACCGCGGACTCCATCCACTGCCCCCGCAGCACGACCTCCCAGCGCCACAACCCATCCTTCCCCAGCGGACGGGACAGCACCAGCCCGGCCGTCCCCATCAGGTCCAGCCGGTCCTCGCCGGCGGGGAGGTTCCACGGGTTTCCCGAGCCGCTCATGGCCCGCGCCGAGTCCGGATACCAACGGCCCTCCAGGGACCCGGTCACCGCCAGCTCGAACCGGTCGGGAAGCCGGGTGGAGAAACCCACCCACTGGCCGCCCGCCCACTGGCGCCAGGCTTCCCACCGGGCGTCCTGGAACGAGATGAAGGACTGGGCGAAGAATTTTCTCTGGTTGTCCCGGGAAAACCAGCTGCCGCGGGCGGTCCACATGAGGCCGGAGCCGTCCCGGTCCGAATCCCGGTAGGCCGCGTGCCAGGCGGTGAGGCCGCCCTCCCACTCCTGCCGGGGTCCCACCTGCATGGCCAGGAAGGCCGAACCCGTCGCCCGCTCGGTGAAGACGAAGGGCTCGGGTTCGCCGGGCATCCCCTCCCCGCCCATCAGGGCCAGCGCCTGGTACCCGGCCGAGAACTCGAGGTGGCCCGGATGGCGCAGGCCGGGCAGGAACACGCGCGCGGCCGCTTGGACGTCGGCGCCCAGGGAGGAGAAGGCGATCACGCGCTCGTGACGGTCCCCATCCCAGGGGGCGATGAAGTAGTGATAGTGAAAACCACCCTGGAACTGCAGGGTCGGCGCGGGGCTGAAGGTCAGGCGCAGCACCTGTTCCAGGGCCGAGGCCAGCGTCGACGGACGCGAGATCCCCAGGTCCTGGTCGAAGGCGGGGTTGGAGTCGACGCCGAGGCCCCAGGACACCTTCATGGCGAACCCCGGCGCAAAGCCTCGCTCGGACCGCGTCAGGCGCCCGAGCAGCTCGCGGGCCTGTCGGGCCGGCGCTCCCAGGGTCACCCGGCGCAGGTGCGCCCGGGCCTGTGCACGGCGGCCGCGCTCGAGCTCGCACGCGCCGGCGATCAGATGCGCCTGCTGCCGGATCCCGACGTCGTCGTGGGTGAACAGGGGGGCGACCAGCTCCAGGGCGCCGGCGAACTCCCGGTTCTCCATCCAGGCCAGCGCGCTCAACAGGCGCAGCCGGGCGTCCTTCGGGACCAGCTCCAGGGCGCGGGCCAGGTTGCGCGCCGCCCAGACCATGTTGCGGCGCTCGAACTGCCAGGCGCCCAATTGACGCAGGGAGGCCGCGTCGGCGGGATCCGCCCCGACGACCGCCTCCAGATCGGCGATGGCGTCATCGTGGCGCGCCAGCCGCCACAGGGCCTGGGCGCGCCAGACGCGCGCGGCGCCCAGCTCCGGCGAGAGGGTCAGCGCGCGCGTGCAGGCCTTCACCGCGTCGGCCGGCCGCGCCTCGCGGACCGCCACCTGGCAGCGGGCCAGGGCGAGCTCGGCCTCGACCCGGGCGGTCTTGGCGGCGTCCGGGGCGGCGTCCGGGGCGACGGGCGTGGGGTCGGGCCCCTTGGCGGGCGCCTCGACCGGCGGCACCACCGGCGACGGGTCCTGGGGCAGCGCCCACAGCACGAACAGGAGCCAGAGCACGTGGGACATCGTTCACTTGCCGCCGTTTCCCAGCATCAGTTCCTCGTCGAGGCGGTCGGCCAGCTCGGCCTCGTCCTGGCGTCCGAGCCACTGCTTGCCGTTGACGTAGAGGGTGGGGGTCCCCACGATGCCCAGCGCCAGGCCCTCGCGCTTGTCCTGGGCCACGAACCGCTTCACGGGCCGGGAGCTCCAGTCCTTCTGAAACCGCACCGGGTCCAGTTTCAGGCTCCGGGCGAGCTCCAGGAGCCTGCCCTCGTTGATCGAGCGGCGCTGGGGATAGGCCGCAAGAAGGTACTCCCAACCCTTCCCCTGCCGGGCGGCGGCGGTGACGGCCTCGGAGGCCCGCACGCCCAGCTGCTCGTGGGCGGTCGTGGGGAAGTGCTTGAAGCACAGCGCGAAGGACGCCCCCCGGGCGGTCACCAGACGGTGCAGGAGCGGCACGATCTGCGCGCAGAACGGGCACAGCACGTCGGCGAACACCACCACGGTCACCTTGGCCGCGGCCGGATTCCCCACACAATGGTCCGCGGTGGTGGAGAGGGTTTTGGGCTTGAGGGGATGAACGCTGCGGGAGCGCTCCAGCACGGCGGCCCGCATCTCGGCCACCGAGCGGTCGAAGGCCGCCAGCCGCACGATGAAGCCGGCCACCCGCCGGGCGGTCTCGCACTTCGGATCGGTCTTCAGGCAGTCCGCCACCGTGCGGGAACAGCCGTAGTAGTTGTGGATGGTCCGCAGGGCCTCGGTCGCGCGGGACTTCTGGGCCGCGGTCAACTTGCCCGGAGAGGCCCCGAGGACGCGGTCCCAGGCGATGTCCTGCGCCGCGGCGGTGCCGGAATGGCCGAAGAGGATCAGCGACAACACGAAGATGAATCTACCCATCTTTCGATCTCCTTTTCCGGGACCGCAGCCATCCGTCCACCCCCCACCGGCCGGTGTCGAACAGCCACACGTACCCGCAGGCGAACAGCATCCAGACGTCCCGCCACAGGAGCGACGTCCCCACGGTCTCCCGGTGCTCGGAGAGCGCCTTCGCGCCCGCCGGGGTGAAGCACCCGCACGAGGTCATCTCGAGCTCGTGGATGAAGGCCCAGGACAGCGCCGCGATGAACATCACCAGCATGCCGCACATGACCACGGCCGCGCCGCGCACCCGGAACCCGGCGATGAACGTGATCGCCGCCACCAGCTCCACCACGGGCAGGATGATCGCCAGCAGATGGACGTACTTCGGCGTCATCATCTGGTACATGGCGATGCTCCAGGCGAAGCCCTCCGGGTCCATCAACTTGGGCCAGGCCGCGATCAGGAAGGTCACCCCCACGACGAGCCGGATCGGCACCGACACCCAGGCGTGGATCGGGTGGTTCCAGGCCAGGGCGATCCAGGCCGCCGCGGGGGACGTGGAAGAAACCGGTTTGTTCATGGTGCACCCCCGGGCGAGCCGGCTTCGGGAGGCGCATCCGTGACGGGGGGCACATCGGCGTCGGACTCAGGCGCCCCGCGGGCCGGGCCGGTGAAGGGCTCCGCGAGGATGGAGACACGGGGAAAACCGCGGGCGACGAGCTCGGCGGCCACGCCGTAGGCCGGGTGCACCGGCCGATGTCCGCCGGGCCGGTCTGGCACTGGCTCCCCGGCGTACACCACCAGCTCCCGGTCCTGCACCTCCCGCAGGCGGGCGAGGATCTCCGGCTCCGGGGGCAGCAGGTCGTCGAACGGCAGGTGGACGGCGCCGTCGCGGTGTCCGGCGGCGAAGGCCCCGTCGTCGCGGGCGTCGACGAAGATGCGCCCGGCCGGGCTCCCCGACTCCCGCACGATCACCGGAATGGTGGTGGTATCGACGGGGCGTCCGGGCTTCTTCCAGGCCTCGAGGCCGCCCTCGAGCACGAAGAGACCCCGCAGACCCTGCCCCGAGAGGGCGGTGAGGGCGCGCTCGGCGGTGGCGGTGCCGGCCGCGCCCACGAGCACGATCCAGGTGCCCGGCTTTTGGGCCTTGAGCCGGGCCACGACCGCCTCGTCCAGGGGGGAGGTCTCGTACATGGGCAGGAACCAGGAGCCCGGGACGCGGCCTTCGAGGTGATCCCAGGGCAGCCGCACATCCACGACGACCACGTTCGGATCGCCGGGGTGCAGTTTTTCGGGGGCGAGCCGCGGGATCTCGTCGGCGAGCTCCGGGCAGGGCCCCAGCAGGTCGAACGGGGCATACCGCAAAAGCGGCAGGCCGCCCGGGCGCAGGGCGTTGAAGGCCAGCGCGGCCACCGCCGCCAGCGCCACCAGCAGGCCGGCGTCACGCCAGGCCACGACCAGCTCCCGCCAGGGGATGCCCGCCCGGCGCGAGGGTGCGTGCTTCTCGGTCGTTCCGGTGTCCGTCATCAGGGCTCCCTCCCGGCTCACGGGCACTGCGTGCAGCAACACCGGAAGCCGAAGTTGCTGATGTTCTGCGAGCCCCAGTTGGCGACGTATTCACAGCGGTGGAGGCTCTCGGAGTTCAGGCAGTTGAAGGCCCCCCCGCGACCGGCGCCGCCCTCGACGCGCTCCCATACGTTGCCGGTGATGTCGAACACGCCGTACTCGTTGGTGCACTGCGGGAACTGCGCCGTGGCCATGGGGTGGAAGTAGGCGCCGCAGGTGCCGTAGCAGTGCGCATAGGGGCAGGGTTCGGCCGCCTCGCAGGTGGTGCCCGGGCCGCAGTAGCAGTGGGTGTCGATGCCGTTGCAGACCGCGGGATCGTAGACGTCCCCGTAACTGTAGGCCGTCTGGTCCGGACCCCGGCAGGCCGTCTCCCACTCGAGCGCGGTGCACAGGCGCTTGCCGGCGGCGAGACAGGCGCCCGCGGCGTCGGCCAGCGAGGTGTTGGACCAGGGGACCACGTCCGGGCGGCTCGTCGCCCGGGAGTTGTCGCTCCCCGGCGCTGCGGTGGTCGCGTCCGGACGGGAGGCCTCGTACCGGTCGATGCAGTAGCGGTTCTCGACGAGGACCATGTCCGCCGGACAGGCGCACACGAGGCCGTCGTCGACCAGGCCGTTGCAGTCGTTGTCCAGGCCGTCACAGAGCTCCTCGCCTCCGGCGGTGGGTGTGCAGCAGTACTCGCAGCCGGTCTCCGGGTCGCCATCGAGGTCCTGGCAATCCGCGTCGCAGGACCCGAGGGCGCAGACGCCCGAGACGCACAGCGCCCGGGCATGGTCGTACTGGCAGAACTCGCACAGCGGGCCGCAGGAGTCGGGCTGATCCTTCACGATGTCCTCGTCCACGGCGCCGTCGCAGTCGTTGTCGACCAGGTCGCAGACCTCCTGCCCGCCCTGGGTGGGAACACACTCCCGGCTCTCACAGCCGTTCTCCGAGTTGCCGTCCACATCGTACCATCCGGGATCGCAGACGTAGCCGCACCCGGCCAGATGGCACCAGGCCTGCGCGTGATCGGGCACCGGGCAGGCGCGACCGCAGACGCCGCAGTTCTCGGGGTCGCGCTGCAGGTCGAAGGGCTCGTCCACACGGCCGCTGCAGTCGTTGTCCAGACCGTCGCAGAGCTCGACCCCACCCTGGGTGGGCACGCAGGCGTACTCGCAGCCGTCCTGGTACAATCCGTTGGCGTCGAACCATCCCTCGTCGCAGAACGCGGTGTAGCAAATCCCGTGGAAGCAGCCCGTGGCCGCCTGGGGTCGGTCCGAGCACAGCAGGCAACCGGTGGCGGGCACACAGACCTGCCCCTCGCACACGTCCGTGTCCGGACAGTCCAGGGTCTGCCCGCAGGTCAGCAGTTCATCGGCGGGCTCGCGCGTCGAGCGGCCCTGAACCAGGCAGGCGGGCAGCAGGCAGGACAGCCAGAGCAGGCAGTACTTCGTCCTCAGCGGGAGGCAGGAGAGGTGGGGCATCCGGTATTCATATCACCCTCGGGGGGATTGTCAAACCGGGCGGCGGGTTCCAGGTGGGGCGCCCCTACTTGGCGAGTTCGGCGGACTTGAGTTGGCCTACTTGGCCAACTCGGCGAGTTCCTTCGTCCGCAGGCGGAACTTGTCGATGGCCTTCTTGAAGGTGGCGGGGTCGAGCATGTCGACGCCGGCGTCCTTCAGGATCTCCAGCGGATCCTTGGAGCCGCCGGCCTTGAGCAGGCCGTTGATGTACTTCTCGGCGGCCGGCTTCCCGCCGGCGAGGATCTGGTCGGCGAGGACGGTGGCCGCCAGGAGGCCGTTCACGTAGGAGTACACATAAAAGTTGTAGTAGAAGTGGGGGATGTAGGCCCACTCCACCGCGTAGAGCTCCTCGATGTCCATCACGCCCTTGTCGTGCCCGTGGTAGGTGCGCAGCAGCCCCAGGTACAGTTCGTCCAGGGCGTCGGCGGTGAGCACCTTGCCGGCGACGTAGGCCTCGTAGGCGGCGAGCTCGAACTCGGCGAACATGGTCTGGCGGAAGACCGTGCCGCGGAAGCCGTCGAGGTAGTGCGACAGCAGGAAGCGGCGCGCCTCGGGATCCTTCTCGAGCTTGAGCATGTGCTCGATGAGCAGGGTCTCGTTGACCACCGAGGCCACCTCGGCGGTGAAGGTGACGTAGTGGCTCTTCGGGTAGGGCTGGTGCTTCATGGAGTACGCGCTGTGCATCGCGTGTCCGAGCTCGTGGGCCAGCGTGCTCACGGAGTCGAAGTCGTCGTTGTGGTTGAGCAGCATGAACGGGTGCACGCCGTAGACGCTGTCCATGTACGCGCCCGAGCGCTTGCCGGCGTTGGGGAACACGTCGAACCACCCGCTGGTCTCCCGGAAGGCGTCCTCCATCAGTTTGCGGTAGTCGTCGCCCAGGGGCCCGAGGGCCTCGAGGATGAGCTTCTTGCTGTCCTCGAAGGTGTACTTCTTCGGCGGGGCGCTCACCAGCGGCGGATAGATGTCGTAGTAGCGGGCCGCGTCGGGCAGGGCGAGCATCTTCTTGCGCAGGTTGAGGAAGTCGTGGAAGGCGTCGAGGTTCTCGTGGATGCCCTTGATCAACCCGCGGTAGTACTCCGTGGGGATGTTCTTCGGGTAGAGGGCGGCGGTCAGCGGATCGGGCTTTTTGTCCGCGGTGACGTAGTTGCGGGCCTTCGCGACGTAGGTGTAATATTTTATCTGAGCACTCAACAGGGAGGCGAAGGTGTTGCGGTACTGCTTGAACACGGGCCAGAACGCCTCGAAGACCTTCTTGCGGTCGGCGCGGGCCAGCGCGCTGCGGTACTTGCCGTACATGGCGGCCGAGAGGGTGATCTTGGAGCCCTCGGAGTCGGTGACGGTCGGGAAAGTGAGATCCGCGTGGGAGAAGGCCTCGTAGGTCTCGTAGGACACGTCGCCCATGATCCCGGCCTGGGACAGGATGGCCTCCTCGGGGGCCGACAGCACGTGCTTCTGCAAGCGCAGCAGCTTCTCGAAGAACCGGCGGTGGTCGGCCAGCTCCTTGACGTCGCGCAGGGCCTCGAGCTTCTTGGCGCCGAGCCGGATGAGCTCGGGCTCCATGTAACTCAGGTCGCTCTCGACCTGGTTCGCCAGCGCCTTGACCCGCTCGCTCATCTCCCGGCCCTGGCTCTTGCGCAGGTCCACGTCGGCCGTGCGCTGGGCGTAGAAGGCGAGCTTCTCCAGGCGCAGCTCGAGGTCGCTCAGTTCCTTCATGATCGCCGCCACCGCCTTGGGGGCGCCGCCGAGCTTGCCCTTGTGGCGCTCGAGCTTCTTGTCCTTCACCAGATCGGCCACCTGGAGAAGCTCCTTCTCCCAGTCCTCGAGCGTCGGGAACAGCACGGTGGCGTCCCACTTGTACTTCGCGTCGATGGCGTCGCGCTCGGGCAGGGAGACCGCCACGGACTTGGGCTTCTTGCTCGGGGCCTCGTCGGCCTTGCTCGTGAGGTCGGTCATGGGGGCTTCCTCCACTTTCTTCTCCAGCTCTTCCTCGCTGGTCAGGAAACAACGCCTGGGCGGTTCGGGCTTGCAGGCGGTCCACAGGATGCCGGTCGAAAACACAAGAATTACCGAGAGATTACAGAGTGATCTCATGCGCGCACGTCTCCTTCAGGCGGCCACCTTACCCGATCTGGCGCCCGGTTCCAAGGCCGATTCCGCTTGACAGCGGCCGATTTTTCGGCGCATGTCCCCTCCATCATGCGCATCTCGTCGCCCGCGTCCTCCCCGCCCCGCGTCCCGGTGGCCGCCGCCCTGGTGGCCACCGCCCTGCTGGCCGTCGCCCTGGGCTCCGGGTGCGCGTGGTCCGCCCGGGCCGGCGTGACGGGCACCGTGCGCGATCTCACCGAGCTGGGCGCGGAGGCCCACGTCTCCGGGGCCGGCGGTCTGCGCTGCGGCCGCGGGGTCTGCCTGGCCGGGGTCCGCGCCGACGGCGGGTTCTTCGATGGCCGGCCCTCGGGCACCGCCGCGGGCACCCTCGAATACCTGTGGTTCTTCGGGGCCAACGCCGCCGCCGTGGGGGTCTCCTGGGGTCCCCGCCTGGTGGGCGACGACAGCGGACACATCGTGTCCGCCCATCTCACGGCGTTCGAGCCGTTCCCCCCCGCGAGCCCGGCCGGCTCCGTGGGGGCCGGGATCGCCGCGGGCTGGGGCTTCGGGGACGAGGCCGTGCGCGGCGGCTGGTTCGGCGTGGCCCTTTTCTGGGAGTTCGGCGACCTCTTTTCCCATAAATGAGGGTCCCCGCGCCCGGAACGGTTGAACTGGGGCCCGGTTTCCCCTACACTGTCACGGCCGTGGGCCCCGACGGCCCGGGAGTGGACCTTGGACAAGACCCTGCTCTCCCCCGCACACCTCTGGAAGCAACTGGACAACCTGCTCGAGATCCCGCGCCACGCCCGCCAGTGGGTTTCGTTCCTCGGGACCACGCTGCACTACGGCCTGTTCGACCCGTACAACCCGCTCTCGGCGGGTCCCAACGCCGCGCTGCCCGGCTGGTCCTGCCGCGTCCTCGGCATTCTGGGCATCCAGGTGAGCGCCACCGGGCTCGAGCACGTCCATCACCACCGCTCCCAGGTCTTCTTCGTGAACCACCAGAGCAACATCGACGTGCTGATCCTGGGCGCCACGGTGCCGGTGCCGTTCTTCTGGCTGTACAAGCACACGCTGGACAAGATGCCCGTCCTGGGCCGGGCGCTGCGGCGTCAGGGCAACGTGGCGATCATCCGCCACGACCGGCCCCGGGCCATGCGGAGCATCGACCAGGCCGCCCAGATGGTGCGCGACGGCCGCAACCTGCTGGTGTTCCCCGAGGGCACGCGCTCGGGCCGCGCACGGATGGGCCCTTTCAAGAAGGGCGTGTTCCACCTGGCCCTGGCCGCCCGCGCCCCCATCGTGCCGGTGTCCATCGCCCACTCCTGGCGGATCATGCCGAGAGGGACCCTCAAGCTCAGCCCCGCCAGCGTGCAGGTGCGGTTCCACCCCGCCATCGACACCTCGGCCTACGACTCCGCCACCCTCCCCGATCTGATGGAGCGGGTGCGGGCCGTGCTGGCGGCGGGCCTTCAGAAGGATGGAGATCCCCAGGATGAAGCCTAGTCATCTGCTGCCCCTGTTGCTGCTCGTGACCCTCGGTTCCTGCTCGGGCGGCGGCGGCAAACTCACCGATCCCCCGCCCTCCCCCGGCCTCTCCCCCGAGGAGGCCCGGCGCCTCTCCGAGGAGCGCTCCCGCGTGGAGCGGGAGAACGAGCGCGGCGGCCTCACGCCCGAGGACCTCGACAACCTCCCCGGCTCCGGGCCGGCCCCCATGGTCGCCGACACCGAACCCCGCACCACCACCCGCCCGCTGACCGAGGACGAGCTCCGTCCCCTGCGCGAGGCCCTGGCGCCCTGCGCGAAGACCGCGGCCACCGTGAACGTCCAGGCCGAGCCCGGCGGCGTGGTCTTCCTGGCGCCCGGGCAGCGCTTCCCCGAGGCCGACCTGCGCTGCTACGCCGAGAAGCTCGGCGCCGTCCGGCTCGCCCGCGACGTGGCCCGCCGGGGGACCATCACCCTGCCATGAACGCGCCCGGAATCCTGCTCTCGTTGATCATGACCGTCTCCGTGGCCGCTAGCGCGTGGACGTGGATCCCCCGCCCGATGACCCGCGTGCCCGCCGGCGTCGTCGTGGACGGACACTCCCTGCCCTCGTGCACCCTCGGCGAGCTCGAGTCCCGGGTGGGCGACCAGGCCCGTGAGAACGCAGCCCGCCCCCTCACGGTGGTCCTCGGGGACGAGCGCTTCGAGGTCCCCGTCAAGAAACTGGGGCTGCGCTTCGACGTGCCGGCCGTGCGCCGCGAGCTCGCCGCGCTGATCGCCGCGCGCACCGGGCTCTGGGAGCGCCTCGCGCTGCGCCGGGCCGCCGCCGCCGGGCAGGTGCTGCTGTTCACGCCCTTCTCGTATGACCGTTCCGCCATGGAGGCCTTCTTCACCCAGCTCAAGCAGACCGTGGACAAGCCGGCCACGCCCGCCCGGCTGGATCTTTTACGCCGGCAGGTCGTGCCCAGCACCGACGGCCGCCTCCTCGACGTGGCCGCCTCCATCGCCGCCGCCGAGCGCGCGATCCTGGCGGGCCGCGACGAGGTCCGGCTCTCGGTCGAGACGGTGAAGCCGTCCCAGACCACCGAGGATCTGGCCGATCTCTCCCTCTCGAAGGTGCTGGGCTGGTACGAGACCTCGTTCGTCGACCACGGGAAGTTCGCCTACCGGGCGCACAACCTGAAGATGGGCGCCTCCAAGATCACGGGCATCGTCCTTCTGCCCAACCGCGACTTCTCGTTCAACCTCGTCGTCGGCCCGCGCACGACCAAGGAGGGCTACCGCATGGCCCCCGTGATCAGCCTCGGCGAGCTCGTCGACGACATCGGCGGCGGCATGTGCCAGATCGCGTCCACGATCTTCGCGGCCGCCTTCTTCGCCGGGCTCGACATCGTCGACTTCAAGGTGCACACCCAGGTCTCCCACTACATCGACCTGGGCCTCGACGCCACCGTGGTCTACCCCAACGTCGACCTGATCCTGCGCAACCCGTACCCCTTCCCGGTGGCCATCCGCATGGACGTCTCCCGGGGCCGCGTGCGGGCCGAGATCCTGGGCCGCGAGAAGCCCTACGCCAAGGTCGGCTTCGAGCGCAAGATCGTCGGCGAGGTGCCGTTCGCGACCGCCATGCGCCCGGACGACCAGCTGGTCCGGGGCACCTTCAAGCTCGACCAGCGCGGCCAGAAGGGCTACCACGTCCGGCGCCGCCGCATCTTCTTCGACGAGCAGGGCGTCGAGGTGAAGTCCGAGACCTGGTCGCTGTACTACCCGCCCGCGACCATGATCATCCGCGAGGGCACCAAGCCCCCCGCCGACCCCAACGCCCCCCTGCCGCCGCCCCCCGAGCCCTACCGCCCCGCCGGCGATCCCCCGGAGTTCCGCCGCGAGGTGCAGTGATTTCGCAATCAGTCGACGGTGACGCCGACGACGCGGGTGACCGAGGCGGAGAGGCCGTCGCAGTCGGTGACCGTGAGGGTGACGGGCTGGGGGGTGGAGAGGCGGGTGGCGATGCGCAACTGCGCCCGGTTGGGCGTGGAGGCCACCGTGGAGTGGGAGAAGGGGATGTCCCAGGAGAAGGTGACGCCGCCGGGGCAGGCGTCGTCGGGCCCGGGGCCGTCCGGGTCGGACTCGCAGGCCTCGGGGTGGTCGAGCTCGTCGCAGGAGGCCCGCGCGTCGAGGACGACCTCGGCGTTCTCCCCGGCGGGGATGTACAGGGGGTTGACCGTCAGCCGGGCGATGGGGGCGAAGCCGGGCTCGGTGCCGGGATCGCAGGCGGTGAGGAACACGACCACGGAGAATAGCAAGGAAAACCGGTTCATGACGTCGTTTCTATCAGAATTCCCGTGGGAAACAACGGGGAAATGATCCTCACCCCAGGGCCTTCTCGAGCATGGCGATCATGGTGTCCACGCCCACGAGCTGGACGAACGAGCCGAAGCGCGGGCCCCGCTCCTGACCCAGCAAGGCCCGGTAGAACGCGGTGAAGAGCTCCGGCGCCTCGACGCCGTGCTTCTTGGCCAGATCGAACGGGATCGCGTGGAGCTGGTCCACGGGGAGCTCGCGGGCCTGGCGCAGGGCCCCGAGCAGCTCCTCGAAGACCGGGCGCCAGGCGTCGTCGGGCTTCACGTACACCTTCGTTGGCAGGATGAAGTCGCGGTAGAACGCCAGGCTCTTGCCGACGAGATCCTCGACCGTGGCCGCGTGGGCGTCGGCCTTCGCGTCGTACCGGCGCAGGTAGGAGAGCAGCAGGGCGCGGTCGTCGGCGCCCAGGGCGGACACGAGGTTGTTCACCGTGGAGAAGGAGACCGCGCAGTCGTAGGCGGGTGGCGTCCCGCCGTGGACGTGCCACACCGCCAGATCGGGCGCCGCCTCGGGCGCGGCCTGGGGGAACTTGCGCAGCTCGTCGAGGTAGTCGTCGACCACCTTGGGGATCATGCCGAAGAACAGCCGCTTGGCCTTGCGCGGGTTCTGGAAGATGTAGTACAGCAGGCTCTCGACGGGCGCATACTCCATCCAGGTGTCCACGGTGAGACCCTTGCCCACGCTCTTGCTGATCTTCTCGCCGTTCTCGTCGAGGAACATCTCGTAGAAGAGCCCCGCGGGGGGCTTTTTCCCGAGCAGCTGGCAGATCCGCGCCGAGAGTCTGGCCGACTCGATGAGGTCCTTGCCGTACATCTCGTAGTGGACGCCGTACGAGAACCAGCGAAGCGCCCAGTCCACCTTCCAGCCCACCTTCACGTGCCCGCCGGTGACCGGCATGGTGCCGGTATGGCCGCAGCCGCTCACCGAGCCGAAGGTGCCATCGCAGGCGAAGTCCACCGTGGCCGACGGGCCGTCGCAGCGCACCACCCGGGTGGTGTACACGCGGCCGCAGGCCGGACACACGGGCATGAACGGCGACCAGGTCTCGCGGTTCTCCTCGCGCAAGGTGGCGGTGATCAGGTCGCGGATGGCGTCGTGCTTTTCGGCGATCAGCCGCAGGCCCTCGTCGAAGTCGCCGGCGCGGTAGGCGGCCGTCGAGCTCTGGAAGCGGTAGTCGAAGCCGAAGGCGTCGAGGAATGCGCACAACTTGTTGTTCATGTGCGCGCTGTAGGACTCGCAGCAGCCGAACGGATCGGGGATCGAGGAGAGGGGCTTGCCCAGGTGCGGCGCCACCAGCTCCGGGTTGGGGATGTTCAGCGGCACCTTGCGCAAGCCGTCCATGTCGTCGGAGAAGGCGATCAACTCCGTCGGCAGGCCGGTCTTGACCTCGAACGCCCGGCGCACCCAGGTGGTGCGGGCCACCTCGGAGAAGGTCCCGATGTGGGGAAGCCCCGACGGACCGAAACCCGTCTCGAAGCGCACCGGCTTCGCCGGGTCGGTCCCGTCGAAGGGGCCGTGGGACTGCATCAGGGCGGCGGCCTCGGTGAACGGCCAGCTCTTGAGGTTGTCGAACATGACGGACTCCTATGGAACCCCGCCCGGCCGGGTTTTTCAGACCGATGGCGACGCCCCCAGCGTTTTTGCAGGAAAATCAATGGAAAGTCAAAGCCGATTTCAGACCGTTGACGGTCCAGGAGAATCGCCATATAAAACGTCCCGAAGACGACGGTCCTCTTCTGCGGCCGCCGGCCCCGGACGTCCCCGTTCCGACGCCCCACCGTAAGGATCTCACCATGCTCAAGCGCGTCATCAGCATCCTCATCGCCATCACCGTCCTGGGCGGCCTGTCCGTCCTCGTGGTCCGCAACATCCAGAAGGGCATCGCCGAGAAGAAGGCCGCCCTCGAGAAGCAGCGCCAGATCGCCGCCATGGACCGGCGCCTCATCGTGGGGGCCACGCCGGTCGTCCGCCGGGAGCTAGACCGCGCCTTCTCGGCCTCGGGGACGTTGGTGGCCAAAACCCAGGCCACCGTGTTCTCCATGGTCCCCGGCATCGTGCTGGGCCTCAAGGTGCAGGAGGGCGACACGGTGGTCGCCGGCGACGTGCTCGCCCGCCTCGACGCCGCCAAGAGCGCGCTGGGCTACCAGCAGGCCCAGGCGGCCCAGGCCCAGGCCCGGCTCAACCTCGAGAACATGAAGAAGAACTACCAGGACATCCGGACGCTCTACGAGCAGAAGGCCGTCTCGCGCAACGACTACGAGAAGATGGAGCTGGGGCTCAAGGTGGCCGAGCAGCAGGTCGCCCAGGCCGGCGCCGCGGTGTCGCTGGCCTCGGCCTCCTGGTCCGACGCGACCATCCGGGCGCCCATCGACGGCACCGTCATCATGAAGGCCGTGGAGATGGGCGACCTGATGACCTCGTCCCAGGCCATGAAGACCTCGCCCTTGATGATCATCGCCAAGCTCGACATCATGAAGATCGAGGTACACGTGCCCGAAAAGAACATCCTCTTTTTGCGCAAGGGCCAGCAGTGCAAGATCCGCGTGGACGCCTACGACCACGTCTTCCCCGGCGAGATCGACCAGGTGGGCGAGATGCTCGACGCCGTCACCAAGACCCTCAAGGTGACCATCCACATCCAGAACGAGCCGCTCACCATCCAGGAGGGCGGAACAACGCGCACCATCGAGCGACCGCTGAAGGTCGGCATGTTCGCCCGTGTGGCCATCATCCTCGAGCAGCGCAAGGCCACCCTGGCCATCCCGGTGGACGCCATCATCAACCGCGACGGCTACGACTTCGTCTTCGTCCACAAGGACGGCAAGGTGGCCCAGCGCCTGATCAAGGTCGGCGTGACCGAGGAGAAGCTGGCCGAGGTCGTCGCCGGCCTGACCGACGGTGAGCAGGTGGTCGTGCTGGGCCAGCGCGCGCTCTTCGACGGCCAGGCGGTCCGCCTGATGGAGGAGGATCCCTTCAAATATTACGAGGCCTGGGGCAAGGTGACCCCATGAGCCTGAGCAAGACCTTCGTCCACCGGCCCACGGCCACCCTGATCTTCTTCCTGGCCATCACCCTCATGGGCCTGGTCAGCCTGAAGTTCATGAAGCTCGATCTCATGCCGGACATGGAGATCCCGGTCATCACGGTCGTCACCGTCTACGCCGGCGCCAGCCCGGAGGACGTGGAGAAGAACGTCACCAAGATCCTCGAGGAGCAGCTCTCCACGGTGAGCGGCGTGGACGAGGTGACCTCGAAGTCCCAGGAGAACATCTCCACCGTCACCCTCAAGTTCGATTGGGACACGGACCTCGCCGAGGCCTCCAACGACATCCGCGACAAGATCGGCCTCGCCAAGCGCTTCCTCCCCGAGGAGGTGGACGAGCCCTACCTGTTCAAGTTCGACATGTCCATGATCCCGGTCATGTTCATGTCGATCCAGGCGACACCGGAGCGTTACCCCACCCTGCGGCAGTTCGCCGAGGATCACATCGTGACACCGCTGAAGAACCTGCCCGGGGTGGCCCAGGTCCAGATCCTGGGCGGCCTGATCCGGCAGATCCGGGTGGAGCTGGACCGCCAGCGCGTGGAGGAGACGGGGTTGACCTACGACGGGGTCAAGGGCGTGATAGCCACCGCCAACGTCTCGGTCCCGGGCGGCGACCTCACCGTCAACGACACCACCTTCCTGTTGCGCGTGCCCGGGGAACTGACCCGCCCCTCGGACCTCGAGGGCCTGGTGGTGGGCATGAACCCGCAGACCGGCGCCGTCGTCTACCTGCGCGACGTCGCCCGGGTCCTCGACACCACCGAGGAGCAGACCTTCTTCGCCGTGGGAAAGAACGGCCCCTCCCTGATGCTGATGGTGCAGAAGCAGTCCTCGGCCAACACGGTCACCGTCGGTCGCACCGTGATGAAGCGCCTGGCCGAGCTCAGGAAGACCCTCCCCAAGGACGTCGAGCTGGTCCCGGTGATGGACTTCACGAAGAACATCACCAAGACCATCGACAACCTCACCCGCACCGTCACCACCGGCGGCTTTCTCGTCATCGTCGTGATCCTGCTGTTCCTGCGCAACTTCAAGGGCAGCCTGATCATGGCGCTCACCATCCCGACCTCCATGATCGTCGCCTTCCTGTTCATGTACCTCAAGGGCTACACGATCAACATGATCTCGCTCACCTCCATGTCCATCGCCATCGGAATGGTCGTCGACAACGGCATCGTCGTGCTGGAGAACATCTTCCAGCACCTCGAGCGCGGCGAGCGTCCGCGGGAGGCCGCCGTGGCCGGCGTCCAGGAGGTGCTCGGGGCCATCTTCGCCTCCACCCTCACGACCGTGGCCATCTTCTTCCCCGTGCTCTTCGTGGGCGGCGTGGTGGGCATCATGTTCTCCCAGATGGCCTTCGTGATCACCTTCACACTCATGACCTCGCTGCTGGTGGCCATGGCCCTGGTCCCGACGCTGGCCGGCCTCCTGTTGAAGCCCCCCAGCCCCCGGGGCATCCTCGGCTGGTTATTCCGCCAGTCGGAAAAGGCCTTCCGTGGCCTCGAGTCCGGCTACCGCTGGCTGCTGACCCTGGCGCTGCACAACAAGTTGATCACCTTCACCATCGTGGCCGCCGTCTCCCTGTCCTCGATCCTGATCGTCCCGTACGTGGGCACCGAGTACATGCCCCAGATGGACAGCGGCTTCGTGCAGGCGAGCGTCGAGCTGCCGCCGGGCACCCGCGCGGCCGTGACCGAGAAGTACGTGCGGGAGCTGGCCGCCCGCATCCGGATGGAGGTGCCCGAGGTCCGGACCATGATGACCCTGTGGGGGCAGAACAAGCAGGGCGCCGCCATGAGCGGCAACCAGCAGGGGGACAACTACGGCCAGGTCATGATCGCCCTGGTCGACAAGGAAGACCGCAAACGTTCGGCCCAGGAGGTGGCCGAGGCCCTCCAGCCCCTGACGACGATGTTCCCCGGCGCGAACATCAAGATCCAGATGCAGGACCAGGGCGCCCAGATGATGGGCGGCCAGGGCAAGGCCGTCTCGGTCGAGATCTACGGCGAGAACGACCTGGTGGCGGCGTCGCTGGCCGGCACCCTCGAGGCCGGCATGAAGACCATCCCGGGCATCACCAACCTCCAGGTCAGCCGCAAGGACGGCAACCCCGAGATGGGGGTGATCCTCGACCGGGACAAGGCCTCCCTCATGGGCGTGAACATGTACACGGCCGGCAACACGGTGCGCACGGCCTTCAACGGGATCACGGTCTCCAAGTATCGCGAGAACGGCAAGGAGTACGACATCTTCGTGCGCCTGGATCCGAAGTACCGGCAGAACCTCAAGCAGTTGATGGACCTGCGCATCCCCACCGTCACGGGCAAGTTCGTCGAGCTGGGGAACATCGCCACCCTCGTCCAGCACCAGGGTCCCATCGCCATCGAGCGCAAGAACCAGCAGCGCATCGTCAGGGTCGAGGCCGACATCATGGGCCGCGACCTGGGCTCGATCTCCGAGGACGTGGAGACGCTGATCAAGACCATCCACGTTCCCGAGGGCTTCCAGATCCTCACGGGCGGGACCCGGCAGGACCAGCAGGAGAGCTTCGGCCTGCTCATGCTGGCCATGGTGCTGGGGGTCTTCCTGGTCTACTTCGTCATGGCCGCCCAGTTCGAGTCGCTGCGCGATCCGTTCATCATCCTGTTCACCATCCCGTTCGCCATGCTCGGCGCCCTGTGGGGCTTCGTCATCTCGGGCCAGACCCTCTCGATGCTGTCCTTCGTCGGCCTGATCATGCTCGTGGGCATCGTCGTCAACAACGGCATCGTGCTGGTGGACTTCACCAACCTGCTGCGTGAGCGCGGCCTGGGGGTCATCGAGGCCGTGACCGCCGGTGGCGTCTCCCGCCTGCGCCCGGTGCTCATGACCACCATCACCACGGTGTGCGGCATGATCCCGCTGGCGCTGAGCCGGGGGGAGGGCGCCGAGATGTGGGTGGCCATGGCCACCGTCATCATCGGCGGCCTGACGGTGTCCACCTTCATCACCCTTTTCTTCGTGCCCGTGATGTACACGACCTTCGAGCTCGGCCGTCAGCGCCGCGCGGATCGCCGCAAGCAGAAGCGCATGGACCAGCGCCGCCTGGAGATCACCGCGATGGAGGAGAGACCATGAGCGACCCCGCCGCCACCCTGACCTTCCTGATCTACGACTCGACCCTGGAGACCGACGTCCAGGAGTTCCTCGGTGACTTCGAGATCCGCCAATACACCCAATGGACCGAGGTCCTCGGGTTAGGTTCCCACTCCGAGCCCCGACAGAACTCGCACACCTGGCCGGGCACCAACCACGTGCTCGCCGTCCTCGCGGACCAGACCGTGGAGGACCACCTCTACACCCTCGTCGCCCACGTCCGGCAGAAGACCCCGGGCGTCGGCATCAAGGCCATCACCGTCCCCGTGCTGCGGCACTCGTGAACTGTTTTGGCGTATACCGGAAGAAACGGAGGGCACGAACATGCGCGCGAAATTCCTGGTCCCCTGCCTTTTGCTGGTCTGGCCCCTCATCGGGGCCGGCTGCGACGACCCCCCGTCGGGCCCCTCGACGGACAGCGTCTGCGAGAACCTCATCGCCTGCGACCCCGACACCGTGATGGAGGACTGCCTGGTCCAGTTCGGCCGCTTCCGGGAGGTGCTCACCGGCGCGGCGTGGTCGGACCTGGGCGGCTGCCTGGCGAACGCCACCTGCGAGGAGCTCGCCGACGACGGCTTCTCGACCTGCTTCTTCGAGGCCATGCAGGACACCCCCCCCGGATCGGCGGACCCCTTCCTCGAGGACTACTGCGAGAAGGCCATCGACTGCGGACGGTACGACGTCTCCGTGGACGAGTGCGTCGACCTGGTGAAGGAGAACGGCCAGGGCTACGGGGAGGCCATGGGCATCCTGAACCGCGCCACCCAGGCCTGCCTGGGCGCTTGCGTGGCCCAGCTGCCCTGCGACCGCCTGGACGACTTCTACGAACTGTGCAGCCCGCAATGCGGCCTGGCCTGGAACGACCCCGACGACGCCTGCTCGGATCACGGCACCTGGGAGGACGACCGCTGCGTCTGCGAGGCGGGCTACGCCGGCCAATGGTGCGAGGCCTGCGACGCGGGGTTCCGCCCCTATGACGACGACTGCGTCGAGGACTGCACCGACACGACCTGCGGCGGCCACGGCGCCTGCTCGATCGACGGCTACTGGCTCGCGTGCGACTGCCTCGAGGGGTACGAGGGCGAGCGCTGCGAGCGCTGCGCCTCCTACTTCCATCTGATCGACGGGGAATGCGTGCCCACCTGCGTCGAGGACACCTGCTCGTACCACGGCCAGTGCACCCCCTACCCCAGCTCGTTCGACTGCAGCTGCGACCTGGGCTACACCGGCGAGCGCTGCGACCAGTGCCAGCAGGGCTGGTATTCCGAAGGCGCCGACTGCCTGCCCGTGTGCACGGCCGACTCCTGCTCGGGGCACGGGACCTGCGAGGGATGGACGGGGACCGCCGTGTGCGCCTGCGACGAGGGGTACGAGGGCGACGCCTGCGACGCCTGCGTGTCCGGCTGGCGCCGCGAGGGGGACGCGTGCGTCCTGGTGTGCGTGCCCGGCGCCTGCCACGATCACGGGATCTGCGACGGCACCTCGGGCGCGATCGTTTGCGCCTGCTACGAGAATTACACCGGCGCGACCTGCGACGCCTGCGCGCCGGGACATTCCCTCCACGAGGGCACCTGCATCCTGCCGGTGGCCGAGCTGGCCGCCGGCAGCCTCCACACGTGCGCCCGCTTCACCGACGGCTCCGTGCGCTGCTGGGGCGACGGCACCTCGGGCAAGCTCGGCTACGGGAACACCGACCACGTGGGCGACGACGAGCTCCCCGCCGACGTCGGCTTCGTCAGCCTGGGCGGTCCCGCGGCCGCGCTCTGCGCCGGCACCGACCACACCTGCGCCCTGCTCGCCTCCGGCGCCGTGCGCTGCTGGGGCTCGAACGAGAACTGGCAACTGGGCCTGCCGGGCGCGACCTTTGTGGGCGACGACGAGCTGCCCTCCTCGGTCCCGGCCGTGGACGTGGGCCCCACGGTGGTCGAGCTCGCCTGCGGACGCGAGCACACCTGCGCCCGGCTGTCCACGGGCGCCGTGCGCTGCTGGGGCGACTGGATGGCCCTGGGCTACGGGTACGACCTGATCGTGGGCGACGACGAGACCCCCGCCACCGCCGGCGACCTGAACCTGGGGGGGCAGGCGGTCCAGCTCTCGGCCGGCCACTTCCACAACTGCGCGCGCCTGTCCACGGGCGCCGTGCGCTGCTGGGGCAACCACGGCCGCGCCCAGCTGGGCATCGGCAACATCGGCTACAACTGGGTCGGCGCCACCCCGGCCGCCCTCGGGGACCTCGCGATCGGGGGCACCGTGGCCGAGGTGTCCTGCGGCGCCGAGCACACCTGTGTTCGCCTCGCCGACCAGACGGTGAAGTGCTGGGGCTACGGCCTCTACGGCGCCACCGGCTACGGCTCCACGGCCGACCTGGGTGACAACGAGCTGCCCTCGAGCTACGGCGCCGTGCCCGTGGGCGACGCCGTGGCCTTCCTCGACGCGGGCTCGGGCACCACCTGCGTGATCACCACGGGCGGCGACGTGCGCTGCTGGGGCTTCCATGGTCTGGGCGTCCCCGGCCACGACATGGTCGGCGACGACGAGACCCCGGACACCCTGCCTCCGGTGCAAACGGGCGCCGGCGTGGTGTCCGTCGCGGTGGGGGACATGCACGCCTGCGCGCTGTACGCCTCGGGGCGGATCCGCTGCTGGGGAATCGACCTGAACGGCCTGCTGGGCCTGGGCCCCGGCGGCTGCGACGGCCACGTGGGCGACGACGAGCACCCCGACGAGGTGTCCTGGGTCCCGCTCTTCCGGTAGGAGTCCGCCATGCGCTCGATTGCGACCCATTTCCCGCCCCGCGCGCTCCGGTTGGTCGCGCTCTGCTGGATCATCACCGCCGGCGCCGCCTGCGGCAGGGACCCGGGCCCCGCCTGCCCCGGGGCTGCCGAATCATCCGAGCCGATGGCCCCCGCGGTCGCCAAACCGCCCGAGCTCTCGCCCCCCGCGGTGACGCCCCCCACGATCACAATGCCCACGCTGACCCCGGCCCTCGCGTCGAAGCTCGCCGCGCTGCCCCTCTCGTGCGTCGGGCGGCCCTACCCCAACAAGCCCGGCCACGTGCACGCCACCGACGCCGAGGCCGTCCCCCATCCGCGAAAGACGCCCATTTTCTCCGGCTGCTTCGACTGGCACTCGTCGGTGCACATGCACTGGACGATGGTGCGCCTGTTGCGGTTGTTCCCCGACCTGCCCGAGGCCCCCCGGATCGTCGCCGCGCTCGACGCCGCGTTCACACCGGAGAAGGCCGCCGCCGAGCTGGCGTTCTTCCGCACGCCCCACAATGCGACCTTCGAGCGCACCTACGGCTGGGCCTGGTACCTGCGCCTGGCCGGCGAGCTGGCACGCCTCGAGCACCCCCGGGGCCCCGCCTGGCGCGCCGCGCTGGCGCCCTTGACCGCCCACCTGCGCGACGCCGCCATCGCGTACTTCGACAAGCTCCCCAAGCCCGTGCGCCACGGCGTCCATGCCAACACCGCCTTCGCCATGGATCACATGCTCCGCTACGCCCGGGCCGTGCAGGACCGGGACTTCGAGGCCGCCCTCACCCGCCGCGCCCGGGATTTTTTCCTCGCCGACCGCGCCTGCCCCGCGGCCTACGAGCCCAGCGGCGTGGACTTCGTGTCCCCCTGCCTGGCCGAGGCCCACCTCCTGGCCCAGGTGCTGCCGCCGGACGGGTTCGTCGCCTGGTTCGACGCCTTCTTACCGGCGCCCGCCTCCCCGGAGTTCGCCAGCCTGCGGGCGCTGCCCCCCATCACCGACCCGAAGGACTACGTCATCGGGCACCTGGTGGGCCTGGGGTTCCAACGGGCCTGGTGCTACCGCGGGCTCGCGGCCGCCTTCCCCGAGGCCGACCCCCGCCGCCGCTGGTTCACCTCCCTGGCCGACTCGCACCTGGCCGAGGGCCTCGCGGGCATGGACCGCACCGGCTACGGCGGCGAGCACTGGCTGGCGAGCTTCGCCACCTACGCCCTCACGGCCGAAGCCAACCCTTGATTTCCCCGCGATCCTGACTGACAATGCCCGACGGCATGCGTCACCTCTTCGCCCTCTGGCAGCGCTTCAAGCACAAGCTCCTGGCCCACGAGAAGATCCTCTGGGCGCTGCACTCGGTGTGGGCGCTCACCTACGGCGTGCTGATCATGATCTTCTTCAAGGGGGACTTTGGGCAGGTGCGCAAGCTGCTGATGTTCCTGATGTTCCTGATGCTGCTGATCATCGCCTTCGACCGCATCGCCGAGCGCGAGACCAAGACCGGGGACAAGAAGCGCGGCGTGAAGCTGGTGCTCAACTACGTCATGAAGAACATGTACCAGGCGCTGTACTTCTTCATGCTGCCGTTCTACTGGGACGCCACGCAGTTCGACTCCGTCCACTGGCTGTTCACGGCCGCCGTGGGGGTGCTGGCGGTGCTCTCGACCCAGGACCTCTTCTTCGACAACTTCCTGATGGAGCACAAGTGGATCCGCAACGCGTACTTCGCGTTCTGCCTGTTCGCCGCCTTCCACCTGCTCCTGCCGGTGCTGTTGCCGTTCCCCCTGCACTACACCATCGCGCTGTCGGCCTTTTGCGCGACGTTCGCCTTCTTCGTGCTGCACCTGCCCCAGTTCGTGTGGAAGGAGAAGCACTTCCGCTGGGTGCTGGTGATCGCCATCGGCGCCGCCGCGGTCGTCTACGTCGCCCGCCCGCTGGTGCCGCCGGTGCCCTACCGCGTGGTGCGCTCGGGCGTGACCGGCGAGGACCTCACGCTTCCGGACCGGCCCTTCCCCCGGGGGGTCCACGACCTGTCGGCCGCGGACTTCGGCCGGCGCCCGCTGTGGGCGTACCAGATCATCCAGAGCCCCACGTTCCCCCACGACACCTTCTGGCACGAGTACCGCCGGGGCTCGGCCCTGGTCTCCCGCCAGGCGGTGGCGCGCCGGCCCCTGGGCGGCGGGCGCTACCTGCTCCACTCGCGGCTCTCCTACGACGACCTGGGCCTCGGGGACCCCACCGGCGACTGGACCCTCACCCTGCGCACCTCGGGCGGGCTGTACCTGAAGTCCCACGGCTTCACGATCGTGGAGTGAAAATCAGGGTGTCAGGGAGGGCAGTCCCGGGGGAAGTAGGTCGTCAGGCGCTGGCCGGAGCTCGACAGGCAGGGGTAGTACCCTTCGGGCACCCGGTGGGCATAGGAACTGAGCCGCACCGCGAGGGTGAGGTTGGGCGAAAGCCGCCGGCAGTAGGTCTGGGTGCCGCCCCCGGTGGCCGCCGAGGTCGCGTCCACGCACACGTCTCCGCCGGTGTCCGCGAGGTCGGTGAGGTCGTTCATGTGGCCGAAGTAGCAGCCCCGGTCGCCGGTGATCACGTACGCGCCGCGCACCCGCAGGCAATCCTCCCGGGGGCACCGCCCGTCGTCGGCCAGGCGCCCACCGCAGGGCGTGGGCGCCTCGGTGGTGCAGGCGATGGGGAGCGCCGCGAGCAGGAGCAGGAGCAACGTGGGCGACTTCATGGCGCCGCCTCGCATTGGAGAAACAGCGCGCAGCTCCAGCAGACCAGCGTGCCGGACGTGTAGTCGCGCTCGAGCTGGTCTCCGGCGGCCTCGCAGGTCTCGAACGGGAGGGGCAGCGACGGCTCGCAGCTCTCGCCGGGGTCGACGATCCCGTCCCCGCAGGTCGGTCGGCAGTCGCCGGAGAAGTAATGGTCCCTGTCAACGGCCCGGAACAACCAGTCGTGTTCGTAATAGCAGGGCGTCCAGCCCGCTCCCAGCCTGGGTCCCCCCGGGCCTGGGCTCTGGTAGACCAGGTGGAGGTTGGGAGAAAGGCCGAGGCACGACCGGGTCTGCGGGTTGTAATTATCGATGTTGTTCTGGATGGGCTCCGGCGCTTCCACACACACGCCCAGGCCGAGATCCCGGCCTGGGAACCAGGCGATTGAGTCCCCGAGCAGGCAGCCCTGGTCGTCGGTGTACGCGAAGAACGTCGGGAGGAACACGCACCTCCCGCGGGCCAGGCACTCCTCCTCCGAGATGTCCACGGCGTGGCAGGAGCCGGCACCCTCGTCCTCGCAGGCGACCGCCAGTGCGGCGAGGATCAGCAGGGCGGCGGTCGGGACAAACCGGGTCATTTCCCTGGTATACGCGATTTTTGCAGATGTGCAAGCCGCCAGACACCAATCACCGGGAGATGGCGTTCAGTGCGCAGGTGCCGGCAGGCACCGCAGACCAATCCCGAAAACCAGAGAAGGAGGCCCGCCTATCGCGGCGGGCCGGGCCTGCCGTAGGCAGAAACGGAGGGCACGAACGTGCCCGGGACATATTCCGCATCCCCTACTTCTTCAGGATCTTCTCGAAGACCTGCTCCTTCGCGATCGGCTTCACGCAGAAGAACCAGTCGTAGCACTTCATGTCTTCCTTGCCGTCCATGCGGTCCTTGGCCACGCCGCAGGAGCCGGCGGGGGGCACGATCACGTCGTCGCCCGGGCGCCAGTCGGCGGGGGTGGCGACGGAGAAGGCGTCGGCGGTCTGCAGGGCCTGCACCACGCGGATCAGTTCGTCGAAGTTGCGGCCCATGCTCAGCGGGTAGTAGATGATGGTGCGGATGATCCCCTTGGGATCGATCACGAACACGGCGCGCACGGCCTTGGTGTTGCTCTCGCCGGGCTGGATCATGCCGTAGGCCTTGGCCACATCCATGGTGATGTCCTCGATGAGGGGGAACTTCACCTCGATGTTCTTCATGCCCTTGTACTCGATCTTCTCCTTGATGGTGCGCAGCCAGGCGATGTGGCTGAACAGGCCGTCCACCGAGAGGCCCACGAGCTTGCAGTTGAGCTTCTCGAACTCGGGCTCGAGCCTGGCGAAGGTCATGAACTCGGAGGTGCACACGGGCGTGAAGTCCGCCGGGTGCGAGAACAGGATGACCCAGGAGCCGGCGTACTGGTTGGGGAAGTGGATCGGGCCCTGGGTGGTGACGGCCTTGAACTCGGGGGCGGCGTCGCCGATGCGGGGCATGGGGATGTGGTTGGTGTTGATGTCCATGTTTTCATCTCCTTTTTTGTATGAGTCGATCTTTCGTCGACGGAGCCATCATAAGCCCGTCCGCGACCGCGTCAACCCCCCCGGAAGTAAAATCAGTAATTTCCTTCCTGATTCCGGGTTCCCCCAGAATTCCCATGATAATACTGGGATTTCATCGCCCCGATGTATTCCTGTTCTTGGATCACAGAGTCGAACAGGACCCTGCCGGCTTCGACCTCGACGACCCGGATCCGCCGGGTGAAAAGCGCGGTGGCGGGCAGGACGAACACCCGGGCGTCGACGTCCGAGTCCTCCTCGAGCACGGAGAACCAACCCTCCCGAAAACCGATCAGGCCTTGCACGAAGTCGGGGAACGGAGCCACTGAGGGGATGATCGCCAGCCGGCGCACTCCGGCCGCGCGCAGGGCCTTGAAGAGGGTGAACGAGGAGTCGTCCTCGAAGGTGAACCGCAGGGCCTGTAGGTGTTTCTGGGCTGTCTCACGGGTCGGATGCCCCGGCAATCGGAGACGGATCGTCCGACCGGGGTGTTCCGGGTGGGTGAGCGTCAGGGTGACCGGGACGGGAGCGACCTGCCGTTTCCACCGGCTCCGCGAGCGCTGATGGTCGACCAAGGCCGGGAACCCGGACACGGCCCCGCTCGCGATCAGCGTGACCAACCCCAGGGGCGGGTCGAA
>Ga0302247_1000702_pt1 | contig 29616 bp, 28 predicted proteins | sample AAG_UR_Ile_MG_FD_193529 | JGI IMG/M metagenome (GOLD analysis project Ga0302247, IMG submission 193529) | Enriched activated sludge microbial communities from anaerobic digester in WTTP, New Holstein, Wisconsin, United States - AAG_UR_Ile | ecosystem: Engineered > Bioreactor > Anaerobic >...
TGACGGTAGCCCTTGTATCCTGGAATGATGTAATCCAAAACTGCCATGGGAAAACTCCTTTTTTGCTCCTTGACTATTCCTTCGCGCTCTTCGCGCTCTTCGAGAGCATGATGCCCACCACGACCAGCAGGCCGGCGACGAGCAGCAGGAACGGCCAGCTCTTGCTGAACGGCATGACCTCGAGGCGGGACAGCAGCCAGAAGAGGAACAGGGTTCCGAGGAAGGCCGCGCCGGGCATCCAGCCCGTCATGTCGGTGACCGCCGCCTGGATGGCCAGCGAGAAGAACAGGGCCATCGGGATCGCCGGCCACACCTGCCCCCAGCGGGCGGCGTCGAACGTGACGGTCGCGATGAGCAGGATGGCTGCCGTGAAGATGGTGGCCAGCCACGGTAACGCCTTGATGACTACATTTTGTTGCGCCATGTTTCGATTCCTCCTGCGCGACCCTGCGCGCTCAGTCTTCCTTCATTTTGTTGATCTTGAACTCCACGCGGCGGTTCTTCTCCCGCAGCCGGGCGCTGATGTTGGCGAACCGCGGCTTGGTGTGCCCGTAGCCCTTGGCCGTCAGGCGCTCACCCTTGACGCCCTGCGTGATGACGTAGGCGCGCACGGCGTCGGCCCGATCCTGGCTGAGCTTGAGGTTGTGGTCGGCCTTGCCCTTGTCGTCGGTGTGACCCTGGATCTCGAGCTCGAGGATCTCGGGGTTGTCGATCATGAGGGCGGCGACCTCGTCGAGGATGATCAGGCTCTCGGCGAGCAGCTCGGCGCTGTCGAGCTTGAACTGGATGCGCTCGGTGATGGTGATCTGCCGCTGCTTGCGGTTGATGGTGGCGGTGGACTTGGCCGGCTTCTTCTTGACCACCAGCTCGACGGGGGTGGCCGTGCACTTCGGCAGCGTCACGGTGGCCGAGCGGGTGAGGTGCTCGGGCTCGCTGTAGACGATCTCGTAGGCCCCGGGGAACACCTTCACCTCGGCCTTGCCCTCAGCCGACAGCGGGGCTTCCTGGCGCACGTCCTTCCCGTCCATCGTCTTCCCCTCGATCTTCAGGGTGCCGCCGACGGGCTTGCCCTCCTCGTCCTTGGCGAACACGTAGACCGAGCACTGCTCGGGGCCCTTCGCCTTGAGCTTCAACTGGACCTCGGTGGGGGCGTCGGTGCGGACCACGACCACCGGAACCTCCTGATCATGGAAATCCTTCCTGCCCACGCGAACGGTGTAGTTCCCCGGCTTGACCGGGATCGAGGTGAACCCGCCCTGGGCGTCGGTGGCCTGGCGCGGCAGCGCGGTGCCCACGAAGTCCACGGTGGCGCCCTCGAGGGGGGCGCCCTGCTCGTCGGTGACCTTCCCGCGGATGGTGCCCATGGGCTCGGCCACGGGAGTGCGATCGACCTCTTTGACCACCTCGCGGACCACGGGGACGCAGGGGCCCGGGGCCTCGGCGGCGTGGTAGGAGAGCATGGCGAACACGTTGTAGACCGGCTGGGGGGGCGCCACGGCGAAGCCCGGATAATCCAGCGCCAGGTCCACGCCGGCGGACAGCGCAACCTGGCGGGTCACGTGCCAGCGCACGCCCAGCGTCAGGTTCTGGGAGAAGGTGTCGTCGGCCGCCACGTTGCCGTTCACGGCCACGCGGTTGCGCCAGCCCATGAGCGTGTCGTCGGCGCCGTCGGTGAAGAACCGGAAGCCGTACTCCACCACCGGGCTGACGACGGTCCCCTTCACGCGCAGGGGCGCCTCGAAGCCGAGGCTGAACTGGACCCGGCTCTGGGCGACGCCCAGGGCGAACTCCTGGACCATGTAGCCGTACAGGGGCTCGACGGTGGCGAAGTCGGCCGAGCGCGGGACGTCGCCGAGCAGGCGGGAGGAGCCGTCGTACACGTACCCCAGGTTCAGGTGCACGAGGAAGGGGAACGGGGCCTTGGGCGCCAGGACGCGGCCGTCGAGGGAGGCCAGCAGGTGGAGCCCGGCCGAGGTGGCGGACAGGTCCGGACCCGGCGCGGCCATGCCGGAGTACAGGCGGCCGATCAGGGCGCCGCCGACGTTCAGGAAGGGGGTGACCCGGTGGCTGTACTTGGCGCCGAACAGCAGGTCGCCCAGGGCCATCTGGGTGGAAGGCTCCCCGGTGCCGGCCAGGTGGTCGCGCTCGTTGATGTTGCTCATCGAGTAGATGGTGGCGAACGCCTCGATGGACCGCGGGAGGAACATGTGGAAGTGCAGGCCGCCGGCGGTGCGCGTGTTGGTCTCGTGCTGGCCGGCCACCAGGAAGTCGCCGTAACGGAAGAACTCCATGTGGAGGGCGAGGCCGAAGGTCCAGGGGGTCCCGGGGACGGCGGTGAGCGTCTGGAAGAGGCCGGTGCCCGCCCCGAGGGTGGACAGGGGGTTGCCAGGGGCGGGATCGGCCGCCGGGGCGGGATCGGCCGCCGGGGCGGGATCGGCCGCCGGGGCGGGATCGGCCGCCAGGGAAACGGACGAGAAGCCAAGCATGGCGATCAGCAGGCTGGAAAGGAAAGAAAGCTTCAACATCGAACTCCTCCAGAGATCAGGACCCACGAGCAAAAATATGCACGCCCCATTTGGCCCAGTGTTTTTAGCACGAATCCCCAACGGAGGAAATGATCAAAGATTATGGAGGCGGTTTTTTCGCAATACGTTGGAAACGTCGTAGACTGCCGCCGTCATGCCCGAGGTCCCCGCCGCCGCCCCCTCGAACACGGATCCCGCCCCGCTGGAACTGTCGGGGATCACCGTCCGCTTTCCCGGCGCCCCCCGCTGCGCACTGGAGGACGTCTCCCTGACCCTGGAGCGTGCCCGACGATGGGCGATCGTGGGGGAGTCGGGCAGCGGCAAGACCACGCTCATGCGCGCCCTGCTCGGGCTGGTACCCGTGCAGTCCGGTTCGATCCGCTGGTTCGGCCGCGCCCTCGATGGTCTCGGCCGGGGCGAGCTGCGGCGGTTGCGGGCGCGGGTGCAGCCCGTGTTCCAGGATCCCATCGCGTCCTTCGACCCGCGGTTCAGCGCCCGTCGCGTGCTGGAGGAACCCCTCATCATCCACGGGTGGACCGACACGGCCCGACGCCTCGAGCGTTGCCGGGAGGTCCTCGCCCAGGTGGGGCTCGACCCCGCCACCCTCGGCGCCCATCCACGGAACATGTCCGGCGGCCAGCGCCAGCGGCTGGCCATCGCCCGGGCCATGACGCTCTCCCCCGAGGTGCTCGTCGCAGACGAACCCACGGCCGCCCTGGACCTGTCGGTGCAGGGCCAGATCCTCTCCCTGCTCCTGGAGCTGCACGAGCGCTCCGGGCTCACCCTGGTGTTCATCTCCCATGACCTGCCGCTGGTCTCCCAGTTGGCCGATCACGCGGCCGTGCTCTACGCCGGCCGCCTCGTGGAGGCCGGGCCCGCCGACGACGTTTTTCTCCGCCCCCGCCACCCCTACACCCGGGACCTGCTCGAGGCCTCGGAGGGCCAGCTGCCCCCGGCGGGCGCGGCAGCCCTCCCCGGACCCGGCGCGACGGGCTGCCCCTACGCGCCCCGGTGCGCCTTCCGGGAGGAAGCCTGCCTCGGGAGCGTCCCTCCGCTGCGGACCGCGGGTGCCGTGCGCTTCGCCTGCCGTCGGGATCTGCCCCCTTGATTTCTCCTTTCCGGTGTGCCAAGAACGGCCACGGGTTCATCCCCCAGGAGACGTCATGGCCCCATCGGTACCCCCGCAAATCCCCGCCCTGATCGAGGAGATCACCCGGCTGCGCGCCGAACGCAACGCCGTGATCCTCGCCCACAACTACGAACTGGCCGAGGTCCAGGACATCGCCGACTTCACCGGGGACTCCCTGGAACTTTCGCGCCGCGCCGCGGCCGCCGAGGCCGACGTGATCGTCTTCTGCGGCGTGCATTTCATGGCCGAGACCGCGGCCATCCTCGCCCCCGGGCGCACGGTACTTTTACCCGTGCCCGAGGCCGGCTGCCCGATGGCCGACATGATCACGCCCGACGAGCTGCGCGCCTTCCAGGCGGAGAATCCCGGCGCGATCACGGTGACCTACGTGAACTCCACGGCCGAGATCAAGGCCCTCTCCGACGTGTGCTGCACCAGCGCCAACGCCCGGGCCGTGGTCGAGTCGCTGCCCGCAAACCGGCGCATCCTGTTCGTCCCCGACCGCCACCTCGGGGAGTGGGTGACCCGCGACCTGGACCGCGACGTGGTCTTCTGGCCCGGCTTCTGCCCGGTCCACCAGCGCCTCCTCCCCGAGGACCTCCGGCGAAAACGTGCGCAGTTCCCCGACGCCGTCGTCATGGTCCATCCGGAGTGCGATCTCCCCGTGTGCGAGCTCGCCGACTTCGTCGAGAGCACCGGCGGCATGCTCCGCCGGATCGCCGGCCTGCCTCACGGCGCCACCGTGATCCTGGGCACCGAGGTGGGCATGATCAACCGGCTGCAGGCGGCCCGCCCGGATCTCGTCCTGATCCCGGCCGGCCCCGATCTGGTCTGCGCCAACATGAAGATGACCCGCCTGGTGCACGTGCGCGACGCCCTGCTGCACCTGCGGCACCAGGTGACCGTCGCGCCCGTCGTCGCCGAGGCCGCCCGCGGGGCCATCGAGCGGATGCTGGCGATCCCATGAGCCCGGTCGAGCTGGACGAACGCACCGAACCGGTGACCCAGGTCACCCCCCTGGAGCTGGTCGCGGGGGAGATCTCCCTGCGCCCGTGGCCCCTGCGCCTGGGACCCGCCGGGGTCGATGTCCTGCGGGATCTGGAGGCCGGACACCGGACGCTCGAGGACGAACGTGCGGCGCTCGAGGACGAACGCGCGGGTCTCCAGGACGAACGCGAGACCGCCCGTCGGGAGGGGTTCGCGCTGGGGATGGAGGAGGCCCGCCGTCTGGCCGTCGAGCGGCTCGACGAGCTGGGCAAAAGACACGCCCTCGAGCTCGAGGCCGCCCGCGCGGAACTGACCCGTCGCGTCCCCCGCATCGCCGCCCGGCTCGCCGGCGCCGCCCTGGGCCGGGCATTGACCCTGGATCCCGAAATCTGGCAGGGCTGGCTGCTGGACCTGATCGACCGGCTCCGACCCGCCGTGACCATCACCGTGCGTCATCATCCCGCGGACGCCGGACGCCTGGAGGCCCTGCTGGTGCGCGCGCGCCAGGGGCGCGACGGCCTCGAGCTCACCGCGGTCGAGGACGAAACTCTCGAAGCAGGAGAGGTCATCCTCGAGACCCCCTCGGTGCGGGTGGACGCGCGCCTCTCGTCCCTGGCCGCGGTCTGGGAGCGGGAGCTGGAACAGGTGTTTCATGAAGACCGACCTCGATGAGCTCCTCGAGCGGGCCGAACGGAGGGCCTCCGGGCTGGGCGGGCCAGCCGCCCTGGGCCGCGTGTGCGGCGTGGAGGGGTGCCTGGTGCGCGTGCGCCTGCCCGAACCCCGCATGGGGGAGTGGGTCGAACTGTCGCCCCCCGACGGCGGCCCCGGCCTGCCGGCCGAGGTGACGGGCTTCGACGGCGAGGACGTGTGGTGCAGCCCCGTCGGACCCCTCACCGGCCTCGGACCCCGCTGGAGCGTGCGCCCCGGCATCCCCTTCGGCGTCACCGTGTCCCGGGGTCTGCTCGGCCGGGTCCTGGACGGCCTGGGACGGCCCATCGACGACGGCCCGCCCCTGACGGGGGAGCGGCTCGCCTATGACGCGCCCGCACCCTCCCCGCTGGCGCGCCCCCTCGCGGACCGCCCCTTCGTGACCGGGATCCGCGCCATCGACGCCCTGTGCACGCTGGCCCGCGGGCAGCGCGTGGGCCTGTTCGCCGGCTCCGGGGTGGGCAAGAGCCACCTGATGGGCCAACTGGCGCGCCAGGCCGAGGCCGACGTCACCGTGGTCTGCCTGGTGGGCGAGCGCGGCCGCGAGGTCGTCGAGTTCCTCCACGACAACCTGCCCGAGGCCGACCGGTCGGCCTGTGTCCTGGTGGTGGCCACCTCGGATCAGCCCGCGCTGGTGCGGGCCATGGCCCCCCTGTGCGCCACCGCCATCGCCGAGTGGTTCCGGGACCGCGGGGCCCACGTGCTGCTGCTGGTGGACTCCCTCACGAGGATGGCCCGCGCGCTGCGCGAGATCCACCTGCAGATGGGCCAGGCCCCGGCGCGCCGCGGCTATCCGCCCTCGGTCTTCGCCGGGCTCCCCCGCCTCCTCGAACGGGCGGGCACCGGGGAGACCGGCTCCATCACCGGCATATACACGGTTCTCGTGGAGGGGGGTGACCTGGAGGAGCCGGTGGCCGACGAGGTGCGCGGGCTGCTCGACGGTCACCTCGTCCTCTCCCGGGAGCTGGCCGAGGTGGGCCACTACCCCGCCCTGGACGTCCCCCGCAGCATCTCACGCATGTCCGGAAGGGCGGCGGGGCGCGAACGCCTGGCGCTCGCCCGGCGCGTCCGGTCCTGGCTCGGCGCCCGTGCCGCCGCGAGGGATCTGCTGCGCGTGGGCGCCGTCACCCCCGGCGCCGACCCCCTCCTCGACGAGGCGCTGGCCCGCGCCGACCGGCTCGACGATTTCCTTCGTCAGGGCACCGAACCCACGGACTACGAAGATACCTGGCGCCGGCTGGAAGACCTGACCCGGAATTGAACCCCTGGAGAAGATTCGTCGAAATCGAAATCGCCTGCTCCTCCTGACCATCAATCGAGGACCGCCGCCCTCACAGCCGTGGTCTGTTTCGATGATCCCTGGGGTAATTCCTAATTCCAATTACCCGCGAGGCGGGTCGCGCAGACCAGCCCAGGCGTTGGCCGACCGGAGGAATCGTGCTTCCTCTGAGCGATCGTCTCCGGTCGCCGCATAGGTATCAATACAAAAGAAAGTATTTCCCAATTTCTGAAACCGAACTCTGCCCGGATTTCCGACGGTTACCTCTCACCTGACCGGCGCTGTCAGATCACCTTCGTGGGGTTCCCGGCCAGCTTGATCAGCGTCTCGATCTCCTTCTGGCGCTTCCCGTAGCGCTCCCGGACCAGCTCCTCGATGATGTCGGGGACGGACCTGTCCTCGACGATGGCGAGCAGCTTGAGCCGCTTGTGCGTGTCGTAGGTGACCTTCACCGCCACCTTGTCGCGCTCGGCCTCCAGCGACCGGCCGGGATCCCTTCCAGAACGACTCCTATCCTTGTCCATGTCTCACTCCTGACGAGGGTGCGCGGGGTCTCCCCCGCGAGTTGGGTGCGCTCAGGCCCAGCCGTCCCATGTACAGCGCCATGCGCCGCCGCGACAGACCGAGCCGGGCCGCAGCCCGCGTGACGTTGCCGTTCTCGCGGGCGATGGCATAGGCGATCAGTTCCCGGGCCACCGTGTCCAGGTGCTCGTCCAGGGAGATCTCGCTCTCCAGGGACGGCAGCGCCACGGTGCGCTCCCCCCCGGCGGTGCCGGGCCACGGGTTGGTGAAGTTCCGCAGGTAGGCCTGCAGATCGGGCACCTCGAGGCGCGCGCGATCCTGGGCCACCGTGATCGCGTACTCCACCGCGTTCTCCAGTTCCCGGACGTTCCCCGGCCAGGGCTGGTCCACCACCATCTGGAGGAACTCCGGGCTGACCTCCTTGACGGGCTGGTTCTCCTTGAGGCAGATCTTGCGCACGACCAGTTGGACCAACTGGGGGATGTCGGCCTTGCGCTGGCAAAGGGGCGGCACGGTGACGGGGAAGACGCTGAGCCGGTAGAAGAGATCCTCCCGGAAGCGGCCGGCCCGCACCAGCGCCTGGAGGTCCCGGATGGTGGCCGCCACCACCCGCACGTCGACCTCCTGGGGCCGGGTCGCGCCCACGGGGTAGAACACGCGGTCCTGGAGCACCTGAAGCAGCTTCACCTGCACCGCGGGCGGTATCTCCCCGATCTCGTCGAGGAAGATGGTGCCCCCGTCGGCCGCGCTCAGCAGCCCCTGGTTCTCGCGCACGGCCCCGGTGAAGGCGCCGCGGACGTGGCCGAACAACTGGCTCTCGAGGATGCCCTCGTTGATGGTCGTCAGGTTGACCTCGACGAAGGGCCGCGCGCGCCGGGCGCTCAACTGATGGATCATCCGGGCCAGCCGGGTCTTGCCCACCCCCGAGGGGCCCAGCAGCAGGACCGTGGTCTGCCGCGCCGCCACCGACTGGATCACGCCGAGCACCTCCTGCATGGCCGGGCTGGTGGCCACCAGCGGGCTCTGCTGAAGGCTCTCGAGCAGCTTCTCGGTCTGCAGCGTGCGCACCTCGCGGTTCAGGCGCGCGGTCTCGGAGGCGCGGTCGATGGTGACGCGCAGGCGCTCGGCGGCCACGGGCTTGGTCAGGAAATCGTAGGCGCCTCCCTTGACCGCCGCCTTGGCCAGCTGCATGTCCATCTGCCCCGTGATCACCACGACGGGGATCTGGGGCCGCGCGCTCTTGAAGGCGTGGAGCAGGTCCAGGCCGCTGCCGTCGGGCAGCACGATGTCCAGCAGCACGATGTCCGGTTCGGTCTCGGTGAACATGCGCAGGCCTTCCTCGAAGTTGTAGGCCTGGGCGATCTGGAATTTCTTGAGAAAATGGGTCCAGGCGCGCTGCAGCGTTTCGTCGTCGTCGATGATCAGGACACGGGACTGCACGTCGCGCCTTCCTGCTGGGACTGCCCCGCGGGGCCCTCCAACTGAACGCCGATGGCGCGGAAGCGCTCCACGAGGGTGGACAGGACGCGGCGCGCGACCTCGGGGTAGTCCTCGACGATCTCGTCGAAGAGCGTGGGCTCGAACCGCAGCAGCAGCAGGTTCCCGCGGGCGACGCACCCGGCGGTGCGCATGCCGCCGTCGAGCAGGGCGATCTCGCCGAGCACGGCGCCGTCGGTGAGCCGGTTCACGCAGACACCCCCCATCCGCACCTCGAGTTCACCGCTGAGAACAAAATACAATCCGTCCGCAGGATCTTTTTCTTGAAAGAGTGTCTCGCCGCTGGACAGGTGCACCTCCTCGCCCAACCGGGCGATCTCCAGCAGCAACTCGAAGGGAAGGTTGTTGAAGAACGAGCTGTTCTGCAGGCAGATGACCTTCTGCAAAATGCGCGGATCAATTTCCGCAGCCGCCATGGAGACCTCCTACACGGACCAGGCATCCTATCAGAAACAGCGCAAAGGCTTCAAGCTGTTGCATTCGACGCCGAATTTTGAATAATGGGGCGCGAACCAGGAGCCTTCGTGATCCCGATGCCGAACCCGTTCTCCTCGCACCGCCGTGCCGCCCTCCTGCTCTGGGTGTGGATCCTCGCCGCCTGCGCGCGCGGCGGGGACGGGGCGGCGCCCGTCGACGATCCTTCCGAACCGGCCCGGCCGCAGGATCAGGCCGGTCCGACGACCCGGACGGACCCCCTGCCTGAGACCGGCAGGGAACCGCCCCCGGATGGCCCCGGTGCCATGGAGCCCGCCCCGAACCCCGCCGCTTCGGGGATCGTCGTGCCCGTCTGCGACCGATACATCCGCATGGTGTGCGGGTGCGCCGAGAAGCGTCAGTCTTCCCAGCTCCGTCGCGCCTGCGAGCTGGCCAAGCAGAGCCTGCCGGAATGGCAGAACAGCCACAAGGAGGAGGAGGAGGAGCTGGCCGTGACCAAGGCCTGCCAGCGCGCCTTCCTCTACATCCAATCCACGGGGCAGTGCGACGACGTGTCGTACTAGTGGCCCCCAGGAGCCGATCATGAGCCGTACTTCCAGTGTCATCGCCCTGTCCGTGACCACCTCGCTGATCACCTCGGCGCTCACCTTCGTCGCCCTTCAGATCTGGCTGGTCCCCCATTTGAAAGCGTCGCGCCCCGAGACCAGGGTCGCTGAGGCGCCCGGCCCCGTCGAGGTGCCGCGCGTGCTGGGCCTGCGCCCGGACGACGCCAAGATCATCCTCAAGGAAAAGAACCTGCTGCTGTCGCTCTCCAAGACCACCCCCCACCCCTCCGTGGCCGCCGGCCTGATCCACACCCAGACGCCCCTGGCCGGATCGATGATCGTCGTCGGGCAGCCCATCGTGGTCGAGGTGTCCTCGGGGCCGCCGCCCGCGGCCATACCGCTGGTGGTCGGGAAGAACGTGGCCGCCGCCCGCGCCGAGCTCGAGAAGATCGGGCTGGTGGTCCAGGTCAAGCCCCGCGAGGACCGGAACGCGACGCCCGACACCATCCTCAGCCAGGGCATCGAGCCGGGTCAGACGGTCACCCCCGGCGCCGCCATCGAGCTGGTCGTGGCCCAGGCGCCGTCGACCCCCACCTTGCCGGACTACAAGGGCAAGAACTTCAACAAGAAGGAGATCACCGAGGAGCTCGAAAAGCTGGGGCTCAAGCTCGGCCGTGTCCGCTTCGTGGACGTCTCGGACCAGCGCAACGGCTACATCTACGGCACCACGCCCGAGGGCGGCAAGCAGGTCGACCCCGGCACCGCCGTCGACTTCCGCGTCCAGTACGTCGAGGACTGACCCCGGGCCGTCGCCGGCCGTCGTCCATCGGAGAACACCTGCCTTGCATCCCGCGCCCGAAGACGCCAGCAGAATGAACCTCATCCCACGGTTGCTGGTCCGGCTGCGGCAGCCCCGGGCGACCGCGCTGACCATCGTCGGCGGGTACTGGTTGTTCTTCATCGCGTTGTTCCAGGACAACGCCGCCGAGAGCGGGGAACTGGCCGCCGCGGCCGTGCGCATGGGGACGGGACCCATGCCCGGACATGCGCTGCTGCACCAGTTGACCGCCTGGGCGGGCCTCGTGCCCTTCGGCTCCCCCGGCGGGCGGCTGCTGCTCCTCAACGGCTCGATCATGGCCCTCGCGCTGTACCACTTCACGCGGCTGAGCCAGGAACTGATCACCGACAGGCTCGCGGCCGTGCTGCCCCCGGTGGGCCTGTTCGCGGGCATCCTGTTCTTCCGCAACACGTTCTTCTTCTCCCCGATCCCGGTCACCCTCCTGTGCGTGATCGCCGTGCTGCGCCTCCTCGAGTGGCCGCTGGCAGACGGGCGGCGGCTGTGGGCGGCCGCCTTCGTGCTGGGGCTGGGCTTCACGGGGGCGCACCCGGTGTTCCGGCTTCTTCTGGTGCCATTTCTGGCCTACCTGCTCTGGTCCTTCTTCTCCCACCGCACCGCCGTGCTGGCGACCCCCCTGTTCTGGCTCGCGGGGGCGGCCGTGGCCATCGCCGTCCCCATCAGCGCCCACCGTTTCGGATCCGCGCTGGCCGACGGCGCCCACTGGTCCGGGTGGATTGAGACGCTCTCCATGGGGCCTGAGCTCGAGCTCGCCGGACCGCGCATCGCCTCGGTCCACCCGTTCGTCTGGTGGCCCGACCTGCTCCACCAGCTCGCCCATCTGGGCGACTCGATCCCGGTCATCCTGCTGCCCCTGGTCCTCGCCGGCCTCTGGCCGCGCGCCGGCTCCAGCAAGTTCTACGCGCTGCTGGGGCTGGGCCTGGCCGAGTGGGCCTGGGCCCTCTGGATGATGCCGGGCTCCCTGGGCCTGGCCCAGACGGGGTGGCTCTTCTCGGCCGCCCTGTGGATCTCCTGCGCCCGGGGGGTCGCCCTGGTGGCGGACCAACTGGAAGAGCCCCTGGCGCGCAAGGGTTTCGTCCTGTTCCTGCTGCTGGCCGGACCGCTGGCCACCTGGCTCTCCGACGGCGGCGAGCGCTTCCACCTGGAAGCCCCCAGCCCCCGCTGGGCCCTTCAGACCGCGGCGGACCTTCCCGACGGGGCGGTCCTGCGGCTGCCCGGAGAACAGTGGGGGCAATGGCAGGCGGCCTGCGCCCTGATCGGTCACCAGCCACGGGACCTGCGCCTGATGGTCGCCGGCCGGGGACCCATTCCCTTGGAGGCCGGGGAGTTCTGGTCCCCGCTGCTGGTCGACCGGCTGCCCCCCGACTGGGGTCTGGACCCGGTGACCCCGATGGCCGGCCGCCTCGTCCCGCTGGATCGGCTGCCGGACCCGTCGCCCCACCTGGACCGGCTCGCCCGCGCCCTTTTGTCCCCGGTGGGCCGGCAGCCGTCGTTCGTGCGCGGGCACACGGCCCGGCTCCTGGCCGCCTGGAGCGGGGTCTTCCTGCACAACGGGAACCTGACCGCGGCCGCCCGGTTCTCCTCGCTGGCCCACGCGGTCTCCCCCGAGCTCGGCGCCGTCGCGCTGGCCGCCGCCCGCCTCGAGGCCGCCTGGCTGCGCCACGAGAACGCCCGCCTGATCCTGCGAAGGGCCCTCGACCGCGACGGCTCCGACCCGAGGCTCCACGCCCTGCTGGCCCGCTCGGACCGTGCCCTGGCCCTCTCCGGGCGGACTCCCCCCCAGAGGCGGCGCCCCCTCCTCCTCGAGGCCCGGCGCGCGATCCGGCGGGCGCGGATTCTGGATCCCGGCAATGACGCCCACCGGGAGCTCGAAGCCGCCCTCGACCGCGACCTTCCATGACTATGGACTTTTTTCCCCGTCCGGAGTATGCTCCGCCCACGAATTGGGAGGCTCCATGAAATCTCACCTCTGCTCGCTGCTCCTCGTTTCCGTGCTCTGGACCTGGGCCGTCCCCGCGCACGCCACGGAACCGCTGAACCTTTCGGTCCCCTTCCTGCCCGAGCTCGGCCGGACCCAGCAGGCCTGGTGGGAGATGGCGCCGGCCAACTTCATGGCAGAGGGCCGCAACAACATCTACCTCGAGAACACCAAGAAGCCCATGCAGGCCTGGTTCCTCGCCTTCTCCACGGGCGCCTGGGGCCTGACCGCGACCTTCCTGAACAAGTACTTCGAGCAGCAGGGCGACGAGGACATGCTCAAGGACTCGAAGTACTACTTCGCCGCCATCCCAGCCGGCCTGGGCTCCCTCTACGCCGACCGCAAGATCGAGAGCCTCATCATCACCCTGGGCCAGGGGGTGGGCACGTATTTTATTTATTCGTATTTCAACCTCGAACGGGACCAGCGCGACGCCAACATCAACAAGTTCTACATCGGCGTCGCCCTCTACGCGACCTTCTGGGTGGCCGACATGATCTACGCCCCGATCATGAGCTGGCAGTACAACAAGGAGCTGGCGCGCCTGTACGTCGCCCAGAAGGACGAGCCCGGGACCCGGCGCCTGACCGGCCCGGACACGGGCGTCGCCCTGATCGGCCCGGGCACCAGCGTGCCCGCGCCCTTCGTGCTGGGGACCTCGTTTGAGTTCTGACCTCTTCACCATTCACAGACGGATCTACCCATGAAAATCGGATTGTACGGCTACGAAAACGCCGGCGCCACGACGCTGTTCAACGCCATCACCGGCTTCGACGTCCCCACCGGCTTCTCCGGTGACCGCCAGCAGACGCACCTGGGCACCGTGAAGGTCCCCGACCCGCGCCTGGACGTGCTGACCCGGCTCTACTCGCCAAAAAAGACCATCCACGCCGAGCTCGTGTTCTCGGATTTCCCGGCCGCCAGCCGCGAGAAGAAGGCCCTGTCCAACGTGCAGGAGGCCAAGGCCATGGACATGCTGGTGCTGCTGGTGGGCGCCTTCTCGGCCGACGGCGTGAAGCCCGATCCCGTGGGCGAGCTGGAGAACCTGCTCACCGAGATGGTCATCGTCGACCTCGAGCACGTGAGCAAATACCTCGAGAAACAGCGCAAGGTGCCCGCCGCCGCCAAGGACACCCGCCTGGTCGCCCTCGTCGAGCGCCTGCTGCCCCACCTCGAGGCCGGGCTGCCGCTGCGCACGTTCGGCCTGACGTCCGAGGAGGAGAACGCCCTGCGTGGGTTCGCCTTCCTCACCCAAAAACCGGCGCTGGCGGCGATCAACGTGGACGAGGCCCGGCTCTCCGAGAAGCCCGGCGACGGCCTGGAGCGCCTCGCCGAGCACCACCGGGTGCGCCCGTTCCTGCTCTCCGCCCGCGTCGAGGAGGAGATCTCCCGGCTCGCCCCCGAGGACCAGGAGCTCTTCCTCGCGGACCTGGGGCTCCCCGAGAAGCTCTCCGGGCGCCTGCTGCGCGCGGCCTACGACCTGGCGAACCTCATGTGCTTCTTCACAGTGGGACCGGACGAGGTGCGCGCCTGGACCATCCGCAAGAACACGCCCGCCAAGCAGGCCGCGGGCGTCATCCACAGCGACCTGGAGAAGGGCTTCATCCGGGCCGAGGTCTTCACCTACGACGACATCGTCGAGGTGAACGGCAACGAGGCCGAACTGAAGAAGCGGGGCAAGCTCCGCCTCGAGGGCAAGGAATACATCGTGCGCGACGGCGACATCCTGCACGTCCGCTTCAACGTCTGACATTCTCCGCCACGACAGGAAAGACGACATGACGACCGCCTCAGAAATCCGCCAACTGTTCCTCGACTTCTTCGCGCAGCGCGGCCACCGGGTGGTGCCGTCGGCCCCGGTCTTCCCCCAGGACGACCCCACGCTGCTGTTCACCAACGCGGGCATGAACCAGTTCAAGGACGTGTTCCTGGGCACCGGCTCGCGGGCCTACACCCGGGCGGCCGACACGCAGAAGTGCATCCGGGTGTCGGGCAAGCACAACGACCTCGAGGAGGTCGGCATCGACACCTACCACCACACGTTCTTCGAGATGCTGGGCAACTGGTCCTTCGGCGACTACTTCAAGGAAGACGCCATCGCCTGGGCCTGGGAGTTCCTGACCGAGGTGGCCAGGCTGCCCGCCGACCGGCTGTACGTCACCGTGTTCGAGGGGAACGCCCAGGTCCCCCGCGACGAGGAGAGCGCCGGGATCTGGCACGACCGCGTGAAGGTCCCCGAGGGTCACCTGCTCTACTGCGGCGCCAAGGACAACTTCTGGGAGATGGGGGACACCGGCCCCTGCGGCCCCTGCACCGAGATCCACATCGACCGCGGCCCGGCGGCCTGCGACCGGCCCGGCGTGGCCGGGCACGTGTGCCGGGTCAACGGCGACTGCGCCCGTTACATGGAGGTCTGGAACCTGGTGTTCATCCAGTACAACCGGCTCCCCGACGGGCACCTCGAGCCCCTGCCGGCGAGGCACGTGGACACGGGCATGGGCTTCGAGCGCCTGGTGGGCGTGTGGAACGGGAAACTGAGCAACTACGACACCGACCTGTTCTCCCCGCTCTTCGACCGGCTGTCCGAGCTCTGCGGCATCGCCTACGGCGCGGATCTGAAGACCGACATCGCCTTCCGGGTGATCGCCGACCACGCCCGCACGCTGGGCATGGCGCTCACCGACGGCGTGACCCCCTCGAACACCGGCCGCGGCTACGTGCTGCGCCGGCTGCTGCGCCGCGCCGTGCGCTACGGCCGCCAGTTCCTCGGCCTGTCCGAGCCCTTCCTGGGCCGGCTCGCGCCCACGGTCGCCGGGATCTACGCCGACATCTTCCCCGAGCTGGGCCAGCGGCTGCCCCACGTGCAGGCCGTGCTCACCAGCGAGGAGACCGCCTTCGGCCGCACCATCGAGCAGGGCATCCGCCGCTTCGAGGAGCTGGTGAACGAGCTTGCTCCCGGCACCGCCGTCATCGACGGCGCCCGCGCCTTCCAGTTGTACGCCACCTACGGGTTTCCGCGGGACCTGATCGACCTGATGGCCCGGGAGCGCGACCTGCGGGTGGACGACGCGGGCTGGGCCGCGGCCGAGGCCGATCACGAGAAGGCCAGCGAGGGCAAGAAGCGCGTCTACACCACGCTGTCCCTCGAGGCGCTCGAGGGCGTGCCCGCCTCGACCTTCGTGGGCTACCCCCACGACGGCGGCGCGGCGGACCACGGCACGCTGTGCGAGGCCATCCCCCAGGCGCTGGTCAGCGACGGCACCGTGCTGGTGCTCGATCGCACCCCCTTCTACCCGGAGGGAGGCGGCCAGATCGGGGACACGGGCGTGATCGAGGGCGAGGGCTTCTGCTTCGAGGTCACCGGCTGCCGCCGGTTCGGGGACTACATCCTCCACGAGGGCCGCCTCTGCGACGGGAGCGCGGCGGAGCCCCCCGCGAAGGTGACCGCCCGTGTCGATCGCGGGCGTCGCCTGGACACCATGGCCAACCACACCGCCACCCACCTTTTGCACCACGCGCTGCACCGGGTGCTCGGCGAACACGCCCAGCAGCAGGGCAGTTCGGTGGAGCCCGGGCGCCTGCGCTTCGACTTCACCCATCCGTCACGCCCCACTCCCGAGGAGCTCGCCGAGCTCGAGCGCATCGTCAACGAGCGCATCCTCGAGAACGCGCCGGTCCGGGTGGACGTGATGGAGCTCGATGCCGCGAAGGCCGCCGGCGCCACGGCCATCTTCGGCGAGAAGTACGGCGAGAGCGTCCGCGTGGTCTCGGCGGGCGACTTCTCCAAGGAGCTCTGCGGCGGCACCCACGTGCTGGCCACCGGCCAGCTCGGTGCCTTTGCCATCCTGGAGGAGGGCGCCCTCTCCGCCGGCGTGCGGCGCATCGTGGCCGTCACCCGCCACGGCGCCCTGGCCCACTTCCAGGGGCTTCGCGCGACCCTCACCGAGGCGGCGCGGACGCTCAAGGTCCCCCCCGAGCAGGTGCCCGGGCGCGTCGAGAAGCTCCTCTCCCAGGTGGACGAACTGCGCGCCGAGCAGGCCAGGAAGACCACCGCCGACGTGAAGGATCTCCGGGACCAGTTGTGGTCGCAGGCCCACGCGATCGGCGACGTGCACGTGGTCGTGGCCTGGTTCGCCCAACTCGACCGTGAGGGCGCCGCGCGCCTGGCCGACGAGCTCCGCTCCGACGCGCGCCGCTGCGCCGGCCTGCTGGTGGTCCCCGAGAAGGAGGACGGCCTGGCGCTGATCACCTTCGCCTCGGCGGGGGTCAACACCGTCCACGCCGGCAACCTGCTCAAGGAGCTCGCCGCCCAGGTCGGCGGGCGGGGCGGCGGGCGCGCGGACTTCGCCCAGGGCGGCGGCCGCGACCCCGGGAAGGTCCCCATGCTCCTCGAGACCGCCAAGAACCGCCTGATCTCCCTCCTTTCGTAGACAATTTCTCGATTTGATGATCCCTCTTTGATCCCCCCGTAGGGCGACCGGGGACGGTCGGGGCGACCGGGGACGGTCGGGGCGACCGGGGACGGTCGGGGCGACCGGGGACGGTCGGGGCGACCGGGGACGGTCGGGCGACCCGGGGACAGGGAGCTACGCGCCGGGGTCGCGCAGGACGGACACGGCCTCGCCGATGCGGGTGACGGCGGCCTCGATGCGCTCGCAGTTGAGCGCGTAGGACAGGCGGATGTGGCCGGGCGCGCCGAACGGCGTCCCGGGGACCAGGGCCACGAGCGCGCGCTCGAGCAGGTAGTTGGCCACGTCCACGTCGTTTCGCAAAAGGCCCCCGTCTGGCGTGATCTTGCCCAGGATGTTCGTCACGCGGGGCAGCACGTAGAAGGCGCCGCGGGGCTGGTGGAACTCGAAGCCGGGCACCCCGGAGAGCTGCTTGAACATGAACTGCCGGCGCACGTTGAACTCCTGGCGCATGGCGTCCACGGCGTCCTGCGGGCCGGTGAGCGCCTCGAGGGCGGCATACTGGGCGACGGTGGTCGGGTTGGAGGTCGTGTGGCTCTGGATGTGCGCCATGGCCTTGGTCACCGTGCGCCGGGCCACCGAGAACCCGATGCGCCAGCCGGTCATGGCGTAGGACTTGGAGACGCCGTCGATCACGATCGTGCGCTTCGCGGCCTCGTCCGAAAAGGAGGCGCCGGAGCAGAATTTTCCATTGCCGTAGATCAACTTCCCGTAGATGTCGTCGGCGAGCACCATGATGTTCGGGTACTCGAGCATGACATCGTACAGGGCCTTGATCTCGCGGCGGTTGTAGACGCTGCCGGTGGGGTTGCTCGGGTTGTTGAGGATGATCATGCGGGTGCGCCGGGTGATCGCGGCCCGCAGCTTCTCGGGGGAGAGCACGAAGCGCTCCTCGAGGGTGGTGGGGACGAAGACCGGGATGCCCGACGCCAGCGTGACGATCACCGGGTAGGAGAGCCAGTAGGGCGCCGGGATGATCACCTCGTCGCCGGGGTTCAGGATCGCCATCATCGCGTTGTAGATGCTGTGCTTGGCGCCCGCGGAGACGATCACGTGCTCGCCGGTGATCCCGGGCAGCTCATGGGTCTGCGCGACGGTCTTCGCTACGGCCTCGCGCAGCTCGGGGATGCCGGCCGCGGGCGTGTACTTGGTCGCGCCGCGGTCCAGGGCGAGCTTGGCCGCGGTCACGATGTTCTCCGGGGTCGGAAAGTCGGGCTCACCGATGGAAAGGCTGATCACGTCCTTCCCCTCGGTCTTCATCTTTTTGGCGCGGGCGGTGATCGCGAGCGTGGGCGAGTCGGTGACGAAACGGATCCGGTGTGCAACCTGCATGATTCCCTCGTTTTCTCAGTTGGCGTTTGGTTCGAAGAGATTTCGTTCCAGGGGGTTCGGCATCGAAACGGCGCGGGCGTCAACCCGTCCCTTCTTCGACCCCTTCTAGCAGATCCGGACCGAGGACCGCAAGAACTATCATGGAATCCGGCGACCGAACCCGGAGGGCCGCCGGGCGCAGTCCTCGACGAGCTCCTCGAGCCGCGCCTCGTCCTGCCGCCGTGCGAGGATCGCCCGGGCCTGGGCGATCCGGTCGTCGAGCACGTCGAGGCGGACCCGGGAGCCCGCCTGCTCCCTGAGGCAGGCCGCGAGCTCGGCCTGGACCTCGGCCAGGCGCCCGGTGGCCTGGCGGCGAGCCACCGCCAGCTCCTCGAGCCGCGCCCGTTGCCGCGCGCGATGGCGATCCCGGCCTGCCATGGCGGCCCCGGAACGCGGTCCTCCGCCCAGCAGGGCGGCCTGTTCCCTTTCCATCTGGAGGGTGAGATCGCGCGCCTGTCCTTCGAACTGCGCGACCAGGCGCGTCAGCCCGTCCTGCTCACCCCTGAGGCGCGCGATGCGTCGCGCCCGACCGGCCAGCTCCGGCAGCAGCCGGACGCGCAGGTGCCGGAGGGCACCCGTGGAGACATCCTCAGGAGGCATGCTCCTCTTCGTGCTCCGCCTCGGTCTCCGGCGCGTTGACGAACCACTTCTGCAGGATCTCGGCGATGGCCAGCGCCTGCTTGGGGGAACTGAAGTTGAAGCTGGTCTGCTTGCGGTAGACGCCCTTGACCTTGCGGAACCGCACGATCATGGCTTTGGGAGCCCGGTAGGTCTCCGTCTTCGGGTCCAGCTCCTGGTAGCGGAAGAGCACCGTCGCCCACGCGCCCTTGGACAGGAACACGCGCTCGAGCTCCTTGCGGACCAGGCGGCCTTCCTCTTCGTAGTTGACTGTCAGTTCATCGAGTTCGGCGGACATGGATACCTCCTGCTGATCAATACATCACAAGTGAAACGACCGGTGCAGACAGGAGCTTATCCCGTCCACCGAGATCCTTGAGCTCGACCACGAACGCGAAGCCGGCCACCTCGGCTCCGCACTTTTGCACCAGCCGTCCGGCCGCGGCGGCGGTCCCGCCGGTGGCGAGCAGGTCGTCGATCACGACCACGCGGTCCCCGGGCTTCAGCGCGTCCTGGTGGATCTCGATGGCGTCGGATCCATACTCCAGGTCGTAGGTCTCGCGCACGGTGGTCGCGGGCAGCTTGCCGGGCTTGCGGACCATGCACAGGGGCAGGCGCAGCTCGGCGGCCACGGGCGCTCCGAACAAAAAGCCGCGGCTCTCGATCGCGGCGACGTGCGTGGGCTTCAACTGCCGGATCCGCGCCACGAGCAGCCCGTGGGCGGCGGCGGTGGCCTCGGGATCCAGCAACAACGTGGTGATGTCGCGGAACAGGATGCCGGGCTTGGGAAAATCGGGCACCGGACGGATGGCCGCGGCGATCATCGCGATGGGCTCAGTCATGGGTCGGTTCCTCTTTCCTTTGCCCCTCGCCTCGAGGGGCCGCCCTCTTGGCCAGGGCCGAGATTCCCAGGACCACCAGGAATCCGATGATCATCAGCGCTCCATGCAAAACCGCTTCGCCTCCGCCGTCTGGCAGGATGTTCCGGGTTTTGAGGACAACGACTTTATCATGAATTTGGGTGCTTTCCAATACTTCCTGATAGGGCCACACACGGCGCAGGGAGCCGAGCATGAAACCACACAAAACCGCCAGCGTCTGCAGGTGAAATCGCGCCAACAGCCACTTCAGGACCCGGGAGAAGGAGACCAGCCCCATGAAGGCCCCGGAGGCGAAAAAAATCAATACGAAGAGATCCAGGCCCTTCACGGCCTCGAGCATGCGGTGGTACTGGGATAGCAGCACCAATATGAAGGATCCGGAGATCCCGGGCAGGATCATGGCGGTGGCCGCCACCGCGCCGGACAGGAAGGTGAACCAGAACGCGGTGGGGGTGGACACCGGGATCAGGCCCACCAGCAGGTAGGCGCCGACGGTCCCGGCCAGGAGCCACGCCCAGAAGCCCGAGTTCCGGGGACGGATCTCGGAGGCGACCACCCAGGTGGAGGCCAGCACCAGGCCGAAGAAGAACGACCACAACTCCCGCGGCTGGTGCTCCAGGAGCCAGGACACCCCGCGGGCCAGGGAGAAGATCGAGAAGGCGATGCCGGCCACCAGGGGCAGCAGGAAGCCCCAGGGGACCCGCCCGAAGGCCTCCCGGAAGCGGCCGGTGAAAAATGACCGGAACCAGGCGAGGTCAAAGGTCGAGATGGCCGCCAGCAGGCGGTCGTAGATCCCGGTGACGAAGGCGATGGTGCCCCCGGAGACGCCCGGGACCACGTCGGCGGCGCCCATGAGCACGCCCTTGAGGGCGATCCCGCCCCGCTCCTTCCAGGCGGCGCGGCTCATGGCCGCCACTCGCGGGCCAGGGCCTCCTGCACGCGCGCCCACTCGTCATCCGGGGGCGTGAAGGAGAGGCACAGCGGAGAGAGGCTGATGTTTCCCGCGTCCAGGGCGGCGAACTCGCCCCCCTCGAGGTTGCCGTGGTCCGGCGAGATGGGCCCGCCGATCCAGTAATATGGCTCCCCCTTGGGATCGTAGCGGACCATGACCTCGTCGTGGTAGTGGCGGATGCCGGGGGTGGTGAGCTCGACGCGCCCGGGATCAGGGGGGATGTTGCAGTTGTAGATCCACGGGTGCCGGGTGGGCGGCCAGCCCAGGATCATGCGCGCCAGGCGCACCACGAGGCCGGCGGCCGTGCGCAGGTGCTCTGCGCCGGCGCCCCGGATCGAGGACACGGCCAGCGCCGGCACCCCGCGCAGGGAGGCCTCGACGGCGGCGGCCACGGTCCCCGAGTAGAACACGTCGGTCCCCAGGTTGTAGCCGTTGTTGATGCCCGAGACCACCAGGTCGGGGCGCCGCGGCACGACGTGGACGATGCCCATGTAGGAGCAGTCCACGGGTGTCCCCGAGCAGGCGTACCGGCGAGGACCGACCTCGTGCAGTCGCAGCGGCTCGCGCAGGGTGATGGCGTTGCTCACCGCGCTGCGCTCCCGGTCGGGGGCCACCACCCACACGTCGGCGCCCGAGGCGGCGAAGGCCTCGACGAGGGGGGGGATTCCGGGGGCGTGGATGCCGTCGTCGTTGGTGATCAGGATGGTCTTATGTTGCATCGGTTCACGCTTCCAGGGAGGCGAAGAAGGCGGTGATCTCGGCGGCGACCTCGGCCGGCCGCTCCACCGCGGTGTAATGGGAGGTCTTCGGCACGAAGACCAGGCGGGCGCCGGGGATGGCCCGGGCCAGCTCGCGGGTGGTCTGCGGCAGCACGATGAAGTCGCGGGTGCCGGCGACGACGAGGACGGGGACGCGGATCAGGGGCAGCACGTCGCGGCCGTCGTAGCGCTCCGCGCTCTCGAGGGTGGCGCGGAACACCTCGTGGTCCATGTTGACGAACTTCTCGGCGATCTCGCGGAACACGTCCTCGTCCAGCTCGGGGCCCACCAGGCCGCTGTTCTTGATGAACGACAGGACCGCGCCGGAGCGGATCACCCGGTCCGCGAGCGGGGCCGCCAGCCTCCAGAACGGCGCCCAGAACGAGAGCGCCTGGGTGAACAGCGGCGCGCACAACTGCGGCAGGCGCAGGCTGCCCGAGGCGGGCCCCACCATGGCGTTGAGGAGCACGAGCCCGGAGAATGCGTCGGGACGGCGACGGTAGAGCTCGACGAGCACCTGCCCCCCGTAGCTCCAGCCCATGAAGACGGTCTTTTGAATGCCGAACAGGTCCAGCAGGTCCTCGCAGTCGTCGGCCTGCCGCTCCACGGTGACCGACGCCAGATCCGCGGGCCGGTGGGAGGCGAACAGACCTCGATAATCCCACGCGGTGATCGTGTAACGTCCCTCGAGGGCGGCGATGACGTGCTTCCACGCGGGGATGCTGCCCCCCAGGCCGTTGGCGATGACCACGTCGGGCCCTGTGCCGGTGCGCTGCCAGGCCAGCAGCGTGCCGTCCCGGGCGGTGAAGGTGCCCTGCTTCATCCGCGCATCCGGGCGGAGACGGTGTCCAGGATCGCCCGGCAGCGGACGTCGAAGGGCTCCGCCAGGCGGGCCACGCCGGCGGTCATCTCGTCCTTCTGCAAGGACGCGGGCAGATCCTTGAGGTTGATCTCCACGTTCATGCGGGCGCCGTGGAAGCAGGTCGAGAGCGACAGCGCGGCCACGCCGGCGTCGGACACCGAGTTCAGGTTGCCCTTCTCGGCCACGACCACGAGGGCGGCGAGCGCCTGGTCGGCGGCCTGCATCACCTTCCAGGGCACGGCGGCGGCGGCGAGGGTGGCGGCCTCGACGGCGGCCTGACGCTGGGCCTTCTGCTCCTCGGTGTCCTGGGGCAGGTCGAAGGCGGCCATGACGTCGTTGAACGCGAAGGTGTCCTCGTCGACCAGATCGCGCAGGCGCTCGACGAGCGGGGCCAGCTGCTCCTCGGCCGCGCGCAGCGCGTCCTCCACGTCCTTGTACTTCTTCTTGCCGATGGTCAGCCGGCACACCATGGCGCCCAGGCCGGCCCCGAGGGCGCCGGAGAGGGCGGCCACCGAGCCGCCGCCGGGGGCCGGGCTCTTGGCCGCGACGTTCTCGATGAAGCAGGCCACGGGGAGGTTCGCCAGATAGGAAGCGAGGGTGATCTGTGCCATTGTGAAAACTCCTTGCGGGGAAGCGCCCCGCCTCATGTGCGATTGCGGGGTCAGTCCTCGACCGCGAACTCGATGACCTTCTTCTGCGCCTCGAAGGGCTTGTAGTCTGACAACTTCAGGTAGTCGGCCGCGACCTGCACCATCTCGCGATCCGAGAGGCCGCGGGCGGTCCTGCCCTCGCGACGCAGCGCCCAGTGGGCGGCCATCATCAGCGGCGCGGCCGGTAAAAGGCCGACGACCTCGGAGCCGGTCACCTTGAGCCCGTGGGCGGCGCACTCGGCCACGGCCTCCTCGTAGGCCACGTGGGGCGGCGTGACGAGGTAGTTGTTCAGGTTCATGGAGATCTGCGTGCGTCGGCCGTCCTCGATGGGCACGCCCATGGCCTTGACCATGCGCAGTTTGCCCGGCGTGAAGACCTTCTTGCCCGCGGCGTTGAGGACGAACTCGCCCTCGGGGGTGGTCTTCGGACGGCCCAGCTGGCGCAGGCCCAGGGCCACGTGGTCGGTGGCGGCCACGTCGGGGGTGTCCACGTTGACGTTGTAGGCGACCAGGAAGAACCGCGCGCCGGTGGCCACCGTGCCGAAGGTGGGGACGAACTTCGCCGGGCCGAAGTCCGGCGCCCAGTCGGGGTTGGCCAGCTTCTCGGGGAGGCCCTCGTACTCGCCCTCGCGGACCTTCGCCAGGTTCTTGCGGTCGGGCTTGGCGGCGGCCTGCTCGTACAGGTACACCGGCACGTCGAACGCCGCCGCCGTGCGCCGCCCGTACTGGCGGGCGAGCTCGGCGCAGTCGGCCATGGTGACCCCCCGCACGGGGATGAACGGGCACACGTCGATGGCGCCGAAGCGCGGGTGTTCGCCTTTGTGCTCGCGCATGTCGATCATCTTCACCGCGACCTCGGTCGCCCGGAAGGCGGCCTCCACCACGGCGTCCTTCTCGCCCACGAAGGTCACCACCACGCGGTTGTAGGACGCGTCGGGGTCCACGTCCAGCAGGCGGACGCCGGGCACGGACTCGATGGCCCGCCCGATCGCGGCGTGGACCTCGGGGTTGCGGCCGTCGGAGAAGTTGGGAACGCATTCGACGATGGTCTGCATGGGGACTCCTTGCATGGGCGCCGTACATAATAAAAAAGGCGTCGACCCGGCGCCCCGAAGTTGCTATCGGGAATAACGTAATAAGTCAAGCTGACTCGCGCCCCGGTTGCGCACCCGGCCCTTCTCCGCTACATTCCCCCGCGAGGAGGTCCCCCATGATTCACCCCGAGCAATGGAAGATCCACAACCCCACCGGAGAACACCGCGTCGTCGCCACCAAGCGTCTGGTGGGGACCCGATGGGCCGAGCTGCTGGCCGCCCACGACTGCCGCGTGGAGGTGTACGACGCCGAGGACATGTTCGGCGAGGACGACCTGATCGCCGCCGTCGGCACTCGTTGCGACGGCGCTCTGGGCCAGCTCAACGAGCCCTGGAACGAACGAGTGCTGGCGCGGTTCGCGGCCGCCGGCGGCAAGGTGATCTCGTCCTACGCCGTGGGCGTGAACAACATCGATCTCGCGGCCGCCTCCCGGCTGGGCGTGGCGGTGTGCAACACCCCGGGCGTGCTCACCGAGGCCACCGCCGAGCTCGCCGTCGCGCTGGTGTTCGCCGCGATCCGCTGCATCGCCGAGGGGGATCGCTACATGCGCGAGGGCCGCTTCGAGGGCTGGCTGCCGTCGCTCATGCTCGGACGCCAGGTCGCCGGGCGCACGCTGGGCCTGTTCGGAGCCGGGCGCATCGGCCAGTCCGTGGCCCGGTCGCTGGCGGCCGGCTTCGGGATGGACGTGGTGTATTTCAACCCGCACCCGCGCCCGGAGCTCGAGGCGTACGTCGCCGACCTGGCCGAGGTGGCGAAAAAGCACGGGCAGCGGCCGCCGTCGATCCGCCGCACCGAGGACGTGGACGACCTGTTCCGCGCCGCCGACGTGCTGGTGCTGCTGTCCTCGTACTCGCCCGAGCTGCGCCACCTGGTCGACGCGCGCCGCCTGGCGCTCATGAAGCCCGCGGCCGTGCTCGTGAACGCCAGCCGCGGCCCGGTGGTCGACGAGGCCGCCCTCATCGCCCACCTGAGGTCGCACCCCGACTTCACCGCCGGCCTCGACGTGTTCGAGTTCGAGCCGCGCCTGGTCGACGGGCTCACCGGCCTGCCCAACGTCGTGCTGTCCCCCCACACCGGCTCGGCCACCCTCGAGAGCCGCTCGGACATGGCGACCCTGGCCGCCCTCAACTGCGTCGGCGCGCTGCACCATTGGCCGGCGAACGCCTCCATGCCCACGACCGAGCTGGCCGCCGACCCCACGCGTCGGCTCATCCCCAGCCTGCTCAACGCGAAGGAACTGTCCTGGCCGACCGAGTAGACGCCCCGTCGTGACCATGAAACATCAGGCCCGGTCCGGCCCCGCACGAACTCAGAGACGAACCACCCGGAACCCGGTGAGGTCGGTACGGCTGGACGGCCAGTAAATAGTGGCGTTGGCGAGCAAGAGACGGCACGCCAACTGAGAGTGCCGCCAGTTGCCGCCGCGCAGCAACCGGTACAACGTCGTGGTCGAGCCCCGGTAATCGGTCAGCAGGCCCAGCGGATAGGTGTTGTACCAGTCCCACAACCACTCGAACACGTTTCCACCGAGGTCATAAAAGCCCAGTTCGTTGGGGAGCTTCGAGCCCACGGGGTTGGAGCGCTCCGTCGTCGTACGACCCGCATCGACGCCGTCATTGTAGCCATAGACCGCGTAATCCCCGATGAAGTTCGACCCCGTGTCGCCAGGGAACAACTTCGTGTACCCGGTCGTGTTCACCGCGCCGGGGGCAGCCAGATCCGCGCCCATCGCCGCCCACAACCACTCCATGTCCGTGGGCAGACGATAGCCGTCGGAGTTCCAGTCCGCCGTGGCCGCGTCCCAGGTCGGATCATTGTCCACCGGGATTTCCTCGAACGTCAACGTGGTGAAATCCACCCCGCTGACCGAGTACACCGGAGTCAGCCCCTCCAGGAGGCTCAACTTGTTGCAGAACGCCATGGCGTGGTAGGAGTTCACCATCTGCACCGGATCGTTCTGGCCGCTGGAGTACGCCACGATGGACGGATCCGCCCAACCCGTCACCGCCGTCCACTGGGCCCGCGTGATCTCATTCCGGCTCATCCGGAACGCGGACACCGCGCTCAGGTTCTGCGGCGTCGGGTCCCGCTGGAAGATCCCCGCGGGCACGTAAATCATGGTCCCGACGTTGGGGGACTCGTAGTTGAGCGTGGCCTGTCGGTTCACCATCAGCGTAGTGATCTCTTGAGTGCCGTCCTCGGCCGTCACTGTCACCGTGACCGGGTTCTGCCCGACGACCAGAGACATCGGCTGGGCCGGAGAAAACGTCACGGTCGCCCATGGGTCCGCGGCCGTCGCCGTGACCGTCATGGTCTCCACCGATAGCAGGACCGTCACGGAGTAGGACCTGATGGACGCCGAAAACGCCGGGATTATCTGTCCCTGATCCACTCCGAGCGCGACCAGCTCGGCGTTCGCGCTCCTGGGTACACACAGCGTTTCGTCGAACTCGCACATCTCCAGACAGGCGAGCGCCCCGCTCCCCTGGGAATACCCGAGGCTCACACAGGTGGCCGAGTTCAGGTTTTCCAGGTCGCACTCCTCGTCGTACTCCGTCTGGACCGCTCCGTCGCCGCATCGCCCCACCGCTTGGCAGGCGCTCTCGTCAAATCCATGGCAGTCCTGCAGACAGGACAGGGTGCCCCCGTAGTAGCCGAGGACCTCACAAGTGAAGCCTCCCAGGGTCGTCAGGTCACAGACCTCGTCCGCGGCAATCAGATGATCTCAACATACGGCTCCGCACACGGAGGGCTCCTCATCGCAGGCGTAGCCCGGTTCCACCCTGCAATACGCATCGCATCCGTCCCCATCCTCGCGACCGCCGTCGTCGCAGCCCTCGTCCGGCTCCACCTCGCCATCCCCGCACTCCGAGACACATCCTGCCAGGTTGAAACTGCAGTCGGGGCGGCAACTGAGCGCGCCCCCACCGAAACCGAGCGACTCACAGGTCTGGCCGTCCAACTCGAACAGGTCGCAGGACTCACCTTCGTCCCCGTCAAGATAACCGTCACCACAGCGCCCGCCACACTCGCTCGTGTCGAAGCTGCAGTCGGAGCGGCAAGCCAACTGTCCGTCGACGTAGTATCCCAGGCTCAGACAGGTCTGCTCACCGAGGAGGGCGCCGTCGCACTGCTCTCCCGGGTCGAGGAAGCCGTCCCCACATCTGTCCACCACTTTCGTCTTCGTTTCGCAGCCACCTAGCACGAGAATCGCGAGAAACAGCCATCCATGGATTCGAAGGTTCATGTAGTCGCCACCTTTCACTTTGATGTCAATATGAATTGTTAAACAAGGCACACCTCCACGAAGAGGTTGACCACGCGGGCCGACGGAGTGAACATTTTCCGCTCCCGTTTCGCCCGAAATCCTCTATAATGCGCCGCCGGACGGGCCCAGTGGCCCGCCGGCCCAGGAGAAGCCCATCATGACCCGCACCCTCGTCACGTCCGCCCTTCCCTACGCCAACGGCGACATCCACATCGGCCACCTGGTCGAGTACCTGATGACCGACATCCACGTGCGCGCCCTGCGCGCGGCCGGCGAGGACGTGATCTACATGTGCGCCTCGGACAGCCACGGCACCCCCATCGAGGTCAACGCCCGCAAGAAGGGCCAGACCCCCGAGGAGATGGTCGCCGAGTACAACCGCCGCCACCTCGAAGATTTCACCGGGTTCCAGATCGCCTTCGACCGGTTCTACACCACGCACTCGGACGAGACCCGCCACCACGCCGAGCGGATCTTCACCCGGTTGAAGGAGGCTGGGCTGATCTACAAAAAAGACGTGGAACAGTATTACTGCGAGGAGGACAAGCGCTTTTTGCCGGACCGCTTCGTCAAGGGCGCCTGCCCCCGCTGCGGCGCCGAGGACCAGTACGGCGACTCCTGCGAGAAGTGCGGCGCCACCTACGATCCGACCGATCTGAAGAACTCGTTCTGCGTGCTGTGCCAGAAGGCGCCCACGCGGCGCTCGTCGGTGCACTACTTCGTCGATCTCGAGAAGGCCCGCCCCGAGATCGCGGCCTGGGTGGCCGGGGACGGTCACCTGCACCCCGAGATGCGCCACTGGCTCGAGGTGAACTTCCTGAAGAACGAGCTGCGCCCGTGGGACATCTCCCGGGACGCGCCCTACTTCGGTTTCAAGATCCCCGGCGAGCCCGACAAGTACTTCTACGTGTGGCTCGACGCCCCCGTGGGCTACATCGGCACGACCCAGAAGTACTGCGACGAAAAGGGCCTGGACTTCGCCGCCTGGTGGGAGAAAGGAGCCGACTGCCGCGTGGTGCACGTGATCGGCAAGGACATCACGTACTTCCACACGCTGTTCTGGCCCGCCATGCTCCACAACGGCGGCTACACCCTGCCGTCCCGGGTGCAGATCCACGGCTTCCTCACCGTCAACGGCGAGAAGATGAGCAAGAGCCGGGGCACCTCGATCACCGCGCGCACGTATCTCAAGCACCTGGACCCGCAGTTTTTGCGCTTTTACTACGCGAGCAAGCTGGGACCGGGCCCGGACGACCTGGATCTGAACCTTGAGGAGCTGGTGCTGCGGGTGAACGCCGAGCTGGTGAACAAGCTCGCCAACCTCGCGTCGCGCTCGGTGGCGCTTCTGTCCAAGCGCCTCGAGGGGAAAACCGGCGCGCTGGATCCGGGCGCCGAAGAAATCCTGACGGCCGCCCGTGCGAAGGTGCCCGAGATCGTCGCCCATTACCGCGCCTTCGAGTTCGCCCGCGCGGTGCGCGAGCTCTGCGCCATCGCCGAGACCGCCAACAAGTACCTGCAGGACGCCGAGCCCTTCAAGCTCGTGGCCGCCGAGCCCGAGCGGGCCCGGGAGATCCTGTCCGCCGCGCTCGCGTTCGTCAAGGGCCTGGCGATCCTGGTCGGCCCCGTGCTGCCCGAGTTCCAGGTCCGCTGCGAGCGCATGTTCCAGGCCCCCGCGCCCTGGACCTTCGCCGACGCCGACTTCACCCTCGCGCCGGGCACGCTCACCCCGTTCGAGCGCCTGGTGGACCGCGTGGATCCCGCCGCCGTGGCCGCCATGGTCGAGGACACCCGCGCCCAGTTCGCGCCCCCGCCGGGCCCCGGCGACCGCGTCCCCGCGTTCAAGGACACGATCGAGATCGACGACTTCGGCAAGCTCGACCTGCGGGTGGCCACCGTCCTCGAGGCGAAAAAAGTCGAGGGCTCGGACAAGCTCCTGCAGGTCACCGTGGACCTGGGCCGCGAGCAGCGCAACATCTTCGCCGGCATCGCCGCCCACGTCGATCCGGCGTGGCTCACCGGCCGCCAGGTCGTGGTGCTGGCCAACCTCAAGCCCCGCAAGATGCGCTTCGGCGTGAGCGAGGGCATGATCCTGGCCGCCGAGGACGTGGACGGCAAACTGTCACCCCTCGGACCCGCCCTGGAGCTCTTCCCGGGCGCGACGATCTCGTAGGAGTGGATGAGGATGACCCCCCTGCCCTGGCTGATCCTGGCGTTCGTGCTCTGCCCCGCGG
>Ga0302247_1000703_pt1 | contig 29615 bp, 35 predicted proteins | sample AAG_UR_Ile_MG_FD_193529 | JGI IMG/M metagenome (GOLD analysis project Ga0302247, IMG submission 193529) | Enriched activated sludge microbial communities from anaerobic digester in WTTP, New Holstein, Wisconsin, United States - AAG_UR_Ile | ecosystem: Engineered > Bioreactor > Anaerobic >...
CCCACATCTCCACAGGCGCAACAACCGCTACAACCAGAAATGGCTAAAGCGGCATGAGAAAAAGGGGTAAATCCATGGACCTTAATTTACCCCGCTTGCTGGTCTAAACGACGGGGTGCAGCTCAGGCAACGGATGCGCGACCCGCCAGCTTTCTCGCGTGTCTTCCATCACCGCAAAATGATCCAATAAACCCTTAAGCCTCGGTTTTTCAAAGCCTTCCATTGTCTCGCCCTCCCTTTCAGAAGGGCCAGTGAATCACTCTTCGCCTCTTTTGTGAATCCTTGTTAACCTGAGTTCAGGGCCGTGTGTGATACTTGCACTCCCATGTCGAATGGTTAAGATGATTGTAGTCTGTCATACGGATCTCCTTGAGGTTCTTGCGGTTCCCCAAGGAGATCTTTACCTCTTTACTCCCGCAGCTGTAGAACTGCCTTTATTCGCACCGCCACAGGCGGTGGTTTAGCGATTTAATTAACATGGAAAAAAATTTTGAAAACAAGCTTCGTCAAGTATTGAGAATAATGAATGACGACCGGCTTTCACTGAAACGGAATTCCTATTATCTTTATCCCGGCGCTAAAGAAAAATCTGCCGAGAGGATACTGGCAAATGTTGATCTCGTCGCTTTGAGATATCCGTCGCTAGCCTTAAGTGCCGTGGATGATATTATTTCTTTTTCCCCTACGCCTCGGCTGAAAGTTAATGCTCATATTAAGAAAAAAGAAATCCTGAGGTTTATCTTTAGACTGCAAACGACAAAGAACAGTTATAGCGGTCCTGCTCGCAAACAAACCCTGCTTCTTGCTTTTCCCCAACCGCGCTAACAAGATGTTTTTTGGCTTTCCTGCCCCGCTGTGCTATGCAGCGGGGCATGGCTGCTTATCAATACATCTACGTCATGAACGGCGTGACCAAGACGTTTCCCGGCGGGAAGACGGTCTTGAAGGACATCCGGCTCTCGTTCTATCCCGACGCCAAGATCGGCGTGCTGGGCCCCAATGGCTCCGGCAAATCCACGCTTATGAAGATTATGGCGGGGATTGACAAAGACTTCGGGGGCGAAGCTTGGGCCGCCGAGGGCGCAACGGTGGGTTATCTGCCGCAGGAGCCGGAACTCGATCCCAAACTGACTGTCGAACAGAACGTGCTCGCAGGTCTTGCCGAAACCACTGCTTTGCTCGAACGGTTTGAGGCGGTCAGCGCAAAACTCGGCGAAGTCGAAGACCCGGACGAGATGCAAAAGCTCATCGACGAGCAAGCCGAGCTTCAGGAGAAAATCGAAGCCGCCGACGCGTGGGACTTGGGACGCAAGATCGAAGTGGCGCTGGATGCCCTGCGCTGCCCGCCCGGCGATGCCGATGTAACCAAATTATCAGGCGGCGAGCGCCGCCGCGTGGCGCTATGCCGCCTTCTCTTGCAACGGCCCAACCTGTTGCTCCTCGATGAACCGACGAACCACCTCGACGCGGAATCCGTCGCATGGCTTCAGCATCATCTGGTGGAATATCCGGGCGCCGTCATCCTCGTGACGCACGACCGCTATTTCCTCGACAACGTGACGGGCTGGATCCTTGAACTGGATCGCGGCAACGGCATTCCATATGAAGGCAACTACTCGGCGTGGCTGGAGCAGAAGCAAAAGCGGCTTGAGCAGGAATCCCGCGACGAAACCGCGCGCCAGCGCACCCTCGCCCGCGAATTGGAATGGATACGCAGTTCGCCTAAAGCGCGGCAAGCGAAAAGCAAAGCGCGCATCACCGCCTATGACAGCCTTTTGGCGCAAAGCGCCGACAAGTCGCTCGACACCGCGCAAATCGTCATTCCCGCGCCGCCGCGTTTGGGCAGTCTGGTGGTGGAAGCCGAGCATATCCGAAAAGGTTACGGCGACCGGCTGTTGGTCGACGATCTGAGTTTCAAGCTGCCGCCCGGCGGCATCATCGGCATTGTCGGCGCGAACGGCGCAGGCAAAACCACCCTCTTCCGCATGATCACGGGCGCGGAAAAACCGGACAGCGGCGATTTCCGCGTCGGCGATACGGTGAAGCTCGGCTATGTCGATCAAAGCCGCGAAACACTCCGCGGCGATAAGACAGTCTGGGAGGAAATCTCGGACGGACTGGATGTGATCGATCTGGGCAAACGCACGATCCCCAGCCGCGCCTATGTCGCCTCGTTCGGTTTCAAGGGGCCGGATCAGCAGAAAAAAGTCGGCCTGCTTTCCGGCGGCGAACGCAACCGCGTGCATATGGCCAAGATGCTCAAGTCCGGCGCGAACGTGCTACTGCTCGACGAACCGGGCAATGATCTCGATGTGGACACGCTGCGCGCGCTCGAAGACGCGATTATCGATTTTCCGGGTTGCGTCGCGGTCATCAGCCATGATCGCTGGTTCCTCGACCGCATCGCGACGCACATTCTGGCGTTCGAAGGCGACAGTCAGGTTGTGTGGTTCCAGGGCAATTATCAGGATTACGAAGCCGACCGCCACCGCCGCCTCGGCACCGACGCCGACCAACCGCACCGGATCAAATACAGGCCGTTGGTGCGGGGGTAAGCTCTTTCCGGGCGTCATCCCGGAACATTTTCATTTCGGCCTGCAACGCGGGACGAATGAAAATGGATCCGGGATCCAGTTTAATTTCGCGGAAATAAAATAAATAAACTGGATCCCGCATCTTCACCTCAGGCGCAAGTCGCCTGAGGCTTGTGCGGGATGACAGCCTTTATATAATGGACTCTCTGTGAAATCCCCCGTATTAAATATTGTTCGCGCCGAAGGGTTGGGGGGAAAGAGGTTGAAGCCTATGAAAAAAATCAAAGCCTCTGAATTCGACAAAAAATTCGATGCGGGTGAGGATATCGCGGAGCATCTGGATTTCAGCACCGTCCGCAGGCCTAATCTTGCGCCCAAGCGCGTGAATGTCGATTTTCCAGTATGGATGGTACACTCGTTGGACAAGGAGGCTCAGCGCCTCGGCGTCACGCGCCAATCACTCATCAAAATGTGGTTGAGCGACAAGTTGTCGGGACAGCATTCTCAAAAAACTTGAGAGGTTCACATGTGCCTAACCTGCGGTTGCAACCCTCATACCCACGATCACGACCATGATCATCACCATACGCACGAAGCGCCACTGGGGGCGGTGCATGAGCATGGCGTGGACAAGACACGAGCGATCAAGATTGAAGAGGACATACTCGCCGCCAACAACCGCTATGCCGAAGCCAACCGCGCGCTTTTCGCCAAACACAAAATTCTCGCGCTTAACCTGATGTCCAGCCCCGGCTCGGGCAAGACGACGTTGCTCGCCCGCACGTTGGCCGATCTGCGTTTTCCGACCGCCGTTATCGAAGGCGATCAGCAAACCGACATCGACGCCGCGCGCATCCGCGAAACGGGCGTGACCGCCGTGCAGATCAACACAGGCCGCGGCTGTCATCTCGACGGGCACATGGTCGGCCATGCGTTGCAGGATCTCAAGCTGGAGTCCGGCGCGATAGATGGTGGTGTGGTGTTTATCGAAAACGTCGGCAATCTCGTGTGCCCCGCCGCGTTCGATCTCGGCGAAGCGGCAAAGGTCGTTCTGCTTTCGGTCACCGAAGGCGACGATAAGCCGCTCAAGTATCCCGACATGTTTCTGGCCGCGGACCTTCTGATCATCACCAAAGCGGATTTGCTTCCGCACGTGCCGTTCGATGTTAAGCTCTGCCTCGCGCACGCGCAGCAAACCAACCCGAAACTCGCAGCCATCACCCTCTCCGCCGCAACCGGCGAAGGCATGGACCAATGGATGGGGTGGATAAAGGCCCATGCTTCATCCTGACGCCGCCGCCACGGTTCTTCCCCTCCCGCGCCAACTCCCGCCCGTTCTCGGCGCGGGGGCATTCCTGAAAAACACGCTGTGCCTTATCCAGAGCAACGAAGCGTGGCTGTCGCGCGACAACGGATCGCTCGACAGCGTGGCCGCCATTAAAGGCTATGAACGCACGGCGGCGGAACTTCTTGCCGCCGCGCATGATAAGCCGGTTGGAGTCGCGCACGATCTCCACCCGGATTTTCACAGCACGCGTTATGCCCTTGCCAGCGGCATCAAACCCATCGGCATTCAGCACCATCACGCGCACATCGCCGCCATCATGGCCGAACACGGGATTGATCAGCCCACACTCGGCCTTGCGCTGGACGGCTTCGGTCTTGGGCTTAACAATGAGTCATGGGGCGGCGAGCTTTTGCGTGTGGACGCAAGCGGCTTCCAGCGCCTCGGCCATCTTTTGCCTCTGCCCCAGCCGGGCGGCGATATAGCGGCACGTCAGACATGGCGCATGGGCGCGGCAGCGCTGTGGGCGCTCGGGCGCGGCGATGAAATTGCCGAACGGTACAAGACTTTTCCCAACGCCCCTGCGCTCGCCACGATGCTTGGGCGCGGCCTTAACTGCCCGTCGACGTCCAGCGCAGGCCGTCTGTTCGACGCTGCCTGCGGGTTGCTTGGTGTCAAGCCGGTGGCCGCGTTCGAAGGCGAAGCCCCCATAGCGCTTGGAGCCATGGTGAAAGAAACGAAAGCCGATCCGGAGGGTTGGTTTCTTTCCAAAGAACTCGTTCTCGATTGCCGCCCTCTGCTGTCGAACCTAATCGACCTTCCTTCTCAACAAGGCGCGGAACTTTTCCACGGCACGTTGATCGCTGCCCTGGCGGACTGGCTCGAAAAAGCCGCCGAAAAAACAGGTATACGCACGGTAGCGCTTGGCGGGGGGTGCTTTTTCAACAAGTTCTTGCGCGAAGGGCTTTCGGCGCGGATGATGGCCGCCCGGCTGATGCCTCTGTTCCCGAAACGGCTTTCGCCGGGGGATGCCGCGCTTGGACTAGGACAGGCTTATGCGGCGGCGTTGATGATTGAAAACGGGAGTGTTTGAGAATATGTGCCTAGCGATTCCGGCGCGCGTGACGAAACTTTTGGACGGCAACATGGCCGTGGCCGATGTCGGCGGCGTAGGCCGCACGATCTCGCTCGCGCTGGTGGACAATGTGACTGTGGGCGATTACGTAATCGTTCACGTCGGTTACGCGCTTTCGCGCCTTGATCCCGAAGAAGCCGCAAAGACGCTCGCCCTGTTTGCAGAGATGAATGAAGCCGGAAGGCGCGAGGAGCAGGCCCGGTGAAATACATCGAGGAATTCCGTGACCGCAAGCTGGCGGAAAATCTCGCCGCCGCCCTTCGTGCTGAAGTTCAACCGGGCCGCACCTATCGTTTCATGGAGTTCTGCGGTGGCCATACGCACGCGATTTTCCGCTTTGGCCTGCCGGATTTATTGCCGCCCGAAATCAAAATGATACACGGTCCCGGCTGTCCTGTGTGCGTATTGCCGATGACGCGGATCGACGCCGCCATTCAACTCGCGCAAACGCCCAACGTCACGCTTTGTTCCTACGGCGATATGCTTCGCGTTCCCGGCGGCAAGCGCATGAGCCTTTTGAAAGCCAAGGCGCAAGGCGCGGACGTGCACATGGTAACTTCGCCGCACGACGCCATAACGTTCGCAAAAGAAAACCCGGAACGACAGGTTATCTTTTTCGCCATCGGCTTCGAAACCACCACGCCGCCGACCGCCGTCGTCATCAAACAAGCGCGCGAATGGAAACTGAAAAATTTCGCGGTATTCTGCAACCACGTGTTGACGCCCGCCGCGCTGGGCTGGCTTCTGGAATCCGGCAAGGACGAAACCAGCGATGTCCCGCCTCTGGACGGCTTCGTCGGCCCCGCGCATGTCAGCGCCGTCATCGGCACGATCCCCTACGAAGCGGCGGCCAAACATTACAACAAGCCGGTGGTCATCGCGGGCTTCGAGCCGCTCGACGTCATGCAGGCGATACTTATGCTCGTACGCCAGGTCAACGAAGGCCGCGCGGAAGTTGAAAACGAATACACCCGCGCCGTCACGCGCGAAGGCAACGTGAAGGCGCAAGCGCTCATGAAAGAAGTTTTCGAATTGCGCGAGAGCTTCGACTGGCGCGGCCTCGGCTCCATCCCGAACAGCGCGCTTCGCATCCGCGAGTCCTTCGCCGCCTTCGATGCCGAACGCCGCTTTCCGCTCGCTCCCATCGAAGTCAAGGAAAACCCCGCCTGCCAGTGCCCGGCCATTCTGCGCGGCGCGAAAGTGCCGACGGATTGCCCCCTGTTCGGCAAGGCCTGCACGCCGGAAAACCCCATCGGCTCGTGCATGGTGTCATCCGAAGGCGGCTGCGCGGCGTGGTATAGTTACAGGGGACCGGCCCCGGGAGAGAGACATGCTCAATAACGACGGCCGCATCGACATGACGCACGGCAGCGGCGGACGCGCCATGGCGCAGTTGATCGAACAACTGTTTGCCAAAGCGTTCGACAACCCGGCGCTGGCCGAAAGCAACGATCAGGCGCGCCTCGACGCGCCAAAAGGACGCCTTGCCTTCAGCACGGACAGCTTCGTGATCTCCCCCCTCTTCTTCCCCGGCGGCGATATCGGCAGCCTTGCCATTCACGGCACGGTGAACGATGTGGCCATGTCGGGGGCAAAACCTCTCTGGCTTTCGGCTGGATTTATTCTTGAGGAAGGCTTTCCGCTGGCCGGCCTGAAACGCATCGTCGGCTCCATGGCTGAAGCCGCGCGGAAATGCGGCGTGACGATTGTGACCGGCGACACGAAAGTCGTGGAAAAAGGCAAGGCGGATGGCCTGTTCATCAACACGGCGGGCATCGGCGTCATTCCGGAAGGCGTCGATTTGTCCGCTCATAACGTGAAGGAAGGCGACACGATTTTGCTGAGCGGCCCCATTGGCGATCATGGTATGGCAGTCATGTCCAGGCGCGAAAACCTCGCATTTGAAAGCGCCATCATGTCCGACAGCGCGCCGTTGCACGATCTTGTGGCGTGTATGCTGAAATCGGGCGCGGACATTCACGCGCTGCGCGACCCAACGCGCGGCGGACTGGCGACGACGCTGAACGAAATCGCCAGAACGGCCAATGTCGGAATGAGGCTTGATGAACAAGCCATTCCCGTTCGCCCGGAAGTGCGCAGCGCGTGCGAAATTCTCGGTCTTGATCCTCTTTACGTGGCGAACGAAGGCCGCCTCATCGCCTTTTGCGCCGCGCACGATGCCGAAAAACTTCTCAAGGCCATGCGCGCGCATGAACATGGACGCGAAGCCTCAATCATCGGCAACGTCGTGCCGGACGAACATCATTTTGTTGAAATGCGCACCACTCTCGGCGGCCACCGCATGGTGGACTGGCTCGCGGGCGAACCGTTGCCGAGGATTTGTTAGGTCCTACCCCCGCCCCACTGAAAAATAGGCAAACTCCGTCGCGCGCATTTCTTCGGGCTTATAGATGTTGCGAAGATCGATCATCACGGGCTGCTTCAAAAGCTTCTTCATTTTCTTGACATCGAGCGCGCGAAACTCGTTCCACTCGGTCAGAATGGCCACGGCATCCGCGCCCTGCATTGCTTCGTAGGCGTCCTTGCACCACACCACATCTTCAAGCAGCTTTTTCGCCTCATCCATGCCCTCAGGATCGTAGGCGCGCACAACGGCGCCCGCTTTCTGTAGCGCGGGAACGACATCGAGGCTTACGCTATCGCGCATGTCGTCCGTGTTGGGCTTGAACGTCAGGCCGAGAATGGCGATGGTCTTGCCCTTCACCTTGCCGCCGCAGGCGTTGACGATCCGCGCGGCCATGCCGTGCTTGCGCCTTTTGTTAACGTCGACCACAGTCTCGACCAGCCGCAAGGGCGCGTCGTGATCCTTTGCGGTGCGCACCAACGCCAGGGTGTCCTTGGGAAAACACGAGCCGCCATATCCAGGCCCGGCGTGAAGGAATTTCGAGCCGATGCGCCGGTCCAGCCCCATGCCCTTGGCCACGGTTTGCACGTCGGCCCCGACCTTTTCACATAAATCGGCAATCTCGTTAATGAAGGTTATCTTGGTTGCCAGAAACGCATTGGAGGCGTACTTCGTCAGCTCCGACGTTTCCAGATTGGTCACGACCATCGGCGTTTCAATTAAATACAATGGGCGATATAGCTCGCGCATCATCGCAGCCGCGCGTTCGGTCTCGCACCCGATCACGACGCGATCCGGCCGCATAAAGTCGTTGATCGCCGCGCCTTCGCGCAAAAACTCGGGGTTCGAGCACACGTCGAAATCGGCGTCAGGCCGGGCGTCACGGATAATTTTCTTGATCTCGCGGCCCGTGCCGACCGGAACCGTCGATTTGGTCACAACGACCGTATAGCCCGCCAAATGCTTCGCAATGTCGCGCGCGGCTTGATACACATAGCTCAGATCGGCATAGCCATCGCCGCGCCGCGCGGGCGTGCCAACCGCAATAAAAACCGCATCCGCCTCGGCCACCGCCGGGCCAAGATCCATGGTAAAGCGCAGATGTCCCGCGCCCATCGCCTTGACAACCAAATCTTCAAGGCCCGGCTCGAAGATAGGAATCTCGCCGCGCTGCAAACGCTCGACGCGCCCGGCGTCCTGATCAACGCCGGTCACGTCCACGCCGAACTCGGCAAAACAGGCGGCCGAAACAAGGCCAACATAACCGGCGCCGACGACGACAATTTTCATGAAATCCTCTTAGTTTATAATCTTGCGAATAGCCTCGCGCACGCGCGCGCTCATTTCCGGATGCGCCAGCGCAAACGCCACGTTGGCCTCGATGAAGCCGATTTTGTCGCCGCAATCGTACCGCGTGCCCTCGTAACGAAGACCATGGAACGGTTGCTTGCCAATCAAACGCGCCATGCTGTCGGTTAGCTGTATTTCGCCGCCCGCCCCGGCCTTATTGGTTTCCAGCTCGGCGAAGATTTCCGGCTGAAGTATGTAACGCCCGATAATGGACAGAGTCGAAGGCGCTTTTTCCGGCGCGGGCTTTTCGACAAGCCCCTTCACTTTCGCCATGCGCCCGTCGTCCTTTTCCACGTCGAGGATACCATAACGGTTCGTTTTCTCGCGCGGCACGTCGACCACGGCGACAAGATTGCCCCCGACTTCGCCATAGGCTTCGATCATCTGCTTAAGGCAAGGCTTTTCCGCCAGCACCACGTCATCCGCCAAAAGCACGGCAAAAGGCTCGTTGCCGACAAGATGCCGGGCGCACCAGACAGCATGGCCGAGCCCCAATGGATCGCGCTGGCGCGTGAACAGAAGCTGGCCGGAATCAATGTCCGTCGTTTTCAGCAAGTCAATCTCGCGCGTCTTGTTGCGCGCTTCCAGCACGCGCATAAGATCGCCATTGCCGTCGAAATGGTCTTCCAAAGCGCCTTTGCCACGGCTGGTCACGAAAATAAACTGCTCGATCCCGGCGGCGCGCGCCTCGTCCACGGCGTGCTGAATCAGGGGCCGGTCCACGAGCGTCAGCATTTCCTTGGGCATAGCCTTCGTGGCAGGCAGAAAACGGGTTCCCAATCCCGCGACAGGGAATACGGCTTTACGAATAGGACGGTTCATTCCAAACTCCCGAAAAAACTAAACGGCGCCCGGCGGCATGGCCAGCGCATCTTTAACGGCTTCGCAAATTTCTTCCAGCGAAAAAGGCTTGGCAATAATCCGGTGCACCAGCGCATCCAGATTGTGGGCGCGCATGCGTTCCTGCGCATAGCCGGAGATCATGACGATGCGCAAATCCGGATACAGGCGCACCGCTTTCAGAGCCAGCGCGATCCCGTCCATGTTGGGCATGACGATATCGGTGACCAGCGCGTCGAATTTCTCCCTGGACAAAACGTCCAGCGCCTGCTGGCCATCGGCCACGTCGACGACCGTCGCGCCGGTTGACTGAAGAGATCGCACAATGAACTCGCGCACGGCGGGATTGTCTTCCGCGACAAGAAGGCGCACATCGGGACCAAGCTGGATTTCAGGGTTCATTGGAACTCGACTCGGTTAGGGATGTTGTAAAGACGCTCAAATTGACTTCGGCGACGGTTTGCTCGGGAGAAACGGCGGAAAAACGGAAAGGCGTTGAAGCTCCTGCGGCCAATTTAGCCACAGGCGCGCCGATACGCCAGCTTTGGATTTTAGAGCCATCCGAACCTATGGCAACCAAAAGTATGTCCGGAACGGCCCGGGCTTCGCGGTTATCGTTGCGGATCTCGCCCTCGACGGCCAGTTTCATGCCGCCGTCCTCGAAGCGCCGTTCCGAACGCACTTTTTGCAGGCTGAACCCCTCCCCTTTTCGGGGTTTGACAAGTCCCGCCGTCCTTAAAACGGAATCCCACCGCAGCCAGGGAATCCCGTCTGCCGGCGTATGCCAGACCAACGCAAGAATACCGGCAAAAAGAAAAACCGCCGCAGCCGCCGGCCCGGCGCGCCGCATTTTCGCCCGGCGCGAATCCTTTCGCAGGACCGGCAAATTCGAGCCGGGAGAAATGGGAGGCAGCACTCTCTGCACGGCCTCCGGCGAAGGCGTTGCCTCCGTTGCCTGCCCGGCATGAACGGAAGGCGCGGCAGGAGCCGCTTCTTCGGACCCGCTCATAGCGGAAAGAACCGCCGTTATCTCAGACGGCAAATCGGCCTGCCATATATGGCTGCAGCGCGCGCAGCGCACGCGCCGGGGACCGGAAGCGAACGCCGTAGCGGGCACAAGATAACTGGCCCTGCAGCTGGAGCAGACGAGAATCATCGTCTCGTTTATAGGAAATTCAGGGGGGTAGAGGCAACAAGAGGCATCGTTGGCCCGTAAAACAAACTACCTTGGGCCAGAATCTATAGACGCTCTTCCTGTCCCTCTTGGGGCATCCAAAGCTCTTTCCTGGGCGTTCCGCTGTCTAAAAGATGTTGTATTGGCGTTTTTCAGGGGCCATGAAGAAGGGGACGTAGCGGCTTCTGCCGTCTTCGCGCCAACTTCCTCGCCTCCGGAGGGACTGAATGGATACTTTCCGTTTGCCGGCTGATATTCTCCCTTTATCTTCTCTCTTTCCGTTTTCAGTCCTTCAGCAAGCCTTACAGGTGTCACGCAGTTCCTGATTGCCGCCAGACCCAACCGGTCCTTGGGCGTAAAAAAAGCCCCCAGCATGAAAAGTTCCGTGGCTTTGCCGCGCTTGCAAGGATTGTCCGATAGGAATGCCTTTTGAGCCGTCGTCCGCGCTATTTCGCCGATGGGATTTAGAAAAACGTCCTTATTGCCGGACAGGTCCATTTCAAAACGGCGAAGAACCATTTCCCCAAGTTTTTCGGCATAATCGTAAACACGCCCGAATTCTTCCATGTCAGACATTCGTTGAAGAATTTTCAACCCATGTCCAAACTGACCTGAAAAATACGTCTTGACGAGATTGTTTCCGCAGCGCTCAAGAATCTTTCCCATTTCCCTGACCAATTCCAGCAAATCCTTCCCTTCGAGACCTTTGTCCAATTCCACGCGGCACTGAACCCTCTCGCTCAACTGAACGGCGCAAGGTGGAAAGATTGCGTTTTCCGCTTTCATATTTGGCGTTTCAATACCCATGAAAAAATTCCTTTTCTAAACGGACCTCAACTCATTCGATTTTTTTAGCCAACGCTCTTTTTCGAATTATTTAATTCCCGGCATACAAAAAGCTTCACTTTTTCCGTAATGGAACGCGCCGCCTAATACCGGAACCGCGTTTTAACGTCCGCTTTTCCGAAGGTTTTATTATACGTCAATTTTGACCTTTTTCTCATGGTTAATATTTCCGCAATTACTTTCCTCCCTCCTCCAAAAAAACAACGTCTTATTTCCCGCTTCCCCCCCGGAAATGATGCGGCTAAAGTAGATTTTTCATTAACCATACCCGGCCCCATGCTTGTCACATTCGATCGTGTTCATCTTCGTTACGGTACGAACCGGCCTGTCTTGACGGACATCAATCTGTCCCTAGCCCCAAGATCGTTCCACTTCCTGACCGGCCCAAGCGGCGCGGGCAAGTCGTCCCTTTTGCGCCTGATTTACCGCGCCGAACGAGCCACAGAGGGCCGCATTGACGTTTTCGGCAAGGACGTCGCGCAACTCTCGCCCGATGCCACGCAGGCGATGCGGCGGCGACTGGGCGTCGTTTTTCAGGACTTCCGCCTGATCCATCACCTCACGGCGTTGGAAAACACGGCGCTCCCTCTCCGCCTCGCCAACGCGAGCCGCAGCGAAGCGCTCGCCCACGCCGCCGAAATGCTTGTCTGGGCGGGTCTTGGCGACAGGATTCACGCCTTGCCGCACGAACTTTCGGGAGGCGAACAGCAGCGCGTGGCGATCGCCCGCGCGGTCGTGAACAAGCCGTCGCTTCTTCTTGCCGACGAGCCCACGGGCAATGTCGACGAGGCTTCGGCCGTCAAGCTGATGTACCTTTTCGCCGAATTGCACAAAATGGGCACGGCCATCCTTCTGGCCACGCACCAAAAGGATCTTATTGCGCGTCTGGGCTTTCCGGCGATGCAACTGGACCGCGGCCGCTTGTCGCGGCCCTTGCCCGAGGCCGCCTGAGACATGAACCTGCCCGCCAATCTTTTCGCCACCGCGTTCCGGCAACAGCGCCTCGGCCTGATGTTCGCCGCTATCATGACGATCCTTGTCTATCTGGCCACGCTCGCGCTGGCGGCGCAAATAGGGCTGGCGGGCATGGCTCTCGACTGGAGCCGCAATCTGAAAGGCGGCTTTACCGTCGAGATACCTTCCTCGGCCAACGATAACGCCAAAGACAAAGCCGAAAAAACGGAAAAGGTCATCGCGATCCTTCAAACCCTGCCCCACGTCGAGCGTATCGAACCTCTTGCGGAAGAAGACGAAGCCCGCCTGCTCGCGCCCTGGATCGGCGACAGCGACGTCCTCCAGTCCCTGCCGCTGCCCACGCTGATCGACGTACGGATGAAACCGGGCGCGCCGGTCCCTATGGAAGACCTGCGCAATAAACTGGCCGCCGCCGTCCCCAAAGTCGAGGCAGGCAGCCACGCGGACGAAATGTCGCCTTTGCAGCGCCTGATCCGCAGCCTCGGCTTTCTGGCGGGCCTTATGATCCTTTTGACGGGCGTAACGCTCATTATTTCCATCGTCCTGATCTGCCGCGCCGCCATGGCGGTCCAGCACGAAACGCTCGACCTCCTCCACCTCATCGGGACCGTCAACACGGACATCGCGCGGCAGTTCCAGCGCCACGCGCTACGCCTGGCATGGCCTGCGGCAGCAGGCGGTTTTGCGCTCGCCCTGCTGACGGCGGCGTTTGTTGTGGTTCTGTACGGCCACTTCGGCCAGCGCGCCCTTACGTTCAACCCCTCGTGGATCGTTTCGGGCATCGTCATGGCGCTTGTGCCGGTAACGGCGGTTATTGTGGCGGTAGCGACAGCGCGCCTATCCGTGCTAAGTCTTTTGCGGCGCCTGTCATGACGACGAAACGCATCGCATATGGACTGATCCTTGCCGCCGCCCTGTTTGCCGCATGGCTTGCGGGGCTGGTGATTTTCGTCGCGACGGTCGGCCATTTGACGGAGCCGACCGCCGGGGCCGCCATCCCCCCGGCCGAAGCCATCGTAGCGCTGACGGGCGGCAGCGAACGGATCACGGCCGGCCTCCAGCTTCTGGCGGCGGGCAAGGGGCGCAAGCTTTTCGTGTCGGGCGTACCGGCGGGCCTTACGCCGGGCCAAATTCTGGCGAAAGAATCCGTGCCTCCGGAATTGCGCGATTGCTGCATCGTCCTCGGCCACGCGGCGGGCAATACGTTCGGCAACGCGGAAGAAACGCGCGCATGGATGGCGGCTGAAAACTTCCATTCCCTGCGCCTCGTAACCGCGCATTACCACATGCCGCGAAGCGTGCTGATTTTCCGCAACGTCATGCCGGACATAAAAATCGTCCCGCACCCGGTTGCGCCGGACAGCGTGAAGCTGGGCGAATGGTGGTTTCGGCCCGGCACGGCCAGCCTTCTGATCCTCGAATACAGCAAATACCTCTACGCGCTGACGCTTGTCGAACTGAGGCTTGCGCCATGACCCGCGCGGCTTTGCGGCTTCGCTCGCTGGCCTTCAACGTCGCTTTCTTCGGCTGGACGTTTTTGCTTTGCTTCGGGCTGTTGTGGTTCTTGCTTTTGCCGAAACGCATGCTCTTTTACGGCATTCGCTTCTGGCAAAAGCACCTTTCGTGGATCGAGCGCAACATCGGCGGCATCCATTATCGTATCATCGGCTTTGAAAATGTCCCCAAAGGCGCGTGCATTATTGCGGCCAAGCACCAGTCGGCATGGGAAACGTGCAAGCTGCATCTAATGTTTTACGATCCCGCCATCGTGCTTAAAGAAGAGCTCTTGCGCCTTCCCGTCTGGGGCTGGTACGCCAAACGCTCCGGCATGATCCCGATCGACCGGGGCGGGCGCACCAAGACGCTCACGCGCATGATGGAAGCCGCGCGGCAAGCCAGCGTCGACGGACGGAAAATCGTCATTTTCCCGCAGGGCACCCGCCTCCCCCCCGGGGTGAGAAAACCTTACAAAGTTGGCGTCGCGGCTTTGTATCAGGAGCTTCAGTTACCCATCGTTCCGATGGCCCTGAACTCCGGTTTGTTCTGGCCTAAAGGAAGTTTCATCAAGAAACCCGGCTTGATCACGATTGAGTTTCTGCCGCCGATCCCGGCCGGATTGCCGCGCACGGAAATGATGCGTCGGCTTTTCGACAAACTCGAAGCCGCTTCCGACCGGTTGGCCGGCATCGCGCCGGAAGCAGAAAAAAGTTTAGGAAATTAGGCCCTCTTTAGCACGCCCGTCGAGCCGAAACCGCCCGCGCCGCGTTCGGATTCCGGCAGTTCATCCACCGCATCCCATTTTACGCGCGCATAAGCCGCTACGACCATCTGCGCGATGCGCATCCCGCGCGTGATGACAAAAGGCTCCGTCCCGAGATTGGCGAGAATGATCTTCACCTCGCCGCGATAGTCGGCGTCAATGGTTCCCGGGCTGTTCAAAACCGCGATCCCGTTTTTCAGCGCAAGGCCCGAACGCGGCCTTATCTGCGCTTCAAAACCATCCGGCAAAGCGATGGTGAGGCCCGTCGGCACGAGCACGCGCGCGCCCGGCGCGACAACCATGTCCGCATCGACGGCGGCGCAAAGATCCATGCCTGCGGCATGTTCGGTGGCGTAAGCGGGCAGATCGAGCCCTTCGGCGTGCGGCAGCGCGGCAATGGCAACGGAAACTTTTGACATGCGAAACAACTCCCTATTTTCTTTTGAACGCGGCAACAATTTCTTCCACCAGATGCCTTGCGATGAGATCCTTGCTCTGGCGGGGCCAAATTTCAGGCTTCACCTTGCCTTTCGCCGCGCGTCGCAAAAGGATCAGCTCGTTGTCGTCTTCGCTAAATCCCTTGCCCTCGCCTACCTCATTGGCCAAAATCCAGTCGCATTTCTTGCGCTCGAATTTTTCCGAGGCCAGCGCGATCATATTGTTCGTCTCGGCGGCAAAGCCTATGACGAGGCGCGGGCGTTTCTTTCCGGCCTGCGCAAGCGCCGCCAGAATGTCCGGGTTTTCGGCCAAATCGAGCGCCGGTTTTCCCTTGCCTTTTTTCATTTTCTCCCGGACTTCTTTCACGGGACGCCAGTCCGCCACGGCCGCCGCGCAAACCGCTATATCGACGGGCAAGGCCTTTTCACAAGCCGCCAGCATATCGCGCGCCGTCTTGACATGAACGGTCTTTACGCTAACGGGATCGGGCAGCGTCACCGGTCCGGTGACGAGCGTGACTTCCGCCCCCTGCCGCGCCAGCGCAAGAGCGATCGCGTGCCCCTGCTTGCCGGACGAGCGGTTGCCGATAAAGCGCACGGGATCGAGCGGCTCATGCGTCGGGCCGCTTGTGACCAGCGCTTTTCTCCCGGTCAGAGGCCCCGGTCTCGAAAAATATTTTTCGATGGCCGCGAGAATATCGGCAACGTTCGCCATGCGTCCTTCGCCCTCCTCGTCGCACGCCATCGCGCCTTTCGCGGGCCCCACCATCACGATGCCGCGTTTCTTTAACGTCGCCACGTTCGCCTGCGTCGCAGGATGCCGCCACATCATGACGTTCATGGCGGGCGCGATCATGACCGGCTTATCCGTGGCAAGCAGCAGCGCCGCCGCCAGATTGTCGGCCAGACCGTGCGCCATCCGCGCCATAATATTGGCCGTCGCGGGCGCGACGACCACAAGATCGGCCTGACGCGTCAGGTTAATGTGATCGATGCGCGTCGAACCCTCCGGCGGAAACATGTCCGTATGCACCGGCTCGCCCGTAAGCGCGGCGATAGACGTCGGCGTGATGAACTGCGCCCCGCCTTCGGTAAGCACGCAGCGCACCTGCGCCCCTTCCTCGCGCAAGCGGCGGATGAGATCGAGGCCTTTATACGCCGCAATCCCGCCGGAAATGATGAGGAGGATGGAACGATTATGAAGGTCGTGTGTCATTTGATTTTTTTCACCATCAAGTGTTCGTCGAAATACTTCCCATTCGTCTTCAGGGATCGCGGTTCCGTCCCATATGTGACAAAACCGTGCCGCTCATAAAGCTTAATAGCCGCCGTATTGGTTGTCACCACTGTACAGTAAACCTGCTCAACACCACAAGCCGCGGCATATTCGGTGACAGTTTTCATGAGCTTGTTCGCTACGCCTCGCCCTCGATAAGCCTGCTTGACATAAACGCTGTTAATATGGCCGCGATGACCCATTTTTTTAAATTTACTCACAGAAAAACTGACTGCGCCAACCGGCTCACCGTCTTCAAAAGACCCGAAAACGGCACCATCCTTTAGCCACGCTATATATTGTTCATCCGGTTTTGCCTGGGCTTCCTCGAAAGATTCCCCAAAAGATTCCGGATAAAGCCGAAGCATTTCCAGCCGTATAGCTTTCCATGATTCAAGATCGTTCGGCGTAAGTTTTCGTATTTCGGTCATCAATCAACAACCTCCGTCGCTACTTTCCCTCCCCCTCGCGGGGAAGGATTGGGGCCTTTACACATTTAAAAAGGCGTCATACCGGCGAAAGCCGGTATCCAGAGCGCCGCGTCTGCGGCGCGTATAAGTTATGCGGCTCGTAGACACTCGCCTCTGGATTCCCGGCTTGCGCCGGAATGACGGTTTTTATTATTATCTCCGTATATCCTCCCCTATCCCCTTCCGCTATGAAGAGGGTAATTCTTTTATCAATCAACAACCTCCGCCGGATAAGCGCCCCAGAATTCGGTCTTCCTCAGCCATCCCTTGACATCCCCGAACCTCACGTGGCACCACACGGCCTTGCACGACAGAATTTGCCCCGTAGCGCCCACTTCCACATGCGCCACAATAGGCGAATCCGCTTCGTCTTTCCGGCGCATGTCGCGCATGGTTCCGGTAACAATCGCCGTGCGCTTACCGGTCAGCGCCGTTTTATGCACCCAGCCTTCGGTGCCTTCCGAATCCCGCACGCGCCGCCAAACGTCGTACTCCGCCGTAATCTCAAGTGGCAGGCCCTGCCGGACGAAAACCCAGTCGATCGGGTAACGCATGCCCGGTCCGGTACGCAGATTGACTTCGCTGGCCCGCAGCGACACGAAGCGCGGCAGCGGCAGTCCCGACGCGCCTTTTGCTTCTTCTCCGCCTTCCGTCTCGGCGGCCTGCGCCGCGCCCAAGGTAAAAAACAGGAAAAATATCAGTAACCTTTTCATGGGTTTATCTTAGCACTTTTGCGGCACTTTTATACAGCCGGAATATCGCCCTTGGCCTGATCCTCGGCGAAAGCGACGGCAAAGGCTTGCAAATGGCCCTTTTCAATGGCTTCGCGCAAACCGCGCATGAGGTTCTGGTAATATTGCAGGTTGTGCCACGTGAGCAATATCGGCCCCAGCATTTCCTCGGCCCGGAACAAATGATGCAGATAAGCGCGGGTGTATTGCGCGCAAGCCGGACACGCGCAGCGTTCATCCAGCGGGCGCGTATCGTTGGCATGCCGCGCGTTGCGAATGTTGATCGTGCCGCGATGCGTAAAGCCTTGCCCCGTCCGGCCCGAGCGCGTGGGCATTACGCAATCGAACATATCCACGCCGCGCAGCACCGCGCCCACGATATCATCGGGCCGACCGACACCCATAAGATAGCGCGGCTTGTCTTCCGGCAATTGCGGCACGGTCACGTCCAGCATCCGGAACATAAGCTCTTGCCCTTCGCCTACCGCCAGACCGCCGATGCCGTAGCCGTCAAACCCGATCTTTGTAAGCGCTTCGGCGGACTCGCCGCGTAATTCCGGATAAACGCTACCCTGCACGATGCCGAACAAGCCATAACCGTCGCGCGGCGTGAATGCCTTTTTGCACCGTTCGGCCCAGCGCATCGACAGGCGCATGGAGGTTGCGGCTTCTTCGCGCGTGGCCGGATGCGGCGTGCATTCGTCGAGGCACATCGCAATATCGCTATCGAGCAAGCGCTGAATCTCGACCGACCTTTCGGGCGAGAGATGATGCTCGCTGCCGTCCCAGTGCGAACGAAACGTAACGCCGTCTTCGGTCATCTTGCGCAACGCCGCCAGCGACATGACCTGATAACCGCCGGAATCCGTCACGATAGGCCCCGGCCAGTTCATGAATTGATGCAATCCGCCAAACGCCGCCACGCGCTCGGCCCCCGGCCGCAACATAAGATGATACGTGTTGCAGATCGCAAGCTCTGCCCCCGTGGCGCGCGCGGATTCCGGCAACATGCCTTTCACGGTGGCGGCCGTCGCCGTCGCCATAAAAGCGGGCGTCTCGAACGTCCCGTGCGCCGTGCGAACGCGCCCGCGCCGCGCCGCGCCGTCTTTGGCGGAAATGTCAAAAGAAAACCCGGTCATTCCTTCCCTTCAACAACATCGCATCCCATATAAATCGGCTAACAACGCGCTTCGCCCCTGCCGTGATCGCCCGAATACGGCTTAATTCTCGCAATCTTCGCGGCAATTTTCCGCTTGGCTTCCAGCGTGTCATGGGCGTTTTGAAGGCGCAGAAAATAGCCTTCGGACAAACCGAAAAACTTGCAAAGGCGCAAATCGGTATCCGCCGTAACATCGCGAGTGCCGTTGACGATGGCATGAATGCGGTTCGGCGGTACGCCAATGGCATGACCTAACCGGTTCTGGCTCATGCCAATTTCATTAAGAAATTCTTCCTTGAGAATCTCACCGGGGTGAGGATTGCGTAGCGTGGTCATGGGACACATCCTTTTTGTTCATTACAGTTCTCAATGGTAATCGACAATCTCAACCTCTAAAGCCTCACCGTTGTGCCAGTGGAAACAGATGCGCCACTGGTTGTTTATACGAATGCTTAGCTGTCCTTTCCTACTACCTTTCAAGTATTCCAAATGGTTGCTGGGCGGGTTCTTCAGGTCGTCCAGTGTCAAGGCGGCATCCAACTGACGCAATTTTCGCAACGCCCGATTTTGAATGTCGCGCGGCAACCGGCGGGAAACCTGTCCCTCCCAAACCCTTTCCGTTTCCTTGCATCCAAAAGACCGGATCATTTGTGCCCTTCACTGTAGCATGATACGCAATCCGTATCAAGTACTTTCTTCATAACTTACGCTTTCTCCAACAACATCGCATCCCCATAGGAATAGAACCGGTACTTTTGCGTAAGGGCGTACGCGTAAGCCTCGCGCATGCGCTCCAGCCCCGCAAAAGCCGACACAAGCATAAGCAACGTGGATTTTGGTAAATGAAAATTCGTCATCAAGGCATCCACGCCCTTGAACCGGTACCCCGGATAAATAAAAATCGCCGTTTCGCCCGTAAACGGGCTGACAACCCCCTCGTCCTCCGCCGCCGTTTCCAGCAAACGCAAGGATGTCGTTCCCACCGCCACAATGCGCCGTCCCGCGAGTCGCGCCGCGTTGATCTTATCCGCCGCCGCCGCCGAAACCTCGCCCCATTCTGCGTGCATGACGTGATCGCGGATATGATCCACCTTCACCGGCAAAAACGTCCCGGCGCCCACATGCAATGTGACCGTCACGCGCTCAATGCCTTTCGCATCCAACTTGTCGAAAAGTTCCGACGTGAAATGCAAGCCCGCCGTCGGCGCGGCCACCGCGCCTTCGCGCTTCGCATAAACGGTCTGGTAATCTTCAAAATCTTCCGCCGTATCGCCCTGCGGCCTTTTTATGTAAGGCGGCAGCGGCACATGGCCATAGCGCTCCAGCAATCCCAACAGCGCCGCGTCATCGCACGAAAAACGCAAAAGGACTTCACCCTCTTCCCGCTTTTCCAGAACAGTCGCGCCGAAATCCGGCCCGAAAACAATCTCATCCCCCGCGCGCAACCGCTTTCCCGGCCGCGCCAACGCGAGCCATGTTTGTGCCGCTTGTTTCTTATGCAGCAGCACCTTAACCTTCACGCCGCCGCGCATCCCGTAGAGCCGCGCGGGAATGACTTTCGTATCGTTCATCACCAGCAGATCGTCCGGCCTCAACAGGTCCGGCAAATCGTAAACATGATAATCGCCGAAACCTTCCGGGCGCACATGCAAAAGGCGCGCGCGGTCGCGCGGCTTGACCGGCCGGGCGGCGATGCGCGCGGGCGGCAGCTCATAGTCGAAATCGCCCAGCCGCCAGTCCGTGTTTGGTAAAGAAACGTTCATGGGGCCGTCTTATATATCGTCCGAACAGGCACCCAAAGCGGCTTTTTGGGCCCTGTACTGGCACGCAACCGCATCCGATCAGGCCCCAAACGCGCGCCGATTGGGCCACAAAAACCCCCGATGGACGCACATCCGGCCCGCCGGGGATATTGTCACGTTAGCCTTAACGCTCGATATGCCACGTACCGTCGGGACGCAGACACGCGGTTCCGTACGTTTCCTGAACCTGATCGCCGATGCGCACCTGCTGCGTATACTCGCGGCAATAACGCGACGAACGGGCGCCCACATATCCCTCGCTCACCATGGCCGGCGCGGCATAACGGTATTCGACGACTTCCGGCTGATAGTACACAACGCGGCGCGGCGGGGGCGCGGGCGGCGCAACGTACAACGGCTCGTAATAGGAATACGCATAGGCCGGATACGGCGAATAACTGGTGTTGCCCCGCGTCGAATAATACGGACGGCTCGCGTAATCCATTGAACGGCCTACGTGATTTCCCACAAGTCCCCCCACCAGAACGCCGACCCCCGTTCCTACCGAACGGCCCGCGCCGTGCCCGAACTGATGACCCACAAAACCGCCGAGAGCCGCCCCGCCAAGCGTGCCAAGCAACGTGTTGTCGCCCGCCCGCGCCGGCGCGGCGGGAAGGCAACCAAGAACGGCGATCATCGCCGTCGTAAAAAGAAACTTTCGCATTCCATCCTCCTCCGGGACGGTTGAAAGGGCCTGAAATCCGGCATCCTTCAGCCTCTACCCTATGCTTCCGGTATGGCAAAACTGCGGCAAATTCCCGGTCGATATTACCACAAAAAAGCCCGGTTTGCCGGATGCCGGAAAATGCGTGGAAGAAAGCATTTTTATTGCCCTATTTGCTTGACATGGCTTGAGTCCGGGATGTACACGGCCCAATGGTTTCCGGGTCTTCGGCCCGGTTTTGTTCAACTAGAGAGAGAGCGATGGACGGCGACAGTCGTCATACCCCTTCAAATCCGGTCGGGTATGAAAACAATGTCTCCAACATTCCCTGCGGCAACCGCGGGGTGATTGCCTCGGCCACCTTCTAGGCCCTGCTCTTCACCCCCCGATTTCCGGCAAGGATGTCCGGGAGGTGAACGATGGAAAGAATCCGCTTAACATCTCGCGTGGCGCGCGCCGTGGCCTTGCGTTTTCGCCCGGCCTGCGTCTGCCTTCACGCTCCCTTAAAAGCCGGGCGCGCGCCCGATCCACCCCCGCTTCGATGATTTTAAAACTCTTGAAGATCATCCGTTAACCCATTGTTATTTTTAAATTTAGGCATAACCGATGTGGCGGCTTTACCGATACCCGATCAACTTCTGGCGGCGTCTGGGGCCCGGGCTCATCACCGGGGCGGCGGACGACGATCCCAGCGGTATTGCCACGTACTCGCAGGCCGGGGCCCAGTTCGGTTTCGCGCTCGGATGGACGATGGTTCTCGTCTTTCCGCTGATGGCCGCCATTCAGGAAATCAGCGCCCGGATTGGCCGGACCACAAGCTACGGACTGGCCGGGAATTTGCGTCTTTTCTACCCCATTTCCATCTTGCGTTCGATGGTGGCCCTTCTGCTTGTCGCCAACGTCGTCAATCTGGCGGCGGACCTCGGCGCCATGGGCTCGGCCCTGACGCTCGTTATAGGCGGCGACACTCGCTATTGGACGGTCGCTTTCGGCGTCCTTTGCATCGCTCTTCAGGTTTTTATGGACTACCGGCGCTATATCGGGATCCTTAAATGGTTAACGTTAAGCCTTTTCGCCTATGCGGGCGTCGTTCTGATCGTAGACATGCCCTGGAGCGACGTCGCAAGGGGCCTGTTCATCCCGCATATCGAGCTCGATCCGTCGTATTTAACCGTCATTGTGGCCGTGTTTGGGACGACCATCACGCCCTATCTGTTTTTCTGGCAATCCACGCAGGAAGCCGAGGACGTCATCGCCAGCCCCTCCGCCCAGCCGCTTCTGGTCGCGCCCGAGCAAGCCGCCGAGGAAGTGCGGCGCATCCGGTTCGACACATGGATCGGCATGGGCTTTTCAAATCTGACAGGCCTTTTCATTCTCCTTACGGCGGCGGCAACCCTTCATGCAAACGGCATAACGGACATTCAAACCGCGAGCCAGGCCGCCGAGGCCTTGCGTCCTTTGGCGGGGCCCCTGGCTTCAACCGTTTTCGCGCTTGGCATCGTCGGCACGGGCCTTCTGGCCGTGCCCATTCTGGCCGCGTCGTCGGCCTACGCGATCGGGGAGGCGCTGAACTGGCATATCGGGCTGGGCCGCCGCCCGCGCGAGGCCCGGGCGTTTTATGCGACGCTTGTTGGCGCAACCCTCGCCGGAATCCTGATGAATTTTACAAACATCAACCCGATTCAGGCCCTGTTCTGGAGCGCCGTCCTGAACGGCATTATCGCCGTGCCGATGATGTTCGTCATGATGCTGATGGCTTCTTCCAAACGCCTGATGGGGGACCACACCATTCCCCTTTACCTCAAGTATCTGGGGTGGACGGCCACATTCGTCATGGCTCTTGTCGTCGGCGCCACGGGATTCACGGCTTTTTAACGTAAGAAACTTGTTAACCAGCGCCGTGCTTGAATGGGTTGAAGGACCCTGAAATTGTCCCATGCCTTTATCGACGTCTTCGGCTCCTCACAATCCCCGGCGCCATATAACCTATCGCCGCGCCCCGGAGGGCGGGGAGGACTTCAGCGCGCACGAATACTTCAACACCAACCCCAGCCTGTCGGGCCGGGGCGCAATCCTTCGCCAGAAGCAACCCCCGTTCCGGCTAAGCCTTAAACGACCGGTAAGGACACCATGACGCCGCCGCAAAAACCTTCCCGCCCCTTCGCCGTCGTCGACATCGGATCGAACAGCGTGCGGCTGGTCGTTTTCGACGTTTCGGCGCGCAAACCCGAGGTTCTTTGGCAAAAGAAAGTCCGGTGCGGTCTGGCCAGGGGACTGCGGCACGACTGTTTGAGCCTCGATCCGCAGGCCGCCGCGTTAACCTTAAAAACGCTCGCGCGGTTTCGCGTCCTGTTGAAAAAAAAGAATATAGAAGACGTTTGCGCGGTCGGAACTGCCGCCTTGCGCCTTGTAAGACGCACGCCCCGGGGCAAGGCTTTTCGCCGCCGCGCCGAGGCGGCCCTGGGGAACAAAATCGCCGTCATTTCGGGCAAACGGGAAGCGGCGCTCGGCGCAAAGGGCGTGTGCCTTGCATGGCCAAAAGCCACGGGCATTTGCGGCGATTTGGGCGGGGGCAGTCTGGAGCTAAGCCTTGTCAAAAAAGGACGTATTGTCCGGGTCGCTTCCTTGCCTTTGGGCATACTGACGCTTATGGCAGAGGCGAATGCCGATCCGGCCAAAGCGTCGCTTTTGCTTCGAAGCCGCCTGAAAAAACTTGCATGGCTTGCGGAAAACAGTTCCGTCCTTTACCTCGTTGGCGGAAGCTGGCGCACCGTGGCGCGCGTGATGCGAAAAAAATCGCACAATCCCCCCGGTCCTGTGCACGGTTACGCCGTCCCGGCGGCCACGGCCGCGCCCGCCCTCAAGGCCATGGCTCAAGCTAAAAGCGCGGCGTTCAGGGCTATGGGCCGAAAAATCCGCCGCCGCGCCAAATACATACCCATTGCCGCCATGGCACTCGGCGCGCTTCTGGCCCTCATGCAACCGCGACGGATCGTTTTTTCGAGCTTCGGCCTGCGCGAAGGAATTTTGAGGGAAAAAAGAAAACTGACAGCCGCAAAACGGTTAAACAGTTAACAAACCGGCTCGATTTGACAAGAACGGAAGGAATTATTACTCAAGAGCTTTCCACCGTTTTTTTAAGGACGTTAACATGTACAACGCCCCCTCGATTCAGCTTCCCGGGAAACTTTCCAGGGAAGAGGGATTGTCGACGCTTGAGCATATCCGTTTGTTCTACCGCTTAGCCGTCGCGCTTAACAAGGATCCCCGTTCGTTTTCCGCCGCCGTTCGATCCCTTATCGATCCTCCACGCCCCGGCCTGGACGCGGACATCCCGCCGGTCATCGCGAATCCTTCCGTGCGCCATTGTCTCGGCCGCGCAGAAGTTTACGCCTCACTTTTCCCGGACATAGCCCGCAAGGAATTCAGCGAGGCCCTGCGGCTCATGCTTTTCGATTTTCGAACGAGGGGCTTGTTCCCACCTCTTTGCCGTCGCGCAAGGCTCGATCCGAACATTCCGGGGTAAAAGGAAGAACCTTCTTCCGAATACAACAAGGCTCCGAGAGACGTTGCGCGATCACCTCGCGGGCAGAACAACGATTTTTTTCTGGCGCACCGCCACGGCAATGTCGCCGCGCTTGAGCGCCAGCGCCGTTTCGCCGAACAGTTGCCGCCGCCAGCCTTTTAACGTTTTGACATTCGGTTCATCTTCCGCCGCCATCCTTTCAAGATCGTCCGCCGATGCAATCAGTTTTGCCGCTACCCCGTGTTCATCGCTCACCTGTTTCAACAAGACCTTGAGCAAATCCAACACTGCGCACGAGCCGTTGGGCATGACGCGCCGGGGCTCGCCCGGCGGGAACTGGCCGGGATTCATGTCCTTGACGCGCGCCACGACGGCCAGAATCTCCTCTGCCTGACGGCTTTCGGCGAAACTCGCATGAATGCCTCGCATACGGGCAAAATCGTTCCTCGACGTTGGCGCGTTGTGCGCGATTTCCATCAAAGCTTCGTCCTTGAGCACGCGGCCGCGCGGTACATTCAATCGCTGCGCTTCCGTTTCGCGCCAAGCGGCAAGCTCGCGCACCATGGCCCTCAACCGCGGTTTATCGGCCCTCAGTTTCAAACGCTTCCACACATCGCGCGGATTGACCGTGTACGTGGCAGGACCCGCCAGAACAGCCATTTCCTCGCGCATCCATTCGCTACGTCCCGATTTCTCGAGCTGCGCGGCGAGTTTTTCATATACGACGCGTAAATGCGTGACATCCGCCAACGCGTATTTGGCCTGACGGTCCGTCAGGGGGCGGCGCGCCCAATCCGTGAAGCGGCTCGATTTGTCGATTTTCACTTTCGCCAGCTTGTCCGCCAGCGTTTCATAGCTCGCCGCTTCGCCGAAGCCGCACACCATCGCCGCGACCTGCGTATCGAACAGCGGCGCGGGAATCTTGCCCGTGGCGTTGAAGAAAATCTCCACGTCCTGCCGCGCCGCATGGAAGACTTTCATGACGTTCGTGTCGGCCAGAAGTTCGTAAAGCGGCGCAAGGTCCATGCCTTCGGCCAGCGGATCGATCGCCGCCGCCTCTTTCGGCCCCGCGACCTGCACGAGGCAGAGTTTGGCGTAATACGTGCGCTCACGCATGAACTCGGTATCGACGGTGACAAAATCCGCCCCGGCCTGCGCCTCGCAAAAACGGGTGAGTTGTTGGGTTGTGGTAATTAACATTTGAGGTTCGGGGATTAAGCCTAAGGAATCATGGTTGAAATGAGAGCCTATGCCTTGTTTCCTTTAAGAAAAAGCGGGAATAATCCCTGAAGGATGGCTTGCGTCCCACCCCTGTGAAAGCTAATGTCCCCGGCGGTTTAACCCCTAACCCAGAGCCCCTAGACCTCGTTATGCATCCCTATCGTTCCCATACCTGCGGCGCATTGCGCCTGAGCCATGAAGGGCAGACCGTGCGTTTGTCCGGCTGGGTCAATCGCGTGCGCGACCACGGCAGCCTTTTGTTCCTCGATTTGCGCGACCATTACGGCGTCACGCAGTGCGTGATCGACCTGTCCAGTCCCTTGATGAAGGCCGTCGAGGCCGTCAAGAACGAAAGCGTCGTCACGGTCACGGGCAAGGTCGTGAAGCGTTCGCCCGATACCGTGAACGAAAAGCTTCCGACGGGGACCGTCGAGGTCGATATTCAGGAATTCGCCGTGCAGAGCGCGGCCGAGCCCTTGCCGATGCAGGTGAACGCCGAGCCGGACACCGGCGAAGACGTGCGCCTTCGCTACCGTTTTCTCGACCTGCGCCGCGAGAGTTTGCAGGCGAACATGAGATTGCGTTCGGACGTGATCGCCTCGATCCGCCGCCGCATGTGGGACGCCGGATTCCGCGAGTACCAGACGCCGATCCTGACCTCCTCTTCGCCCGAAGGCGCGCGCGACTTCCTTGTGCCGAGCCGTTTGCATCCCGGCAAGTTTTACGCGCTTCCGCAGGCGCCGCAGCAGTTCAAGCAGCTTTTGATGATCGCGGGCTATGACAAGTATTTCCAGATCGCGCCCTGTTTCCGCGACGAAGACGCGCGCGCCGACCGCAGCCCCGGCGAGTTTTACCAGCTCGACTTCGAGATGAGCTATGTCACGCAGGAAGACGTTTTCGCGGCCATCGAGCCAGTCATGCACGGCGTGTTTGAGGAATTCAGCGGCTTTAACCGTCCGGCCAAGGCGGCTGTGACGCCCTATCCCTTTCCGCGCATCACGTATGAAGACGCGATGCTCATTTACGGCTCGGACAAGCCGGATTTGCGCAACCCGCTTTTGATTACGGACGTGACGCCGGTCTTTACGCGCCCGGACGTGGAATTCCGCGCGTTCCGTTCGATTATCGATCAGGGCGGCGTCGTGCGCGCCATTCGCGCGCCGTCCGTCATCGACAGGCCGCGCAGCTTTTTCGACAAGCTCAACGACTGGGCCAAGGAAATCGGCGCGCCGGGCCTTGGCTATATCACGTTCGAGGCGGGCGCGGGCAAGGGCCCCATCGCGCGTTTCGTCGGCGCGGAAGCGCAGAAGGAACTGCGCGCGCTTACCGGATGCGTGGACGGCGACGCGGTTTTCTTCGTCTGCGACAAAAAGGACAAGGCCGCGAAAATGGCCGGGCAGGCGCGCACGAAAATCGCCGAAGACATGGATTGCATCGAGAAAAACGCGTTCCGTTTCTGCTGGATCGTCGATTTCCCGATGTTCGAATACGACGAGATTAACAAGAAGATCGACTTCAGCCACAATCCTTTCTCCATGCCGCAGGGCGGCCTGAAGGCGCTGGAGGAGCAGGATCCGCTTACCATCAGGGCTTATCAGTACGATATCGTGTGCAACGGCGTGGAATTGTCGTCGGGCGCGATCCGCAACCATTTGCCGGAAGTCATGTACAAGGCCTTCGCCATCGCGGGTTATGCGCGCGAGGATCTTGAAAGCCGCTTTGGCGGCATGCTTTCGGCGCTCAAGCTCGGCGCGCCGCCGCACGGCGGCTCGGCCCCCGGCATCGACCGCATCGTGATGCTTTTGGCGGATCAGCCGAACATTCGCGAGATTATCGCCTTCCCGCTCAACCAGCAGGCGGAAGACCTGATGATGCAGGCACCCAACACCGTGACGCCCGACAGGCTTAAGGAGCTTCATATCAAGCTCGACTTGCCGCCGGTGAAAAAGGGATAAAAAAAATCGCCCGCCGGTGAAAGGCGGGCGATTTAACTTTATCGGCTTATTTCAGCTATCTTATCGCCCAAACAACACGCTTGTCGGAATGTGGAAGTAAGCGCCGACCGTGTTCGCGCCGGGATTAAGATCGGTCAGCCCGGCATTCGATATATGGCTTATGAAGCCCGTCAGGCGCATTTCATTGTCAAAGCGCCAGCCCGCTTCCACCGCCGAGCGGAATTCGACAAACGAGCCGAGGCGCTTGCCTTCGCCCCTGTAGTAAAGACCGGCAGCCACGTTCGGGGAAATAACTATGTTTCGGCCCAAAAGGAAGTCGAACACAAAACCGCCGAAGCCGTATAGCTGGGCGCGCGACGTCGTTTCGACGCCCGCGAAGGGATGAATCTGGAAATACTTGTCCCAGCTTGTGAAATAGTTGTTTGCCATCGGCAACAACGAGTCGCCCCAGCGGTATTCAAGCCGGAAATCGATGGCCTCCTTTTGGGGGGTGTTTTTGTTAAAGTCGAACCAGCCCGCGCCCAGAGAGACAAGGTTCGGCATCTTCGTTCCATACCCGGCCGGAGCCGACCTTGCGGACGGCGCGGACAAGGGAACCAACATTGCCAAAGCAACGATCAGGACAAAGCGGCGGAAAGACATGTGAATCACCTGCGCTGGATTGAAAGGAAAAGACGAGACATTTTGTGCCGAAATTATTAATAAATAGCAAGTTTGACGCTTTTTTTTACGCGAACGATTCCCGTTTTCAGGGTGGCCGTTTCCCTGTTGCGTCCGCTTATCTTCCGGTCTCCTTTTACCGCCAGAACCCCTTGCTTTATCTCGACAATTAATCGATCCGGCCCCACAACAAACCGAGAGACGCCTTGACTTTCCTCCCGCCAGCCCTTACTCAAGCCAAGCTTTGGCGGGGCCTGGCCCCGTTCCCAAAAGCCCAGGTGGCGGAATTGGTAGACGCGCAGGTTTCAGGTACCTGTGGCAGCGATGTCGTGGAAGTTCGAGTCTTCTCCTGGGCACCAGTATAATAAAGTTACAATGGTAGATATCTCATCACATCCGCAACTTTCCAATCATCTTATTCTTCCCAAATACCGTCGCGACATCGATGGATTGCGGGCTGTTGCGGTCATCTCCGTTGTTTTGTTTCACGCGTTCCCGGAAGAAATTAAAGGCGGTTTTATCGGGGTAGATATCTTTTTTGTTATTTCGGGTTTTCTTATATCGACGATTATCTTCAAAAGCATGGAGCAAAATCGTTTTAGTTTTATCGAGTTTTACGGTCGTCGCATCAGACGTATTTTTCCCGCCCTTCTTCTTGTTCTCGCTTCCTGCGCCGCTTTTGGCTGGTTCGCCCTTTATCCGCACGATTACAGAGTTCTCAACAAGCATATCTATAATGGCGCAGGTTTCATGGCTAATTTCGCCTTGTGGAAAGAAAGCGGCTATTTTGACAGCGCGGCCGAAACGAAACCTTTGCTGCATCTGTGTGAGCTGCCCCCCAAAATTTAGACCAGTGATATAAGGTCCCTAAACGAGTACGGAAAGGGAACGGATATGACTGGGATGCGGAATAAACACACGAAAGAAACGAAACTGAAAGTTGTGCTGGC
>Ga0302247_1000704_pt1 | contig 29590 bp, 37 predicted proteins | sample AAG_UR_Ile_MG_FD_193529 | JGI IMG/M metagenome (GOLD analysis project Ga0302247, IMG submission 193529) | Enriched activated sludge microbial communities from anaerobic digester in WTTP, New Holstein, Wisconsin, United States - AAG_UR_Ile | ecosystem: Engineered > Bioreactor > Anaerobic >...
CTCGTCGAGATGGAAGTGCGCGAGCTGCTCTCGAAGTACAAGTTCCCCGGCGACGATCTGCCGATCGTTCGCGGCTCCGCCCTGAAGGCCCTCGAGGCCGCCGCCCCCGGCAAGGACACCGAGTGCATCCAGAATCTCATGGACGCCTGCGACAAGTACGTGCCCGAGCCCGAGCGCGCCATCGACCGCACGTTCCTGATGCCCATCGAGGACGTGTTCACGATCACCGGCCGCGGCACCGTCGTCACGGGCCGCATCGAGTCCGGCATCATCCACACCAACGATCCCGTCGAGCTCGTCGGCATCCGCGAGACGACCAAGACCGTCGTCACCGGCGTCGAGATGTTCCGCAAGATCCTCGACGAGGGCATGGCGGGCGACAACGCCGGCCTGCTGCTCCGCGGCGTCAAGCGTGAAGAGGTCGAGCGCGGCCAGGTCGTGGCCAAGCCCGGCTCCATCACCCCGCACAAGAAGTTCAAGGCCGAGGTGTACGTCCTGAAAAAGGAAGAGGGCGGCCGCCACACCCCGTTCAAGAACAATTACCGTCCGCAGTTCTACTTCCGCACCACCGACGTCACGGGCACCGTGCAGTTGATGGAAGGCGTCGAGATGTGCATGCCGGGCGACAACACCCAGATGTTCGTCGAGCTGCATGTCCCCGTCGCCGCCACCAAGGGCCTGCGCTTCGCCATCCGCGAGGGCGGCCGCACGGTCGGCTCCGGCGTCGTCACGGAAATCATTGAGTAAGAAGGTGTGCCATGGGTAACCGCACGATGATCAATTTGGAATGCACCGAGTGCAAAAACCGGAATTACACGACCACGAAGAACAAGCGGACTACCCCCGACAAGTTGGAGTTCAAGAAGTATTGTCCCTTTGATCGGAAGCACACGACTCACCGCGAGAGCAAGTAGTTCTTTCGAAGGGTCGGGTGTCGTGAGTGTGCAACGGGCGGCGGGTGAGAGGTTTCTCACCCGCCGTTTCGTTGTCTTTCGGAGATCTTGCACGGAGGACCCCTTCCGTGTAGGGCAGTAGCTCTAATGGTAGAGCGGCGGTCTCCAAAACCGTAGGTTGGGGGTTCGAGTCCCTCCTGCCCTGCCACTTTCTCGTGTCCTGCCTGTGAGGTTTTGAAATGGGCGACAAAAAATACATTCATCTGGTTTTCCTGGTGCTGGTGCTGGCCACGTCCTGGGTGGCGGTCAAGTCGATCGACCTGGCGTGGTCCATGTTTGCCCGTCCGGACAAACTGTGGCCGGATCTGATCGGCCTCGGCGTCGGCATCCTCGTCGTTGGCTTCTACTGGCTCAAGCAGGAGAGCTTCGACTGGGTGGGGTCCATCATTCACGAACTGAAGCGCGTGACCTGGCCGACCAAGCAGGAGACCTCCAGCGCGACCATCGTGGTGATCGTCACCGTGATCATCGCCGCCATTCTCATGGGTATCTTCGACTGGTTTTGGGCTTTCGCGACGGATTACATCCTGTCAGCTTAAGGAAGAGGCGTGTCATGGCGATGAAATGGTACGTGGTTCACACATACGCCCAGGCGGAAGAGTCCGTGAAGGCCTCGCTGGAGGAACGGTACAACGCCGCCAAGAAAGCCCACCTCTTCGGCGAGATCCTGATCCCCATCGAGCGCGTCATCGACATGAAGAACGGGGAGAAGCGCACCTCCACGCGCAAGTTCTTCAATGGTTACATCTTCGTCCAGATGGAGATGTGCGAGGAGTCCTGGCACCTGGTCAAGGATACCCCCAAGGTGACCGGCTTCCTCGGCGGCTCCAACCCGACCCCCCTCCCCGAGCGTGAGATCGAGGCCGTGCGGGCCCAGGTCCACGAGGGCACCACCAAGCCCAAGCCGAAGATCCAGTTCGCCGACGGCGAGCGCGTCCGGGTGACCGACGGCCCCTTCAACAACTTCCAGGGCATCATCGAAGAGGTGAAGCCTGAAAAGCAGAAACTCAAGGTCCTGGTAACGATCTTCGGCCGCGCCACCCCGGTGGAGCTCGATTTCACCCAGGTCGAGAAGAATTGACGGATCCGGAATGGATCCATCCGGATCCCGCGGGATCCGCCAGAAACGCAAAAACAGCTTGAATTTTTGATCGTTTTGTTGTAGAAACCCCACCGGCGCGTTGAGGGCGCCAGGGTAGGATTTGAGATTTTCTCAATCATTTTAACAGGTTACGATTGGTGAGATTGGTGATCCCATGAAAAAACTGACGGGTCAGATCAAATTGCAGTTACCGGCCGGAAAGGCGACCCCCGCCCCCCCCGTGGGACCGGCCCTGGGCCAGCACGGCGTGAACATCATGGAGTTCTGCAAGCAGTTCAACGCCAAGACGCAGAAGGAAGACGGGATGATCATCCCCGTGGTGATCTCCGTGTTCTCGGATCGTTCCTTCACCTTCATCCTGAAGACCCCCCCGGCCTCGATCCTGCTTCTCAAGGCGATCGGCGCCAAGGGTGGTTCCGGGGAGCCGAACAAGAAGAAGATCGGCAAGGTCACCTGGAATCAGATCCAGGACATCGCCGCCCTGAAACTGCCCGATCTCAACACCACGGATCTGCAGGCCGCCATGCGCACCGTCGCCGGCACCGCCAGGTCCATGGGGATCGACGTCGTCGACTGACGGCATTTCTCACACACCACCTGTGAGTACAGGCGCCCTGGGCGTCAGGTGGGAGGCTGATCGTGGCCGAAAAGGAGGATTTATGGCGAATCTAGGGAAGAAGTACAAAAACGCACTCAAAGTCTACGACCGCACCAAACGTTACTCCGTGGACGAGGCCGCCGGCCTCGTCGAAAAACTCAGCACCACCAAGTTTGATGGCACGGTGGAACTGGCCGTCCGGCTGGGCGTCAATCCGCGGCACGCGGATCAGATGGTCCGCGGCGCGGTGGTTCTGCCCCACGGCACCGGCAAGACGGTCCGTGTCCTGGTCTTCACCAAGGGCGACAAAGTCCAGGAGGCTCTGTCAGCCGGGGCCGACTTCGCGGGCGCCGAGGAGCTCGTCGAGAAGATCCAGAAGGAAAACTGGCTCGAGTTCGACAAGACCATCGCCACCCCCGACGTCATGCCGCTGGTCGGCCGCATCGGCCGCATCCTCGGCACGCGCGGCCTGATGCCGAACCCCAAGGTCGGCACGGTCACCTACGAAGTCGAGAAGACCGTCAAGGAGCTCAAGGGCGGCCGCGTGGAGTTCCGCGTGGAGAAGGCCGGCATCGTGCACCTGGGCATCGGCAAGGTCTCCTTCGGCCAGCAGAAGATCAAGGAAAACATGATCTCCGTGATCGAGATGCTCCTGAAGTTGAAGCCCGCGTCCGCCAAGGGCACTTACATCAAGAGCGTGACCCTCGGCGCGACCATGGGTCCCGGCATCAAACTGGACGTGCATCAACTGCTCGCCCTGCTGACGGCCTGATAGGGGGTGTGAAATGAATCGTGTGCAAAAATCTGAACACATCCGTTACTATGAAAAGGTCCTCAAGGACGCCCAGTCCCTGGTGTTCGTCGAGTTCACCGGCCTGAAGGTGGAAGAGATCAACAAGATCCGTCGTGAGTTCCGCGCGGCCAACTGCGAGTACAAGGTCATCAAGAACACCCTGCTGGAGCATGCCAGCCAGGGCACCGCCGCGCAGGTGATCAAGCCGACGCTGGCCGGTCCGCTCGCGATCCTGTTCTCCCGGGAGGATCCCGCGGCCCCGGCGCGCATCGCGCTGAAGCTCGCCAAGGAATATGACAAGTTCAACATCCACTCGGGCTACATCGATGGCGCGCTGCTGGACAAGAACGGCGTCACCCAGCTCTCGACCATGCCGTCCAAGGACGAGTTGCGGGCGAAGTTGCTGGCCACGTTCCTGGCGGCCCCGCAGAAGATGCTGCGGCTGCTGCAGGCGGCCCCGTCCCGCATGCTGATGGTGCTCGACGCCCGGAAGCGTTCCATGGAGTCCGCCGGTGGCGGTGAAGGTTAACATCCAATCGTAGAGGTTTTATTAACTCTATTTCTCGTTTCGAGTCCAATGGGAGGAAAAAATGTCAGTATCTAAAGAGCAAGTTGTGGAATTCCTGAGCAAGATGACCGTGATGGAGATGGCCAACCTCGTGAAAGAGCTCGAGGAACTCTGGGGTGTGGAAGCTGCTCCGGCCGTCGTCGCTGGCGCTGCCGCCCCGGCCGCTGGTGGCGCCGCCCCGGCTGCCGCCGCCGAAGAGGAGAAGACCGAGTTCGACGTGGTGATCGAGGACGTCGGCGCCAAGAAGATCGAAGTGATCAAGGCGATCCGCGAGATCACCAGCCTGGGCCTGAAGGAAGCCAAAGAGATGGCCGAGAACAACCAGGTCGTGAAGACGGGCGTGTCCAAGGACGAGGCCGCTTCCATCGCCAAGAAGTTGGAAGAAGCTGGCGCCAAGGTGAAAGTGAAGTAACCACTCTCCTGTAAACCCAAGCAGGAGTGGTACAAGTTGATGGTCAGAGTTGGATAAGGTATCCGGCGTGAAGGATCGCCCTTCCGCCGGGTACCTTTTTTCTCTTTTCAGGAGAAATGGATGTCCTCACTGATTCAAAAATACACGCGCATCCGTAGAAGTTTCGGCAAGATCGAAAGCCTGGTCAGCCTCCCCAACCTGATCGCCTTCCAGAAAAAATCGTACGAAGATTTCCTGCAGATGGACATCAGTCCGGAGCAGCGGAAGGAAATGGGCCTCCAGGCCGTCTTCAAGAGCATCTTCCCGATCACGGATTATCAGGGGGTCTGTTCGCTCGAATTCGTGAAGTATCACATCGAGCCCCCCAAGTACGACGTGGACGAATGCCGGCAGCGTGGCCTGAATTACGAGGCCACCGTCCGCGTCACCATCCGCCTGATCATCTGGGACCGTCCCGCCTCCGACGAGGACGAAACGGCCGACCAGAGTGTCCGCGAGATTCGTGACTTCAAGGAGGAGGAGGTCTTCTTCGGGACCATCCCCCTGATCACGGACTACGGCACCTTCCTGATCAACGGGGTGGAGCGTGTGGTGGTGAGCCAACTGCACCGCAGCCCGGGCGTTTTCTTCGACCACGACAAGGGCAAGGCCCATGCCTCGAAGAAACTGCTCTACTCGGCGCGGGTGATCCCGGCGCGCGGCTCCTGGCTCGACTTCGAGTTCGACGCCAAGGACACCCTCTACGTGCGCATCGACCGACGCAAGAAGATGCACGGGTCGGTGCTGCTGCGGGCCCTGGGCATGTCGACCCAGGAAATCCTGAACGAATACTACTTCACGGAGAAGCTCTCTCCGCTGGAGGACGGGGCCTGGAAGAAGGAAGTGGATCTCTCCATGTTCGAGGGCTTCTCCTTCCCCATGGATCTGATCAACCCGGACGACCGGAACCGGGTGCTCGTCCCCCGCAAGAAGAAGTTGAACAAGAAGATCATCCGTGACGCCAAGAAGGCCGGCGGCGATGCCCAACTGGTCTTCGACGCCTACCTGCTGGGCAAGGACGGCTTCGTGGGCAAGGTCGTCGCCGAGGACGTGTTCGACCCGTCCACCGGCGAGGTCATCGCCTCGTGCAACCAGCCCGTCACCAAGGACATTCTCAAGAAGGTCCGCGAGGCGCGGATCAAGTCCTTCAAGGTCTTCTACATCGACAACCGTCACGTGCACGACTACATGCGCCAGACGGTGACCGCCGACAAGGTCGAGACGCCCGACGAGGCGCTGCTCGAGATCTACAAGCGTATGCGTCCCGGCGAGCCGCCCACCCTCGACACGGCCCGGCGCTTCTTCGACGGCCTGTTCTTCGATCCCTCGCGCTACGATCTGTCCCGCGTGGGCCGCATGAAGATCAACCTGAAGTTCAAGTACGAGACCCAGGAGTCCCGCACGATCCTGACCACCCAGGACATCGTGGAGACCATCCGGTTCCTGCTCAAGCTGCGCGAGAACGAGGGCATGATCGACGACATCGATCACCTCGGCAACCGCCGCATCCGCGCGGTGGGCGAGCTGCTCGAGATCCAGTACCGCTCGGGCCTCGAGCGCCTCAAGCGCGCGGTCCGCGAGCGCATGGCCACGTCCGGGGAGATGGAGACCTCCATGCCCCATGACCTGATCAACTCCCGCCCGGTGGCGAGCGCGGTCCGCGAGTACTTCGCGTCGAGCCAGTTGAGTCAGTTCATGGACCAGACCAACCCGCTCTCCGAGATCACTCACAAGCGGCGCCTGTCCGCCCTGGGTCCCGGTGGTCTAACACGCGAGCGAGCCGGCTTCGACGTCCGCGACGTTCACCCGACGCACTACGGGCGAATCTGCCCCATCGAGACGCCCGAGGGTCCGAACATCGGCCTGATCGCCTCGCTGGCCTCCCACGCCCGCATCAACGACTACGGCTTCATCGAGACGCCGTACCGCAAGGTCGAGAACCGGCACGCGCTCAAGGGCCCCGACAGCGTCCGCTATTACACCGCCCTCGAAGAGGAGGATGCGCGGATCTCCGAGGCCACGCTCCCCTGCGACGAGGCCGGCCTGATCCAGCCCAACATCGTGTCCGTGCGGCACAAGGGCGAGGTCACCAATGTGCTCTCCTCCGAGATCGATCTCATGGACGTGGCACCCGAGCAACTGGTGTCGGTGGCCGCCTCCCTGATCCCGTTCCTCGAGCACGACGACGCGAACCGCGCCCTGATGGGCGCGAACATGCAGCGCCAGGCGGTGCCCCTGCTCAACCCGCGCTCACCGCTGATCGCCACTCAGATGGAGCCCAACATCGCCCGTGACTCCGGCGTGACGATGGTCGCCCGCCGGTCCGGCACCGTGGTCATGGTCGACGGCGCCCGCATCGTGGTCAAGCCCGACTCCGATCCGTCCAGCTTCGACCCGATGTCGGTGAAGCCCGACATCTACAACCTGGTGAAGTTCCGCCGCACCAACCAGAGCACCTGCTACAACCAGAAGCCCATCGTCGAGGTGGGTGATCGCGTGAAGACCGGCGACGTCATCGCCGACGGTCCGTCCACCGAGATGGGCGAGCTCGCCCTCGGGCAGAACGTGGTCGTGGCCTTCATGCCCTGGTCCGGCTACAACTTCGAGGACTCCATCCTCATCAACGAGCGCCTGGTCCGCGAGGACGTGTTCACCTCGATCCACATCGAGGAGTACGAGTGCGACGCCAAGGAGACCAAGCTCGGCGCCGAGGAGATCACCCGCGACATCCCGAACGTCTCCGAGGAGGCCCTCAAGGATCTCGACGAGAGCGGCATCGTGCGTATCGGCGCCGAGGTCAAGTCCGGCGACATCCTGGTGGGCAAGGTCACGCCGAAGGGCGAGACCCAGCTCACCCCGGAGGAGAAGTTGCTCAAGGCGATCTTCGGCGAGAAGGCCGGAGACGTGAAGGACTCCTCCCTGCGCGTGCCCCCGGGCGTCCAGGGCATCGTCATCTCCGCGCAGATCTTCTCCCGGCGCAACCAGGAGAAGGACAAGCGCGCCCGCGAGATCGAGGAGAGCCTGAAGGAGAGCCTGCTGACCGACCAGATGGACGAGATCCGCATCCTCTCCGACTCGTTCTACTCCCGCATGAAGAAGCTCCTGCTGGGGCAGGTCACCTCCGCCCGGCTGATCGATGACAACAACAAGGTGCTGCTGCCCAAGGGTCAGACCCTCGAGGGCCACATCATCGACAAGGTGCCCCGGCGCTACTGGTCCGAGATCCAGATCAAAGACTCCAACGGCATCGTCGAGAACAAGCTCGAGAGCCTCGCCAAGGCGCTCAACGACAGCATCCTCGAGATCGAGACGACCTACCGCGAGAAGATCGCCCGCCTGACCAAGACCGACGATCTGGGCACCGGTGTGCTCAAGAAGGTCAAGGTCTACGTCGCGATCAAGCGCAAGCTCTCCGTGGGCGACAAGATGGCCGGACGGCACGGCAACAAGGGCGTCGTGTCCCGCATCCTGCCCTCCGAGGACATGCCCTACATGGCCGACGGCACCCCCGTCGACATCGTGCTGAACCCGCTGGGCGTGCCCTCCCGCATGAACGTGGGCCAGATCCTGGAGACCCACCTCGGTCTGGCGGCCAAGGAGCTCGGCCGGCAGATCCACGACTACGTGCAGCGCACCGCGTGGCACCCCGAGGTCGTCCGCGGCCAGATGAAAAAGCTCTATCCCTCGAACAGGGCGCAGAAGTTCATCGCGCGCCTGTCCGAGTCCGATCTCCGGAAATGGGCGGACAAGTGCCGCGAGGGCCTGCACATCTTCACCCCCGTGTTCGAGGGCGCCAACGAGGAAGAGATCAAGTCCTTCCTGAAGATGGCCGGCCAGGACGAGTCCGGCCAGCTCGTGCTCTTCGACGGCCGAACCGGCGAGGCCTTCCACCGGCCGGTGACCGTCGGCGTGATGTACATGCTCAAACTGCATCACCTGGTCGACGACAAGATCCATGCCCGGTCCACGGGCCCCTATGCCCTGGTCACCCAGCAGCCGCTGGGCGGCAAGGCGCAGTTCGGCGGCCAGCGGCTCGGTGAGATGGAGGTGTGGGCCATCGAGGCGTACGGCGCCGCCTACTCCCTGCAGGAGTTCCTGACGGTGAAGTCCGATGACGTCACGGGCCGTACGCGAATGTTCGAGGCCATCGTGAAGGGCACCAACACCCTGCAGTCGGGCCTGCCCGAGTCCTTCAACGTCCTGTTGAAGGAGCTGCAGAGCCTGTGTCTCAACATGGAAACAGTCGGTGACGACACGCGCAGTGTGGGTCGCGAAGGTCTCTGACCCTCGGCCGTCGGTGGCCGGGCGGCGACGTCCGGCGGTTCTTTGATTTCCTCTATTCTTGTCGAGGTTATACCCGATGAAAGATCTTTTCAGCTTTTTCGATCCCACTCAGGAAACCCGCGACTTCAACGCCATCAAGATCAAGCTGGCCAGCCCCGAGGACATCCTGGAATGGTCCCACGGAGAGGTGAAGAAGCCAGAGACCATCAACTACCGGACCTTCAAGCCCGAGCGCGACGGTCTCTTCTGCGCCAAGATCTTCGGACCCGTGAAGGACTACGAGTGCAACTGCGGCAAGTACAAGCGCATGAAGCACCGCGGCGTCGTCTGCGAGAAGTGCGGCGTCGAGGTCATCTCCTCCAAGGTGCGCCGCGAGCGTCTGGGCCACATCGAGCTCGCCTCCCCCGTGGCCCACATCTGGTTCCTGCGCAGCCTTCCCTCGCGCATCGGAAACGTCCTGGACATCGGGCTCAAGCAGCTCGAGAGCATCCTCTACTGCGAGGCCTACATCGTCACCGATCCCCTGGGCAGCCACTTGTCCAAGGGCGACGTCCTGAAGGAACGCGAGTACCAGGATCTCGAGGACCAGTACGGCGTCGGCTACGTCAAGGCCGAGACCGGCGGCGAGGCCATCTACGAGCTGCTCTCCCAGGTCGACATCTCCACCATGGCCATGGAGCTGCGCGAGGAGATCCGTGACGAGAAGAACGACACGCGGCGTAAGAAGCTGGCCAAACGGCTGAAGACCGTCAACGCCTTCCGCGAGTCGAAGAACAAGCCCGAGTGGATGATGGTCAAGATCCTGCCCGTGCTGCCCCCGGATCTGCGTCCCCTGGTGCCGCTGGACGGCGGCCGCTTCGCGACCTCGGACCTCAACGACCTCTACCGCCGCGTGATCAACCGGAACAACCGCCTCAAGAAGCTCATCGAGCTCACGGCGCCCTCCATCATCATCCGCAACGAGAAGCGGATGCTGCAGGAGGCCGTGGACGCCCTGTTCGACAACGGGCGGCGCAACAAGAGCGTGACGGGCACCAACAAGCGCCCGCTGAAGTCCCTGTCCGACATGCTCAAGGGCAAGCAGGGGCGCTTCCGCCAGAACCTGCTGGGCAAGCGCGTCGACTATTCCGGCCGTTCGGTCATCGTGGTCGGCCCCGAGCTGCGACTGCACCAGTGCGGTCTGCCGAAGAAGATGGCGCTAGAACTGTTCAAGCCCTTCATCTACCACGAGCTGCAGAAGCAGGGCCACGCCAACACCATCAAGATGTCCAAGAAGATGGTGGAGACCGAGCAGGAGGTGATCTGGGACATCCTCGACAAGGTCATCAAGGAGCACCCGGTCCTGCTCAACCGCGCGCCCACGCTGCACCGGCTCGGCATCCAGGCCTTCGAACCCGTGCTCATCGAGGGCAAGGCCATCCAGTTGCACCCGCTGGTCTGCACGGCCTTCAACGCCGACTTCGACGGCGACCAGATGGCCGTTCATGTGCCCCTGAGCGTCGAGGCCCAGATGGAGGCCCGCGTCCTGATGATGTCGACGAACAACATCCTCGGACCGGCCCACGGAAAGCCGATCATCATCCCGACCCAGGACATCGTCCTCGGACTCTTCTACGTGACCACCGAGCGGCCGATCGCCCGCGGCATGTACCGCGACAGCCTGCCCGGCGTCCCCTTCGTCGGGCGCTATTCCAGCATCAACGAGGTGCGCATGGCGCACGATCAGGGCATGCTGGATCTGCATGCGCCGATCCACGTCCGCATGCACACCTGGGACGAGGAAGGCAACCGCGTCGAGAAGATCATCCGCACCACCTGCGGACGCGTGCTCGTGTACGAACTGCTGCCCTCCGGCATGCCCTTCGAGCTGGTCAACCAGGTGCTGACCAAGAAGAAGCTCGGCGCCCTCATCGACCGCTGCTACCGGATCAAGGGCGACAAGGCCACGGTCCTGCTCGCGGACGCCCTGCGCACCTTCGGGTACAAGTATTCGACCATCGCAGGCATCTCCGTCTCCGTCGACGATCTGCACATCCCGTCGAAGAAGAAGGTGCTGCTGGCCCAGGCCGAGGCAGAGCTCGAGACCATCACCCAGCAGGAGAGCGAAGGCTACATCACGGCAGGTGAGAAGCACAACAAGATCGTCGACCTGTGGTCCAACGTCGCGCAGGCCATCGCCGAGGAGATGATGGCCGAGATCGCCAAGGAGACCATGCTCGACCCGATCACGGGCAAGCACATCGAGACGAACACCCTGAACCCGATCTGGATCATGTCCGAGTCCGGCGCGCGCGGCTCCGCCCAGCAGTTGCGCCAGCTCGCCGGCATGCGCGGTCTGATGGCCAAGCCCAGCGGCGAGATCATCGAGACCCCGATCACCACCAACTTCCGCGAGGGCCTCTCGGTCCACCAGTACTTCATCTCCACCCACGGCGCGCGCAAGGGCCTCGCCGACACCGCGCTCAAGACGGCCAACTCGGGCTACCTGACGCGCCGCCTCGTCGACGTGGCGCAGGACGCCATCGTCGCCGAATACGACTGCGGCACCGGCAAGGGCATCGAACTGACCAAGCTCAGCGACGGCGGCCGCACCATCGAGGAGCTCTCCGAGCGGCTGCTCGGCCGCGTCGTCCTGGAAGACGTGTACGATCCGTACACCGATGAAATCATTGCATTTTCCAACGAGGAGATCACCGAGGAGAAGGCCGACCGCATCAAGCAGGCGGGCATCGACCGCGTGAAGATCCGCTCGGTGCTGACCTGCGAGTCCAAGCGCGGCGTCTGCGTGCTCTGTTATGGACGCGACCTCGCCCGCGGGCACATGGTGCAGGTCGGCGAGGCCGTCGGCACCATCGCCGCCCAGTCCATCGGCGAGCCCGGCACCCAGCTCACGATGCGCACGTTCCACATCGGCGGCGCCGCCCAGCTCAAGGGCGAGCAGTCCTTCATCGAGGCGCAGACCAAGGGCATCGTCCGCCTGGAGCGCTGCCGCAAGGCCCCGCGCTTCGATCCCGAGACCGGCGCGAGCGACGGCAGCATCGTGCTCAACCGCAACGGCCTGCTGATCATCCTCGACGAGGCCGGCCGCGAGAAGGAGAACCACAACCTGATCTACGGCGCCCGCCTCCTCGTGGAAGACGGCGACGCGGTGAAGCCGGGGGACAAGCTCTCCCTGTGGGATCCGTACTCCGAGACCTTCCTGGCCGAGGTGGACGGCATCGTCACCTATCAGGATCTCGAGGAGAACATCACCATCTCCGAGAAGATCGACGAGGACACCGGCCTGTCCCAGAAGATGGTCATCGAGACCAAGGACTCCAACCTGCGTCCCCGCATCCTGCTGACCGACGAGAAGGGGCGGACCATCATCGTGCCCCACACCGGCCAGCCCGCCGAGATGCGCCTGCCCTCCAAGAGCTACGTGCTCGCCGAGCATGGGAAGCGCGTCGCCCAGGGCGAGATCATCGCCAAGCTGCCCATCGAGACGGCCAAGAAGACCAAGGACATCACGGGTGGCCTGCCGCGCGTCGTCGAGCTCTTCGAGGCGCGCAAGCCCAAGGAGCACGCGATCATCTCCGAGATCGACGGCGTGGTCAGCCTGGGCCCGGACCTGAAGAACAAGCAGCGCGTGGTGATCACCCCCCCCAAGGGAGAGCCCCGCGAGTACTCGGTGCCCAAGATGAAGCACGTGAAGGTGCGCGAGGGCGAGTTCGTCCATTCGGGTGATGCCCTCATGGAAGGCCCGCCCAACCCGCACGACATCCTCAAGGTCTCCGGCATCGAGAAGCTGGCCCAGTATCTCACCGAGGAGGTCCAGCAGGTCTATCGCGTCCAGGGCGTCTCGATCAACGACAAGCACATCGAGATGATCGTCCGCCAGATGCTGCGCAAGGTGCGCGTGCTCGAGCCCAACGACACCAACTTCCTGATCGACGAGGCCGTGGACAAGACCATCTTCGAGGTCGAGAACCGCCGCGTGAGCGCCGAAGGAAAGATCCCCGCGACCGCGGAGCCGCTGCTGCTGGGCATCACCAAGGCGTCGCTCTCCACCGAGAGCTTCCTGTCCGCGTCCTCCTTCCAGGAGACCACCCGCGTGCTCACCGAGGCCTCCATCTGGGGCCGGGTCGATCACCTCAAGGGTCTCAAGGAGAACGTCATCATCGGCCGTCTGCTGCCCGCGGGCACCGGCTTCAGGGCGTATCACAAATTGACCCAGATCCGGGAGGAGGCCACCGAGATCGAGACGGTGGACGAGCGCGACGAGTACGCGGAGATCTGATCGATCCCGGCTTGTGCCGGATAAAAAATGATCGCTCTTTTTCCGAAAAACCCCGTCAAATCTGGAGATTTTTTTGGAATTAACAACTTGACACGGTGATTGCGTTCCCTATAATACACCGCGTTTTTGTGGAAGGCCGTGTGGTTTTCCCGCAGCCTGAAAGAGAAAGTGTGCGATGCCGACCATCAATCAGTTAGTCCGGAAAAGAAGAGAGAACAAGGTCGAAAAGAGCGGCGCCCCGGCGCTGAAGTCCTGCCCGCAGAAGCGCGGCGTGTGCGTGCGCGTCTACACCACGACGCCCAAGAAGCCCAACTCGGCGCTTCGCAAGGTGGCCCGCGTCCGTCTGACCAACGGCATGGAAGTGACCTCCTACATCCCCGGCGAGAGCCACAACCTTCAGGAGCACTCCGTGGTCCTGATCCGTGGCGGCCGCGTGAAGGACCTCCCGGGCGTCCGCTATCACATCATCCGTGGCACCCTGGACACGGCCGGCGTCAACGGCCGCCGTCAGGGTCGCAGCAAGTACGGCGCGAAGCGTCCCAAGAAATAACGAGGTATTTCGATGTCCCGCAAAGGTCGTGCCCATATCCGCAAACTCATTCCCGATCCGAAATACACGGACGCCACGATGGACATGCGCCAACTGATCAGCAAGTTCATCAACCAGGTCATGTACGACGGAAAGAAGAGCACCTCCGAGACGATCGTCTACGGTGCCCTCGAGATCATCGCCGAGCGCCGCAAGGAAGACCCCCTGAAGGTCTTCGAGAAGGCCATGGCCAATGTCCGTCCCAAGGTCGAGGTCAAGTCCCGCCGCGTGGGCGGCTCCACCTACCAGGTCCCCGTCGAGGTCACCACCCGTCGCGCGAACGCCCTGGCCATGCGCTGGCTGATCGGCTACTCGCGCAAGCGCTCCGAGCACAACATGTTCGAGCGTCTGGCCGGCGAGCTGCTCGAGGCCGCCGAGAACAAGGGCACCTCCGTGAAGAAGCGTGAGGACACGCACAAGATGGCCGACGCCAACAAGGCGTTCGCCCATTATCGCTGGTAGTCGATCTTTTTTCAGGTCTTCCGTTCCTGGACTTCCATTCGTCCAGGGGGTTCGGAACCACTAACCGTAAGGCGCGAGAGCGAACCGACGGACGTGAATGGACGGTGTTTTGCGTTTTCCCAGGGTGTTGCAGCATGAGTGAGCCGACCGGAAAGAAAGCAGTCGCGAAGAACAAGGCCGCCGGCCTGCGCGACGTCGCCATCGAGAAGGTGCGCAACATCGGCATCATGGCGCACATCGACGCGGGCAAGACGACGGTCACCGAGCGCGTGCTCTTCTACACCGGCATGACCCACCGGCTCGGCGAGGTCCACGAGGGCACCGCCACCATGGACTGGATGGAGCAGGAACAGGAGCGCGGCATCACCATCACGTCGGCCGCCACCACCTGCTACTGGAACGAACACCGCATCAACATCATCGACACGCCGGGGCACGTCGACTTCACCATGGAGGTGGAGCGGTCCCTGCGCGTGCTGGACGGAGGCGTGGTCGTGTTCTGCGCCGTCGCCGGCGTCCAGCCCCAGTCCGAGACGGTCTGGCGGCAGGCGGACAAGTACGGGGTCCCCCGCATCGCGTTCATCAACAAGATGGACCGCACGGGCGCGGACTTCGACTACGCGGTCAACACCATGCGCAACCGCCTGGGCGCCAACCCCGTCGCCATTCACGTGCCCATCGGCTCGGCCCAGGACTTCCTGGGGGTCGTGGACGTGATCTCGCGGCGCGCCTATGTGTGGGACAACGACACCCTGGGCGCGGCCTTCACCGTGACTGAGGTGCCCGAGTCGCTGCGCGAGGTCGTGGAGCGCCGCCGCCTCGAGATCGTGGACACCCTCTCCGACGTGGACGAGGAGTTCCTGGCCCTGGCCCTCGAGCAGGAAGATCTGCCCGAGGAGCCCATGCGCGAGGCCCTGCGCCGCGCCACATGGAACCGCCTGATCACACCCGTGCTGTGCGGCAGCGCGTTCAAGAACAAGGGCGTCCAGCTCCTGCTCGACGCCGTGGTCGCGCTTCTGCCCAGCCCCGGGGATCGCGGCCTGGTGCCCGGAACCACGCCCGAGGGCGAGCCCGCCACCCGCGAGCCGGCCGACGACGCGCCCCTGTCCGCCCTGGCGTTCAAGATCATGACCGACCCGTACGTGGGCCAGCTCACGTTCGTGCGCGTCTACTCGGGCATCCTGCGCACCGGGGAGACCGTCTTCAACGCCACCCGCGGGAAGAACGAGCGCATCGGGCGTCTTTTGCGCATCCACGCCAACAAGCGTGACGAGGTCCAGGCGATCGTGGCCGGCAACATCGGCGCCGTGGTCGGCCTGCGCCAGGCCGCCACCGGGGACACCCTTTGTGACGGCAAGGATCCCATCCTCCTCGAGTCCGTGGACATCCCCGAGACGGTGATCTCCGTGGCCGTGGAGCCCAAGACCCAGGCCGACACCGAGCGGATGGGGATCGCGCTGGGCAAGCTCGCGATGGAGGATCCCACCTTCCGCGTGCACACCGACACCGAGACCGGCCAGACCATCCTGTCCGGCATGGGCGAGCTCCACCTCGAGATCATCATTGATCGCATGGTCCGCGAGTTCAACGTCCAGGCCGTGGTGGGTCGTCCGCAGGTGAGCTACCGCGAGACGGTGGCGAAGGGCGCCAACGGCGAGGGCCGCTTCGTTCGCCAGACCGGCGGCCGCGGCCAGTTCGGCCACGCCATCATCCGCCTCGAGCCCGGCGAGAAGGGCTCGGGCTACGTGTTCGAGAACAAGACCGTCGGCGGGGTGATCCCCAAGGAGTACATCTCGTCGGTGGACAAGGGCATCAAGGAGGCGCTGACGCGCGGCATCCTGGCCGGCTATCCCGTCGTCGACGTGGTGGCCACGCTGCTCGATGGCTCCTACCACGAGGTCGACTCTTCGGACATGGCCTTCCAGATCGCCGGGTCCATGGCTTTCCAGGACGCCGCGGCCAAGGGAGATCCGATCCTCCTCGAGCCGATCATGGACGTCGAGGTGGTCACCCCCGAGGATTACATGGGTGACGTGCTCGGAGATATCCATACGCGGCGCGGGAAAATCGGTGGTATGGAGAACCGCCCGGGGGTGCAGGTGATTCGATCACAAATCCCCTTGGCAACGATGTTCGGTTATGCTACACAGCTACGGTCGCTTTCCCAGGGTCGCGCGACGTACACGATGCAGTTCGCTCATTATGCACCGGCGCCCGCGAAGACCACCGAGGAAGTGATGAAGAGAGTTTGAGCCGTCGGATGCCGACGGAGATTTGCCGTCGGATGCCGGCGGTGACTTGCAAGGAGAGATTATGCAGATCGCGAGAATTCGAATCAAGTTGAAGGCGTACGATCACAAGTTGCTCGACCAGTCGGCCACCGAGATCGTCAACACTGCCAAGAACACGGGCGCCCGCGTCGCCGGTCCCGTTCCCCTGCCGACGAAGATCAATCGCTACTGCGTGCTGCGCTCCCCTCACGTCGACAAGAAGTCCCGCGAGGAATTCGAGATTCGCACCTACAAGCGCCTGATCGACATCCTGGACCCCACCCAGCAGACCGTGGACGCCCTGATGAAGCTGGACGTGGCCCCGGGGGTCAACGTGGAGATCCGCACCTGATAAATTGAGTGGCTCGAAGGAGATTGCAACATGCCTACGGTACCGGTTTTCAATCAGAATGGTCAGGAAGTGAGCTCCCTGTCTCTTCCCGACAGCATCTTTGCCCACGAGGTGAACCAGCACGCGATGTGGACCGTGGTCCGCGCCCAGCTGGCCGCCCGTCGCGCGGGCACCCATGAGACCAAGACCCGCCGCTACGTTTCCGGCGGCGGCAAGAAGCCCTTCAAGCAGAAGGGCACCGGTGGCGCCCGCCAGGGTTCCACGCGCGCCCCGAACCACGTCGGCGGCGGCAAGGCCCACACGCCCCATCCGCGCGACTACACGCATTCCGTGAACAAGAAGGTCCGCCGCCTGGCGCTGCTCTCCGCCCTGAGCCTGCGCGCCGGCGAGAAGAAGATCGTGCTCGTCGACAGCCTGGCCCTGTCCGGCATCAAGACGAAGACGGTGGCCCAGCTGGTCTCCCGCTTCGGCGCCCGCAAGGCGTTGCTGGTGGAGAGCCGCGAGAACCTCAACCTCGTGCTGTCCGCCCGCAACCTGGCCTCCCACAAGTGGCTGGCCCCCGAGGGTCTGAACGTGTACGACCTGCTCAACCACGACACCCTGATCATGCAGGCCTCCACGGCCAGCGCGCTCGCGGATCGTCTTTCCAAGGCGGTGAGGTAGCACCATGCAGTTCTCCGAAGACATCATCATCAAGCCGCTGATGACCGAAAAGTGCATGAATCTCCAGGATCAGGAGCGGAAGTACTCCTTCCGCGTGGCCGAAGGCGCCAACAAGATCCAGATTCGCAAGGCCATCGAGGAATTGTTCAAAGTGTCCGTCGAATCGGTGCACATTCAACGTTACATGGGCAAGTCCGTGATGCGCCGCGTCCGCCGCAGCCGTGTCATCGGCCGGAAACCCAACTGGAAGAAGGCCATCGTCACCCTCAAGGAAGGGTTCGACATCGACTTCTTCAAAGACGTCATGTAGGCGAGGGATATCATGGGAACCAAACAGTACAAACCGACCTCTCCCGGCCGTCGCGGGATGAACACGAACGACAACACCGGCCTGACCAAGGGTGCCCGCCCCGAGCGCTCCCTGACGACCAAGAAGGACAACACCGCGGGCCGCAACTGCTATGGCCGCATCACCACGCGCTTCCGTGGCGGTGGCCACAAGCAGAAGTACCGCGTGATCGACTTCCGCCGCAACAAGACCGGCATCCCGGCCGTGGTGGAGAGCATCCAGTACGATCCGAACCGCACCGCCTTCATCGCCCTGCTCAACTACGTGGACGGCGAGAAGCGCTACATCCTGGCCCCGGACGGCATGAAGACCGGCGACAAGGTGATCTCCGTGAACACCGGCTCCGCCGACATCATGCCGGGCAACGCCATGCCGCTGCGCTTCATCCCCGACGGCACCATGCTGCACAACGTCGAGATGAGCATCGGCCATGGCGGCCAGCTCGCCCGCTCCGCCGGCAACGGCGCGCAGTTGATGGCCAAGGAAGGCGACTGGGCCCAGGTCCGGCTGCCCTCCGGCGAGGTCCGCCGCGTGCACATCAACTGCCGCGCGACCATCGGCGTGGTGAGCAACATCCAGCACAACAACATCACCATCGGCAAGGCCGGCCGTGTCCGCTGGACGGGTCGCCGTCCGCACAACCGCGGCGTCTCCATGAACCCCGTCGACCATCCGATGGGTGGAGGCGAGGGCTGCTCCTCCGGTGGACGCCACCCCGTCTCCCCGTGGGGCATGATCGCCAAGGGTTACCGGACGCGCAAGAACAAGCGCACGGACAAATTCATCGTGAAACGCAGGTATGCGAACTAGTCTGGAGATAAGCAGTTATGGCTCGTTCTGTTAAAAAAGGACCATTCATCGATTCCCATCTGGCGAAGAAGATCCAGGCTCAGCCCGCCGATGCTCATCACAAGGCGATTCAGACCTGGTCCCGCCGCTCCACCATCGTTCCCGAGATGATCGGGATGAACATCGCGGTGCACAACGGTCGGAAGTTCATTCCGGTCTACATCACCGACGAGATGGTCGGCCACAAGCTGGGTGAGTTCGCGCCCACCCGCACCTTCCACGGCCACGCCGCCGACAAGAAGGCCAAGAAAAAGTAAGGAGACGTGCGATGTCATTGAATCCAAAGAACACCGTCAAGAAGGTTCGCATCTCCGCGGATCGCAAAGAGTTTCCGCGCGCGCACCTCAGTTCGCTTCGCGTGGCTCCCCGCAAAATGATGATCCTGGCCGACATGGTCCGCGGCAAGAAGGTCGAGGAGGCAATGTCGCTCCTCTCCTTCACGCCCAAGTCCGGCGCGAAGATCCTGCAGAAGCTCATCATGAGCGCGGTCTTCAACGCCGAGCACCAGAACCATGAGGGTGAGGACCTGTTCGTGAAGACGATCTTCGTGGACTATGGCCCCATCATGAAGTGGCGCCGGCCCCGCGCGCGCGGCCGTGCGTTTCGCATCAACAAGCACACCAGTCACGTCACCGTGATCGTCTCCAGCTCGGGAAAGTAGAGGAGGAACCGTGGGACAGAAAGTTCATCCTATCGGATTGCGTTTAGGAATCATCCGTACCTGGAACTCCAAGTGGTACGGCGAGAAGGATTACGCCAAATGGCTCGTCGAGGATCTCAAGATCCGCGAGTTCATCTTCAAGCGCATGCCGGACGCCGGCATCGCGGCCATCGAGGTCGAGCGCCGGACGGCTGAAAAGATGAAGGTCATCATCGTGACCGCGTCGGCCGGCAAGGTGATCGGCAAGGGCGGCGCCAACGTGGAGAAGCTCCGCAAGGACCTCCAGGGCCTGTCCAAGAGCGAGATCTTCGTGGACATCAAGGAAGTCAAGCGCGCTGAGACCAACGCCCAGCTCGTGGCCGAGAACATCGCCCGCCAACTCGAGCGCCGCGTCAACTTCCGCCGCGCCATGAAGAAGTCCATCCAGACCTCCATGCAAATGGGCGTCAAGGGCATCAAGGTGTACCTGTCCGGCCGCCTCGGCGGCGCCGAGATCGCCCGTCGCGAGTGGTACATGGAAGGCCGCGTGCCCCTGCACACCCTGCGCGCCGACATCGACTACGGCGTGGCCACCGCCCGCACCACCTACGGTGCGATCGGCGTGAAGTGCTGGATCTACAATGGTGACGTGCTCTCCTACGACAGCACCACGGAAAGGGGTTGGTAACCCATGTTAGCCCCCAAGAAAGTCAAACATCGCAAGGTGCAGAAAGGCCGCATGAAGGGTCGCGCCAAGGGCGGCGACCGCGTGGCCTTCGGCGATTACGGTCTGCAGGCCGCCGAGTGCGGCTTCCTCTCCTCGCGCCACATCGAGGCGGGTCGTGTCGCGATCACGCGCCACATCAAGCGCGGCGGCCAGGTCTTCATCCGGGTTTTCCCGCACAAGCCCCTGACCTCCAAGCCCGCCGAGACCCGCATGGGCAAAGGAAAGGGCATGCCGGACGAGTGGGTGGCCGTGGTGAAGCCCGGTCACATCCTGTATGAGGTCATCGGAGTCGACGAGGAGAGCGCCCGCGAGGCGTTCCGCCTGGCGCACCACAAGCTGCCGATCGACACCCGTTTCGTGTCCAGGGAGATGGTCATATGAAAGATTCACCGTACGCCCCGAAACAGTTGCGTGAGCGCACCTCCGAGGAGCTCAAGGGGATGCTCGCCACGCTGAAGCATGAAATATTTGAACTGCGAATCATGCACACGACGAGTCAGTTGAAGGACACGAACAAGATGTGCGCCACCCGGCAGAGCATCGCCCGCGTGCTGACCGAGATCAGCCGTCGCGCGGCTGCCAAGAGTGGAGGAAAAAATGGCTAACGAACGTCACAAGAGAACGATGCTGGGAGTGGTCACCTCTTCCGGCAAGATGGACAAGACGGTGAAGGTGCGCGTGACGCGCCGGATGCTGCATCCCCTGTACAAGAAGTTCCTGACCCGGTACGCGGACTACCTGGCCCACGACGAGAAGAACGAGTACAAGGTAGGGGACAAGGTCGTCATCATCGAATCCCGGCCCCTGTCCAAACTGAAGCGCTGGCGCGTGCAGAAGCTCGTCGAGCGTAAAACCGTCGTGAATCTGTAGGGAGCGAGGTGTTTCGATGATTCAGATGCAAACCATCCTCGAAGTGGCCGACAACTCTGGCGCCAAGAAGGTCATGTGCGTCAAGGTGTTGGGCGGCTCCAAGCGTGAAGTCGCCTCCATCGGTGACGTGATCGTGGTCTCCGTGAAGGAGAGCATTCCCACGGCCAAGGTCAAGAAGGGCGACGTCCTCAAGGCCGTCATCGTCCGCACCTCCAAGGAGATCGTGCGCCGTGACGGGTCCTACATCAAGTTCGACAACAACGCGGCCGTCCTGCTGAACGCCGCGATGGAGCCCATCGGCACACGCATCTTCGGACCCGTGGCCCGTGAGCTGCGGGCAAAGAAGTTCATGAAGATCGTGTCGCTCGCCCCGGAGGTCATCTAATGTTAGCGCGTATTCGTAAAGGCGATGTTGTAAAAGTGATCTCGGGCAAGTACAAGGGCAAGACCGGCCGGGTGCTGCGCCTGGTGGACAAAGGCGAGCGCGTCATCGTCGAGGGCGTGAACGTGGTGAAGGTGAACAAGAAGGCCACCGACGCCAACAGCAAGGGCACCCAGGAGACGCGCGAGGCTTCCATCTCCATCTCCAACGTGCAGCCGATCGATCCGTCCACGGCCTCCCATGTCGGCTCGAAGGACGAGAAGAAACTGGTCAGGGGCGTGCGCGTGGGCGTGAAGGTCCTCCCGGACGGCCGGAAGGTCCGCGAGGCGCGCGGGTCCAAGTCGAAGGGCGAAATCATCGAGAACGCCAAATAAGGGTGGAGAACTATGATGGCTAAACAGGATTCGAACAAGAAAGCGGATGCGGCGAAGAGCAAGGGCAAGCCGAAGTTCCAGGAGCGGATCGTCCGCAAGGAGCTCCCGCGCCTGCAAAAAATATATAATGAATCGATCACCAAGAAGATGGTCGAGGAGTTCCAGTACACGAACGTGATGGAGATTCCCAAGATCACGAAGATCGTCATCAACGTGGGTCTGGGCGAGGCGATCGCGAACCCCAAGATGCTCGACAGCGTGGTCGAGGAGCTCCAGCTCATCTCTGGGCGCAAGGTCGTCGTCACGAAGGCGAAGCAGTCCATCGCGAACTACAAACTGCGCGCCGGCATGAAGATCGGCTGCATGGTGACCCTGCGCCGCGAGCAGATGTACGAATTCCTGGATCGCCTGATCAACTTCGCGCTGCCCCGCACCCGCGACTTCAAGGGTGTGTCGTCCAAGGGCTTCGATGGGCGCGGGAACTACTCGCTGGGCGTCCGCGAGCAGATCATCTTCCCGGAAATCAGTTACGACAAGATTGAAAAAATCCGCGGTATGAACATCACGATCGTGACCACTGCGAAGTCGGATGACCATGCCCGTGCTTTGTTGCGGCACTTCGGTATGCCGTTCAGGAAGTAAGGAGGATTCGCGTGGCTCGTCTTTGTAAAATGCTCGATCAGAAAGAAAAGTTTGCGATTCGTCACCGCAACCGCTGTCCGCATTGTGGTCGTTCCCGCGCGTACATGCGCAAGTTCGATATGTGCCGGCTTTGTTTCCGGAAACTGGCCCTCGAAGGCATGATTCCTGGCGTTATCAAGGCCAGCTGGTAGGGAGAGTAACAGCAATGTCCATGACAGATCCTATTGCAGATTTCTTGACCCGTATCCGCAACGGCCTCCAAGCCAGGAAAACTTCGGTGGCCATGCCGTCCTCCCGCTTGAAGTGCTCGCTGGCCGAGGTCTTCAAGAAGGAAGGCTTCATTGCCGACTACCGGGAAGAGTCGCTCGGAAAACTCAGCAACCTCGTCATCGACCTGAAATATGACGAGAACAACCAGCCAGCCATCGAGGGGCTCCAGCGCATGTCCCGTCCGGGCCAGCGGGTGTACGTGGGCAAGGACAACCTGCCCACGGTGCGCTCCGGTCTCGGCGTGGCCATCGTCACCACGAGCCGTGGCGTCATGACGGATTCACAGGCCCGCAAGATGAACATCGGCGGCGAAGTGATCTGCACGGTCTGGTAAGGGGAGGAGGAACGCCATGTCTCGTATCGGCAAATTGCCCATCAACATCCCCTCTGGGGTCCAAATCACCGTGAGCGGCACCCGTGTCGAGGTGAAAGGCAAGCTGGGAACCCTCTCTTCCGAGATCCCCGCCGGCATCACCATCGAAAAGGAGAGCAACCAGCTCCTCGTGAAGCGCGAGAAGGATGACATCCAGATGCGCGCCGACCACGGGCGTGTCCGTGCGATCCTCGCCAACCAGGTCAAGGGCGTGAGCGAGGGCTTCTCGCGCACCCTGGACATCATCGGCGTCGGCTACCGCTGCGAGTTGAAGGGGAAGTACCTGGTGCTCTCGCTGGGCTACTCCCACCCCATCTACTTCGAGTTTCCGCAGGGCGTGACCGGTGAGGTGCAGGAGAAGGGTCTGCGCATCATGATCAAGTCCCACGACAAGACCCTGCTGGGCGCGGTGGCCGCCGAGATCCGCGGCTTCCGTCCCCCCGAGCCCTACAAGGGCAAGGGCATTCGCTACACGAATGAAAAGGTCCAGCAGAAAGAAGGAAAAGCGAAAGGCTAACAGGTGATCGTGATGATTTCCAAGAAGAAACTCAGCATGCGGCGCATCCGCCAGATTCGTGTGCGCAAGCACGTCCAGGGTCGTCCCGAGCGGCCCCGCCTCGCCGTGTTCCGCTCCAACTCCCACATGTACGTCCAGGTCATCGACGACGTGACCGGCACCACCCTGGCCGCCGTTTCCACGCTGTCTCCGGACCTGCGCGACGCCATGAAGGGCGTGAAGAAGAAGGATCAGGCCAAGAAGGTCGGCATGAAGATCGCCGAGATCTGCAAAAGCAAGAACATCGAGCTGGTCACGTTCGACCGTGCCGGCTACCTGTACCACGGTCGCGTGGCCGCGCTGGCGGAAGGCGCTCGCGAGGGCGGTCTGAAATTTTAATTGTTCCATGGGGATTGGTTTCCCCTGACGAGGAATTGAATGTCGCACATGACGGATGAACCCAAGGAATTTATCGAGAAGTTAATCTACATCAACCGCGTCGCCAAGGTCGTCAAGGGCGGTCGCCGTTTCTCCTTCGCCGCCCTCGTGGTGGTGGGTGACGGCAAGGGACGCGCCGGTTACGGGCTGGGCAAGGCCAACGAGGTGCCCGAGGCCATCCGCAAGGCCACCGAGCATGCCAAGCGCACGATGATCACCGTGCCGCTGCTCGAATCCACGATCCCCCACGAGATCATCGGCCACTACGGCGCGGGCCGCGTGCTGCTTCGTCCGGCCGCCAAGGGCACCGGCGTCATCGCCGGCGGCGCCGTCCGCGCGGTCATGGAGGCCCTCGGGGTTCACAACGTCCTGACGAAGTGTCTGGGCAGCAACAACAACCACAACGTGCTCAAGGCGACCTTCGACGCGCTGGAATCGATGCGCAGCACGCAGGAAGTGGGCGCCCGCCGCAGCCAGGAGCTCGGGAACTGATCCCTCGCCAGGCGGCATAGACAGGAGAGTAGGAAAATGGCTACGCACATCAAAGTCACACGCACGCGGAGCACGATCGGCCGCACCGAGAAGGAACGCGAGACGCTCAAGGGTCTGGGCCTGACGTACACCGGTCGCGTCCGCATCCTGAAGGACACCCCGGAGATCCGCGGGATGATCCTCAAGGTGTCGCATCTGGTCTCCATTGAACCCTATGATCAGGAAGGGAAATAGATCATGACCAACTTATCGAATTTGCATCCCGCCAAGGGCGCCACCAAGCGCAAGAAGCGCGTGGGTCGTGGACAGGGTTCGGGTTGGGGCACCAACGCCGGTCGCGGCGGCAAGGGGCAGACCGCCCGCACGGGTTCGAGCATCCGCCCCGGCTTCGAAGGCGGCCAGATGCCGCTGCAGCGCCGTATTCCCAAGCGCGGCTTCAAGAACATCCTCCGCGTCGAGTACGCCGAGGTCACCCTCGAGGAGCTCGTGCGCGTGTTCCCGAAGGGCGGGACGATCACCCTCGACTCCCTGAAGGAGAAGGGGCTCGTCGCCAACACGGCCACCAACCTCAAGATCCTGGGCGAAGCCGAACTGACGGGCACGTATCAGATCACCACGCACCGCATCACGGCTCCGGCCCGCGCGGCCGTGGAGGGCAAGGGAGGCTCCGTGAACCTGCTGACCGCCGCCCGGCAGTACCGCCGCATCACCCTGGGCAACATCTCCAAGAAGTTCCCCCGCAAGGGTGACGCGCAGGTCGAGGTGAACCCGGCCTCCCTGCTCGCGGCCGGCCTGCTCAAGGCCGCCGACGAGGCGTACGAGATCGTCGCCGCCGGCCCGCTCAACGGCAAGTACGCCGTGTCCGCGCACCGCGTGTCCAACAACGCCCGGCTGCTCATCGAGGCCAAGGGCGGCCGCGTGGCCGTGCTCGACCCCGCCAACGACGTGCTGAAGATCGACTTCGACCACCTGCGCTCCTGGTTCCCCCGGGGCGGTCAGGTGAACCCCGAGACGCTGAAGAAGCTCGGCGTCCTGAAGGCCGGGCAGCGCGTTCGCCTGACCGACGCCGGCCGCGTGACGCAGGCCTGGAACGTCGAGGTGCACCAGGTCGGCCGTCTGGCGAAGAAGAAGCTCGAGGCCGCCGGCGGCAAGGTTTCGATCCTGCCGACCCGGTAGGCGTGCGGGTTTCCGACCACACCAGCCACCATCGATTGGTAGAAAGATCAACCCATGGCAAGTGGTTTCACAAACATCCATAAAATTCCGGAGCTGCGCAAGCGGCTGCTGTTCACCCTGGGTCTTCTGGCGATCTACCGCATCGGCGTCTTCGTCACGGTCCCGGGCGTGGATCGCTCGGTCATGAAGCAGATCATGGCCGGCGCCTCCGGCACGTTCCTGGGCCTCATGAACATGTTCAGCGGCGGCGCGCTGCAGCAGTTGTCGATCTTCGCGCTGGGCATCATGCCCTACATCAGCGCGTCCATCATCATCCAGCTGCTGACCGTGGTCGTCCCCCACCTGGAGCAGTTGAACAAGGAGGGTGAGGCCGGCCGCAAGAAGATCAACCAGTACACACGGTACGGAACGGTGTTCCTGTCGCTGTTGCAGGGGTACTTCATCGCGACCTGGCTCGAGGGTCAGAACCTGGCCTACCCGGGCATGGTCATCGAGCCGGGCCTGGGCTTCCGCCTCGTGACGATGCTGTCAGTCACCTCCGGCACCATCTTCATCATGTGGCTGGGCGAGCAGATCACCGAGCGGGGCATCGGCAACGGCATCTCGCTGATCATCTTCGCCGGCATCGTGGCCGACCTGCCCGACGCCCTGACCGTGCTGTACCGCCAGTTCCGTCGCGGTGACATGGGCGTGCTCAACCTCGCGATCATCATGGCCATCGTGGTCGGCGTCATCGCCGTCATCACCTTCTGCGAGCGGGCCTACCGCAAGATCCCGGTGCAGTACGCCAAGCGCGTGGTGGGCCGTCGCCTCTACGGCGGCGCCTCGTCCCATCTGCCGCTGAAGCTCAACATGTCCGGCGTCATCCCGCCGATCTTCGCGTCCTCGCTGCTCATGTTCCCGGCACAGATCGCGTCCTTCACCGAGAGCCGCTGGCTGCAGCAGTTCTCCAGCATGTTCCAGCCGACCGACTGGCGCTACAACCTCATCTACGTCGTCCTGATCATCTTCTTCGCGTTCTTCTACACCGCGGTCACCTTCAACCCGAAGGACGTCGCGGACAACATGAAGAAGCAGGGCGGGTTCATCCCCGGCATCCGCCCCGGACAGCGCACCGCCGAGTACATCGACCGCGTGCTCACCCGGATCACCTGGGGCGGCGCCGTCTACGTGGCCGCCGTGTGCGTCCTCCCGAACATGTTGCAGATCCGCTTCAACGTCCCCTTCTACTTCGGCGGGACCTCGCTGCTGATCGTCGTCGGCGTCGCGCTCGACACCGTCCAGCAGATCGAGGGTCACCTGATCACCCGCCACTACGAGGGGCTGAGCGGACCGCGCGGACCGCGCCTGCGCGGCCGCCGCGGCTGATGCGGGAAACCTGAGGTGCATGCGATGCGGTTGATTCTTCTGGGAGCTCCGGGGTCAGGCAAGGGAAGCCAGGCCGGCCCGCTGACGTCACGCTACGGCATTCTGCAGATCTCCACCGGGGACATGCTGCGCGAGGCCCGCGCCAAGGGCACCGAGATGGGCAAGCTCGCCGCGACCTACATGGACGCCGGCCAGTTGGTCCCCGACGAGGTCGTCATCGGCATCGTCGAGGAGCGCCTGAAGAACCCGGACTGCGCGCAGGGCTTCATCCTCGACGGCTTCCCGCGCACCCTGGTTCAGGCCTCCGCGCTGGACCGGGCCCTCGAGCGGCTGGGGATCTCCATCGACCACGTCGTGGAGATCCGTGTGGACGACGGGATCATCCTGCCCCGCATCACGGGGCGGCGCTCATGTCCGCAGTGCAAAAAGCCCTATCACATCCAGTTCGGCCCGCCGAAGCGAGATCTCCTGTGCGACACTTGTAACGTGCAGTTGGTCCATCGCGACGACGACACCGAGGTCGCCGTGGTCAAGCGCCTCGAGGCTTACCACAAGATGACCGCTCCCCTGGTGGATTATTACGCCGGGCAGGGCAAACTCCGGGTCGTGGACGGGACCGGCAAAGTGCCCGAGGTCACGGAGAGAATTTTCAAAGTTCTCTCTTGATCTTCGAAGGGAAAGCCACTAATAATGCACGTCCGGTTGAAGGCCCGCTCCGAGATTGAAAAACTCCGTCGGGCCAATTTGATCGTGAGTGATGTTTTGGATCTGTGCCAGGAACTGGCACGCCCGGGTGTGAGCACCTGGGACATGGAGGAGGCCGCCCGCTCCTACATCCATCGGGCCGGTGCCCGCTCGGCGTTCCTGAACTATCAGCCGTCGTCGGACATGCGGCCCTATCCCGCCGTGCTGTGCACGTCGCGCAACGAGAAGGTCGTGCACGGCATACCGGACCGGCAGGAGATCCTGGAGGAGGGCGACATCCTCAGCGTGGACTTCGGCGTTTTCTTCGACGGCTACTGCGGAGACGCCGCCCGGACCTATGCCATCGGCAAGGTGAGCGACAAGGCCGCCCACCTGATCCGGACCACGGAGGAGGCGCTGGAGCTGGCGATCGCCAGGATGGTGCCCGGGAACCGGGTGTCGGACGTGGGCGACGCGATCCAGCGGCATGCGGAGGCGGCGGGCTACTCGGTGGTCCGCGACTTCGTCGGGCACGGCATCGGCCAGGAGATGCACGAGCCCCCGCAGGTGCCGAACCTGGGCCCCCCCGGAAGGGGCCTGCTGCTCTCCCCCGGCCTCGTGCTCGCCATCGAGCCGATGCTGTGCGAGGGCACGTGGAAGGTCTCGATCCTGGATGACGGCTGGACGGTCGTGACCCGCGACCGGAAGCTGGCCTGTCATTTTGAACACAGTGTCGCCGTGACCGAAGGCGAACCGCTGGTGCTGAGCCGGCGCTGAGGAGAAGAGAAGATGAAAGTCCGTGCGTCCATCAAGAAGATTTGTGAGAAGTGCAAGATCATCAAGCGCAAGGGCGTCGTACGCGTCATTTGCGAGGACCCCAGGCACAAGCAACGTCAGGGCTAACCTGTAAGGAATTCTGAGGAGGAGTACCATCATGCCGCGTATCGCCGGTGTCGATCTTCCGCGCAGCAAGCGCATGGAGATCGCGTTGACTTACATTTATGGTATCGGACGCAAGACGGCCCAGGACATCCTGTCCGCCGCCAGCATCGACTTCGCCACCAATTCGGACGAACTCACCGAGGACGAAGTCAAGCGCATCCGCGAGGTTCTGGATGCGAGTTACAAGGTCGAGGGCGATCTCAGGCGCGAGATCAACATGAACATCAAGCGCCTGATGGACCTGAAGTGCTACCGCGGTGTGCGTCACATGCGCGGCCTGCCCGTGCATGGCCAGCGCACCCACACCAATGCCCGCACCCGCAAGGGTCCCCGCCGCGCCACCGTCGGCAAGAAGCAAAAGGTAGGTAAGTAAAATGGGAGCTCCGCGCAAGAAAGTTGGCAAGAAGAAGGTCAAGAAGAACGTCATCAACGGTGTGGCGCACATCGTCTCCACGTTCAACAACACCATCGTCACCATCACCGACATGACCGGCAACGTGATCTCCTGGTCCTCCGCCGGCCTGCGTTTCAAGGGCTCCCGCAAGTCCACGCCGTACGCGGCTCAGATGACCGGTGAGGACGCCGCCAAGAAGGCGATCGACAACGGCATGAAGACCGTGGTGGTCTTCCTGCGCGGCCCCGGCGCCGGACGCGAGAGCGCGCTGCGCGCCGTCGCCCAGGCCGGGCTGCGGATCTCGTCGATCCGCGACACCACGCCGATCCCGCACAACGGCTGCCGTCCGCCCAAGCGCCGGCGCGTCTGAGGCGCGTTTCAGCGGGCCTGGGGCGTTTCAGCAGACGCCTCAGACGCCCGGTGTTTTCCTCGGGCCGGGAGCCCGGGAAAACACCATGCTTTGTCTGATACCCTCCGTCGGTTTTTCGCGACGGGGAAACTTTGGGTCCGCGGTCGAGCGTGAGTTCGCCCAAGGCCCAGAGATGATTGAGTTTTTGCACCGTGTGCCTGCAGTGTACGGTTTGCGCATCGCCGGGAGTGGTTCCTGCTGCAGAAGGAGTGGAACCCGGAGATGGAGGACAAGATGGCTGGAAAGGAACAGATGATCTACACGTGGACCGCGCGAAACTGGCGCGAACTGATCAAGCCGACGTCGGTCCGCATCGACGACGACACCCACCGCGGTGTACAGCAAGTTCAC
>Ga0302247_1000705_pt1 | contig 29574 bp, 23 predicted proteins | sample AAG_UR_Ile_MG_FD_193529 | JGI IMG/M metagenome (GOLD analysis project Ga0302247, IMG submission 193529) | Enriched activated sludge microbial communities from anaerobic digester in WTTP, New Holstein, Wisconsin, United States - AAG_UR_Ile | ecosystem: Engineered > Bioreactor > Anaerobic >...
CACCGCGTGGTTGATCTGCCACTCTCGGTCGCCTCCCCGCGTGGGAGGCGTGGATTGAAACTGCACCGTGTGGCTCCTCAGTTACTTGCGTTCGCGTCGCCTCCCCGCGTGGGAGGCGTGGATTGAAACACGTCGGCCGACGTGAGACCGCAGAGCAGCTGGAGTCGCCTCCCCGCGTGGGAGGCGTGGATTGAAACTCCATGTCGGCCGCGTGCGCCAAGCGCAGGCTCGTCGCCTCCCCGCGTGGGAGGCGTGGATTGAAACGCGACGTCCTCGATGAGGACCTCGCTCTTGAAGGTCGCCTCCCCGCGTGGGAGGCGTGGATTGAAACCCGCAGTGGTTTCCGAAGCGTCAGAACTTCGAGTCGCCTCCCCGCGTGGGAGGCGTGGATTGAAACCGCCCATGGTGCCTGATGTGGCCGCGCGGGTTACGTCGCCTCCCCGCGTGGGAGGCGTGGATTGAAACCGCCCATGGTGCCTGATGTGGCCGCGCGGGTTGGTCGCCTCCCCGCGTGGGAGGCGTGGATTGAAACAGCAGGTGCCGGTGAGCGATCAGGCCGTAGATCGTCGCCTCCCCGCGTGGGAGGCGTGGATTGAAACAGGGCGGGCAGTACTTGCAATGCGCCGACACCGGTCGCCTCCCCGCGTGGGAGGCGTGGATTGAAACGCGTGCGGCAACCTAACGAGTATCGTGCGATGTCGCCTCCCCGCGTGGGGATGAACCGAACGGATTGGAAATTGACGGCACCTGAAACAAAATGGAACCCTGACCCTGTCCCTTGAATTCAGCACCATTGTGCAATTGGGCTCTTTTTCAACCTCCCGTTGACATTGTCAGAATCGTGAGAAAAGTAGCGTAGAGCGGCTTTGTGAAGCAATAGCCGGATTATTGACCAAATAAAGATCAGCCGATTTTTGCGGGTCACCATCTGTCTTCAGGTTTCGGTCCCATGTTGGGAGGTTGTATGCAAACTCAGATAGCCGTCCTAATCGCCACGAAAAACCGCTGCGCCGAGCTCGCCAACAGGTCTTTGCGATCTGTGGTCCGACAAACCCGTGCACCAGACTTCCTTGTCGTCGTCGATGACTCCGACCGCAGGCATCAACCCTCTAACCGGCGGATCGTCAACTCCATCAATCTTCCTACAACCCGAGTCGTGTATCTTCTCAATGATCGCACTGCCGGGGCTGCTGGAGCATGGAACGTCGGGTTGGACTATCTCCATCGGCTTGATGGTAGTGCCTACGAGCTTTTCGTTGCGATCATCGATGACGACGACGAATGGGAACCGGACTACCTCCAAGCCTGTGAAAGTGCTGCATTGGAGACTGGCGCCGACATGGTTGCCGCCGATATCCATCGCATTGAATCATCTGACAAGCAGTCCAAGACCGAAGCCCCGGACCGTCTTGACGCCAAGCGCTTCCTCGTTACCAATCCCGGAATCCAGGGATCCAATCTTTTCGTGCGCCTCAGCACGCTTCTGGCTGCCGGGCTGTTTGATGAGAACCTGCTGAGTTCAACTGACCGGGACCTGTGCATACGTATTTCTGACCTGCCCGACGTTCATTATGAGCATCTGGCACGTGAGCTTGTGAAGCACTACGCGGAGCCGACCCGGGCGAGATTGTCCACGAAAGGTTCCCAGGAAAAGATCCAGGGAATGAACGTCTTCTGGCAGAAATACTCGCCGAGGATGACTGCCGAACAAGAGAAGGCAGCTTTGAATCGGGCAAAGGACCTGTTTGACTGGGTCCCACCGTCTCCCGATTCGGCTTATTCTGGGTCATCGACCCGATCATCAGCTCCGTTGCACGTCAATCCACACGCCGAAGGCCCTGCCTTTTCACTGGTGGTGGGGATCATCGCCGACACGAAACGTTATGCACGTCTTCGGCTGCTGCTCGAGGAAATCACTTCGTTGGCCGCGGATAAGCGCCTGGGTGGGTTGGACATAGTCCTGCTCTCAAATGGCGCGACTGAAGAAAAGAACGATGAATCGTCCGAGCTCGCTTCTAGTCTCCGCGCCAGAGGGACTGGAGTATTCCTCGCTACTGTCGAACGTCAGCGAACTGACGCCATGGCTGGCCTTTTCGGGCAGGAATTCGACCGACCTGAGGGGATGGTGAGCATCGCCCGTGCGAGGACCATGGTGCAAACCTACGCCTACTTGGTAGCCAAGACCCGGCCAGGCGCGGTCGTCTGGATTCTCGACGGCGACATGAGACTCGATGCCTTGTATGCCACTGTTTCCGGTTCGCTGGAGCGGCGTGTGCCCGACCTCATAGGGCACCTGTCCAGGTTGAGAACGACTGGCGTCGCCATCGCCATTGGGACATGCACGGAGTCACCACCGGTTCCATTCTCCAGTTGCCTGAGAACCCAACTGGTCGATGCCTACCACAACCTGGAGGTCATGGCGGCAGCAGACCCGGAATCTCTTTGGCCAGACCGGTCCGGTCATAATATGAACGAAAGGCGGCGCTGCGCGGACTACTACTATGACCTCTCCCGGCATGACACCGATCACCTCGAGAGCCCGTTCTGGTTTGTTCCTTCCAGGCCTTCCCGTTCAGTGCGGGAAGCTTTCATCGAAATGGTCAGGCGATTGCCACGAATCATGGCAGGCGAAGAGGTCTTCCGTCCCCTGGTGGCCGAAGAGGGAGACGACCCTGTGTATCATTCTGTGCCAAGTATCCACCGCGGAGGCAACACCTTCATCTTCCAACCTGATACTCTCGCCGAATTTCCAAACGCGGCGCCAAGAGTTGCCGGCACGGAAACGCGCAGGTCGGATATGGTCTGGAGCCTGCTCAACCGCTATGTCGCTCATCAGTCAGTAGTGAAAGTGCCCATTCCGGTCCGACAAGACCGGTCCGACGAGACAGCCAACGGACTTGACCTGAAGAAACTCATGCGAGACGTTCAGGGCTTTGCGTTCTACTCGGCGCTCGAGGACGTCCTCTTGGCCAAATCGGAAGCTTCCCGCCAAAACGTGACCGAACCTGACGGGCACTTAGACCCCGACCCGGCTCAGGTCGCCAAGCGGATGAAAAAGTATCTCGACGAGCGCCTCGCAGCGCTGAGCCTCAGTTATCATCGCGCCATGGGACTGAGCAAACTGCTGGGAAAGTTCGCCGGGAAATATGGCCAGGAGAGTCCGTGGTGGCTCCATGATGCAACTTGTGTGGAGTCCGTCGCTGCTTTGGCGGAATTCATTGACGACCTCCATGCCCAATTCACCCCCAATGGTCTTTGCGAACTGAAGAACGGTGCCAGGGAGATCGGGGGCAAAGAGGTGGAGGGGGTCCTTGCCGACCTGCTCGCTGACATCAAGGGCCGGACCCGATTGGGAACCGTTCCCGAAGGGACACAAGCCTGGCTGGACGACCAACGGAGCCGGAATGCGTTCGCCCGGGTCATGGCAGTTACAGGTACGCGTCCGCTCAAAAAACTTGGGGCGGGGGCGGAAGCGGTCGTTTACACTGATGAAACAACCGTCTTTAAGTGCATCGATTACTGGAAGTCCAGGATGCCACAGGACCGCATTGATTTTTTACGGAGTCTAATTGGACGACTTGACGGGCTCCCTGGGCTCTGCGCGCTCCAGGAGGTCCGCGAATCCGGTTCTGCGGTTCTCATCATGTATCCCTTCCAGCCCTCAGAGCCGTACAAGGGAGGCATGAGTTCCTCGATGATCCGCCTGATTCAGTCCTGCCGCCGCGTAGGTATCGTCTGCACCAACATCCATCCGGACAACCTCGTCGTTACGGACAAGGGTGTGACGCTCATCGATTATGGTTCTGACATTCGGGCTTGGGAAGAGAAGATGGATCTCCAGATGTGCCGGAGATCCTTTCTGTCGATTCACTTCGCCCATCGGCCTGACCTCAAGTTGGTCATGAGGGCGGCACTGACAAGCAATGACCTGCCAGAGCTCGCCGGGTTCGATCGTTTTCTCAGAGCACTCGAACCGGCCACTAAGGAGGAGCTCCTCGATAAACGACTCATTCTGTTGATTGGCGAGTTGCAGGGGCACACCTTTCTGGACTACGGCTGCGGCAAGGGGCAGGTCGCGAAGGCCCTTGCCAATGCGGGATGGAACGTGACGGGCTATGACCCGGACCCGCGTTTGGTGCAGAAGTGGTCAAATGGGGCGACTGGTCCCCGTTTTGGAGGGAACGAACTGCTCGCCGGACTCCTGGAAAGGAAGGAGCGATTTGATGTCGTTCTCTCAAGTCTGGTGCTCTGTGTGGTGAACGATGAAACGCTCACTGGGGTCCTGGACAATCTGGCCAGCTTCTGCAAGCCGGGTGGAATCCTGGTGGTGGCGGTTTGCAATCCGCGTTTCACGCACGGCTCCACCCAGATCCAGGAACGCCTCACACCCGACGGTGTCGGACCGGAAGACACCTTCCGGTTTGAAAAGGTGGTTTTCTCAACGGGGTCCCGGCGCTGGGACGTGCACCGCCCCCTGAAGTTCTACTTGGATGCCTTCAATCTTCGTGGCTTCGCCGTGGAGAAAATCATCGAGACTCCGGCGATCGATCCGGATACTCTCGAGGAGTCGTCCGACTTCGCGATCATCCAGTTGCGTCGCATGCCAGCGGGACGGGAGGACCATCATGCGTGAGGAAAAAGCCATGGTTCCAAAAAAGCGGATCGCCAGCGTCGTAGGCAACGCTCGACCGACTGCGCTCAACGAAGCCTGTGCCGAGGAACTCGGGCGTGTGCTTGTCGATGCGGGCTTCCGGGTGCTCTCAGGCGGACTCGGTGGTGTCATGCAAGCCGCCAGCCGGGGTGCTCGGTCATCGTCGAAATATTATTCTGGCGACGTGATTGGCGTGCTGCCTGGTTATGACGCAACGGCGGCAAACGAGTTCGTCGATATCCCGATCTGCACCGGACTCGACTACGCTCGCAATGTCATCGTGGCCGCCAGCGGCGACGTGGTCTTCGCAATTGGGGGCGGGGCCGGTACGCTGAGTGAAATAGCCGTCGCCTGGTCCCTGGGGAAACCCATCATTGTGGTGGGTGGCCCAGATGGATGGGCGACTGAGTTGGCAGGGCGCCGGTTGGACGACCGGCGCAACGAGCCGATCTACGGACCTTGCAATCCAGTCGAAGCGGTTCAGGTCGCAATCGATCTGCTGAACCAGGATCGCCCAAAGCCGAAGGGGGTCTGAGGCAATGGTCCAAACCGTTTTTGTTCTCTGCTACCACCGCGTACTGCCCGATGACTGCAAAGACCTTCGGTCATCGCTCTATCGACTCCGGGGTACTGCAGTCGATGAGTCATCATTTCGTCAGCATATGATCGATTGCCAAGAGCGTTTTGAGGTACTCGATGAGGACCGTGCCCTTCGCGTGCTCTTCGGCGATGAAAACCTCCTGCGCCCGGGTGTCTGGATTACCTTTGATGACGCATACGTTGACATCCTGGAGTTTGTAGATCCGGTTCTTCAGGAACTCAGGATCCCTGCCACGGTATTTGCCGCCACGGCTGTCTTGGATGGCCACTGGTTGCCCGCGGATCGATGGTACGCCACCGTGGCCAGCGCGAAACGCCGCCGGGGCCGCATCTCCAACGGTGCCGATTCCTGGAGCTTCGATCTGGACAATCCGGAAACCCTCGCGAGGCTGGTCGATGGCCGTGAAAAACGTGGATTTCTGAGATCAACGCCGGCTCTTCAGGTAATGCTGCTCGCAGAGCTTTCAGAGGCGCTGGAGTCCGACCCTCAGAAAGGAAGACTATTCCTCAACGCAGCGGAACTGGCGCAATGCGCCAGAGGATTATGGTCTGTCGGTAGTCACACGGTTTCCCATTCGCTGCTTCCTGGTTTGTCTGACCAAGAAGTTAAGAATGAGCTCACTGAATCACGGTCTGAGCTCGAGTTGATCACGGGAAAGACTCCCCTGACGTTCGCCTATCCGGACGGGCGATGGGACGACCGCCTCACCGGTTTGGTCCGAGAAGCAGGCTACGCCGCCGCGCTCACGCTGATCCAAGATGCGGCCACGTCGAAAAACGACCCTTGCTGTTTGCCTCGCTTCCTCGCGCGCAACGAACCTGGTTTCATCAATCGATTATTCAACAGGAGGATACCATGTTCGCAGACCGTTGGCTCGTCGCGTTGAACCCACAAGGAAAGAATGCGTTGGTGCTCGCGACCGGCGGCGGAGCGGACATCGTGCTGGCCCAGTTCGTCGCCCAGCGATTGGTCTCTTTGGGAGCAATCAGGGTAGATATCGCCCAAGCCCTCAACAAGAGCGACTTCACTGATGAGATTGTGTGTCAATTTCATTTGACGGATCCTCAAGGAACCGGCCAGGGGCTCGTCCGCCGGCTGCCTGGTGGAAAGCCGAACGACGGGGAACCGGGAACCCGTGGAAACGGAATCTCGATGGCAGCAGCCATGGAATGGAACGAAGGAGACTGCCTCCTGGTCGCGGCAAAAAAGGGGTCACTTGGCGCTGCCGCTCTGGCGCGACGGGAATGGGAACCGACGAAACCATATGACCTGGCAGTTGCCGTCGATGGAGGTGGAGACATCCTGACCGGCGGCCCAGAGGAGTTTGACCGGGTCGTGTTGGACGTATTCCAGACCGTCTGGGACAAGACCCGCCCGTTGGCTCTACTGGTGGTCGGGCTCGGCGCTGATGGACATATCTGGAGCCCGGAGAAGGCCTCGGAAATGGAAGGTAGCAATTAGGATCTGTTGGGTGAGGATCCTTTTGACCAAGAAGCCGCAGAGTCCTTAAATGAAATACTCTGCGCCGTCGGTCGGCTCCATACGGACCCGGAAAATTGGCGGCAAACCGACGAACATTGGAGTCACGGACTGCACGTTCCACAGATCGTCTCCCTTGCAGCAAATGGACGATTGTCTCCAAGCAACAAAGGATACCCTTGGGTGTTGGTTCCGAGACTGAAACGCGATGCCAGCAACCTAGAAATCCATCCAGTTACTGGTGAAAAATGGCTGGTACTCAACGTGGAGTTGCTGACCTCGACCCGGTGGTACATGGCCAACCACTTCGATTGATTTCAATGAAGATGCGGGAGTAGAACTCCCGCACTCCCTGGAGGGGAAGTCGCTCACCCCGTGCCGGAGAAGAACGTCTTCGCCGTCACCAGCTGGTCGCCGAAGCGCTCGAGGTTGTCGGTGAACTCGACGAGGTGAAAGGCCGATTTGCCGGTGGCGGGGTCCAGGCGGGCGCCGCGCCCGACCATCTGGGAGAAGAGCATGTCGCTGAGGGTCGGACGGCACAGGAAGATGGTCTTGATGGACGGCAGATCCACGCCGTGGGTCAGTTTGGCCACGTTCACCAGGACCCGGAGCTCACCTTCGCGGAAAAGACGCAGGGACTCGGCGTTGTCGGCTTCGTACCACTCGCTGTGAACGGAGCGCGCCGGGTAGCCGGCCTCGTTGAACTTGCGCGCCAGCAGGTCGGCGTGATCTATGTTGCACGCGAACACCAGGGTCTGCCCGTAGATGCGCCGATACTTGTGAAAGTGTTCGAGGATCTTCCGGTTGCGTTTGATGCTGCGGCCGAGGGTCTCGAGGGACGGTCCGGTGAAATCGCCGAAATTGTAGTCCTTGTCGGGATCCCATGCGAGCTCGGTGGAGACCGGACCGACCAGAACCGGAGTAGCCAGGTGCCCGGCGTCAACCAACTGTTGGAAAGACATGCTGTAGGCGACCTGGAAATCGGAGACCTCCGGGGGCCGGGGAATGGCGGTGAGCCCAAGCAACGGGACCTCGCGGTCCTCGCACCACTTGAACAGGCGTTGGCCGCTTGCGGCCAGCTCGCCCCAATGGCACTCGTCCCAGACCACCAGCCTCGGATCGGGGAAGCGGTTCAGCCGGCAATTTTTTATCCGCTCAAAAAAGGTCCCGAGGGTCGAGTAGATGATTTTTCCGTCGAGCCCCTCGGGGAGCGGATGGAGTTGTTTTCGGCGCCGCCCAGGCGGGTGAGACGCAGGCCCGGCCCGTGCCGCCGGGACAGATCCTCGGCCGCCTGGAGCAGAAGTTCCCAGTCCTTGGCGAGCCACACGACCTGTCCGCCGCGCCGCTTCAACAGGGTGACGGCGACCTCGTTGGCGATGCGGGTCTTGCCGCCGCCGGTACCCACGTGAATCAGTTGCGGGTGGCCGTTTTTTCGCAGCTTGGGCAGGACGGCGTCGACCGCCGCCTGCTGGTAATCGCGGTGCGGCGGCGGGGGGTCGTCAGCGTGGGGACGTAAATGCGCTGCGAAGCGATCGGCGTATTCCCGGGAGGTGAAGTTCATCGGCGTCTCCGGCTGCGGCCATGGTAGCGGATGCCGGGGCGGAGGGCAACCGGTGCCGCCGGACGGAAGAAATGCGGAAGCAGAGCTTTTGCACTCCCTGGAGCCCACATAATCCGGGCTTGTGCCGCGCGTCGGGGATGTGCATACTGGGTCCAGAGGTCACGGATCATGAAACGCTCGCCCTTCACCACGGTTACGCTCGTCCTGCTGCTGGTCGTGGCGCCGGTCACCGGCTGCCGGTTGTTCATGGACATCCCCGACGCGCCCCAGGAAGAAACCTGCAACGGCGACGGCGTGCGCGACCCGGGCGAGCTCTGCGACGGTACCGACCTGGGCGACGCCACCTGCGCGGGCGAGGGGTTCTATGGCGGCGCGCTCGCGTGCACCGCCGCGTGCGGGCTCGACACCAGCGGCTGCGCGGGCTTCTGCGGCGACGGCGCGCGGCAGGATTCTCACGAGATTTGCGACGGCATCGACCTGGGCGGGGCCACCTGCGAGGCGATGGGCTTCACCGGCGGGACGCTGGCGTGCACCGACGCCTGCGCGCTGGACACCCTGGGGTGCACGGGCGAGCAGCCCACCTGCGGCGACGGCGTCCTCGGGGTGGGCGAGGTCTGCGACGGGACGGATCTGGGAGCCGAGACCTGCGGGACCCAGGGCTATCACGGGGGCGTCCTGGCCTGCGCCACCGACTGTCTGTCGTACGACCTCACCGATTGCCAGGCCGCCGGGCGGTGTGGCGACGACGTGCGGCAGGTCGAGGCGGGCGAGGCCTGCGACGGCGTCGCGTTGTCCGGCCACACCTGCGCGAGCTTCGGCTGCCGCGGGGGCGCGCTTGCCTGCGCGGCGGACTGCCTGGGGTTCGACCTGTCGGGCTGTCAGGCGGGGCACGACGAGGACGGCGACGGTGTCGACGACAACTGCGACAACTGCCCGTCGATCTCCAACGACCAGCAGCGGGACACCGACGGCGACGGCCTGGGCGACGCCTGCGAGGTCCCGGGGAACCCCGGCGGCCTCTCGGAACTGGCGGTGTTCGACCCGTTCGTCACGGACCTGGGCATCTACACGAGCCTGAACGGGACCTGGACCTACGGCGTGGACGAGGTCGTGGGGTCGGCCAGCGCCGCCGAAGGGGGCGAGCACCTGCACCCCCTGACTTTTTACCTGGTCAACTACGGCGTCGAGGCGACCTTCTCCCTGGACGTGTTCGATCAGGCGGCCGAGAACTACTCGGGCGTCATCTTCGCCTGGCAGGGCACCGGCGGCGCCGTCTACCACAGCTTCTCCTGCCTCCTCGCCCGCGACGCCAACACGCTCCAGATCTGGGAGTTCTTCAATTCTTCCTGGATGCTGCGGGCCGAGTCGAACCTGACGGGCGAAGGCCCGGTGGACCAGCGTCGGCGGGTGTACGCCTTCGTCTCGGGTGCGACCATCCGCTGCGGCTACGAGGACGAGTCCGGCGCGACCGCGGCCGCGATGTGGACCAAGAACCTGCCCGCCGACGACGAGTTCCAGGGGCCCAGCGGGCCGCGCGTGTACCGGGAGTCGGCCCACTTCCATTCGTTCGTGATGTATCGGTGAGAAGAAGAAAACCAGGTTGCGGGATGCGGGCGGCCGAAGACGGCCGGAGGAAGAGGCGGGAGTAGAACTCCCGCACTCCTTGGGGTCACGGATCTCTAGTCCGCCGAAGCGGAGGTCAGTCCGCCTGGATGCCGTCGATGTACCCCGTCATGCCGGTGGTGATCGAGGCGGCGTTGCCCTCGTCGGTGTCCAGGTGCATGGCGAGCTTGAACGACGGGCTCACGCGCACGACCACGTCGCCGAAGATCAGGTCGCGGCCGGTCTCGACGCGCACGCGGACCCGGTTGCGGTCCTTCAGGCCGAAGCGCATGGCGTCCTCGGGGGACATGTGGATGTGCCGGTGGGCGCAGATGACGCCCTTGTCCAGGGCGACGGCGCCGGCGGGGCCCTCGAGGGTGAGGCCCGGGGAGCCCTCGAGGTCCCCGGACTCGCGCACCGGCGGGCTCACGCCGAGCTTGAACTGCTCGGTCATGGCAATCTCGACCTGGGTGGCCTTGCGCTCGGGCCCCAGCACGCGCACGCGGTCGACGCGGCCCTTGGGCCCGACCAGGTTGACCATCTCCTTGCAGGCGAACTGGCCCGGCTGGGACAGATCCGAGTGGTGGGTGAGCTGGTGCCCGGGGCCGAACAGGGCCTCGACGTGCTCGCGGGAGAGGTGCACGTGGTGCGCCGAAATCTCGATGGGCACGGGCTGGCGTTTCTGCGCGGCGATGAGCTCGGTGACGTAGCGCAGGTCGAGCACGCGCAGGGTCTCGCGGGCGATCATGCGCTCCTCGTCGGTGGGGACCACCAGCACGCGCACCGCCGAGCCCTCGGCCGAGATGTCGCACACCTGGCGGAACCCGTCGGCCGTCCGGTTCTTCTCCTCGTCCACGATGATGCCCATGAACGCCAGGCCCTGGCAGGCCAGGCTGCGCACGCCGGCCGAGCCCTGCCCGATGCCGCCGGTGAAGATGACGGCGTCGACGCCGTGCATGGCCGCGCAGTAGGCGCCGATGTACTTTTTGATGCGGTAACTGAAGGTCTTGAGCGCGAGCAGCGCGTGGGCGTTGCCGGCCTCGGCGGCGGCCTCGACCTCGCGCATGTCGTTGGACACGCCGGACATGCCCAAAAGACCGCTCTCCTTGTTGATCAGGCGCTCCATGCCCTCGACGCTCAGCGGCTCGGTGCGCGCCAGGTAGGTGAGCGCGCCGGCGTCCAGGTCGCCCACGCGGGTGCCCATGATCAGGCCCTCGGTGGGGGTCATGCCCATGGAGGTGTCCACCGAGCGACCGTGGTCGATGGCGCACAGCGAGGCGCCGTTGCCCAGGTGGCAGGACACCAGCTCGAGCTCGGAGAACGGCCGCTTCAGGAACTGGGCGGCCTTGAGCCCCACGTAGAAGTGGGACATGCCGTGGAAGCCGTAGCGGCGCACGCCCTTCTTCTCGTAGTACTCCATCGGCAGGCCGTACAGGTAGGCGTACGGCGGCAGCGTGTGGTGGAAGGCCGTGTCGAAGACGGCCACCTGCGGCACCGCGGGCAAGAGCGCGCGGGCGGCGCGGATGCCGGCGACGTTGATGGGGTTGTGCAGCGGGGCGAGCTGCCCCAGGCGTTCGATCTCGGCGAGGACCTCGTCGTCGATGAGGGTGGGGGCGGAGAAGCGCTCGCCGCCGTGGACCACGCGGTGGCCCACCGCGGTGATGTCCTTCAGGTCGCGCAGGGCGGCGACCTGCGGCGACCCCAGCGTGGCAAGCACGGTCCGGAACGCGTCCTCGTGGGAGCCCGCCGGCAGGTCCTCGATCACCTCGACGTCCCGGAAGCGGCAGGTGTGACGCGTGCGGTCCGAGCCGATGCGCTCCACCAGGCCGCGGGCGTTTTGCGCCTCGTCCCCGGTGTTGAACAGGTTGTATTTGAGCGACGACGAGCCGCAGTTGATCACCAGCAGCGTCATCGGCACCTCGGTGCGCAGGGTGAGTCCGTAGGGGTCGTCGCTGCGGGAGAGCGCGGCGCGGGCCAGGGTGCGGTCCTGCGGGTCGGCGGAGCCCTTGGCGCGGTCGGCGATCAACTTGGAGACCGCGCGCATGGCCGAGGGCGCGCCCACCACGAACGACGAGAACACGTCCGACGGCACGATCAGCGCCCGGCAGCGGGAAAGGCCGATGACGTCGGCCGTGGTGCGGTCGCCGGTCATCAGCGACATCTCGCCGAACACGTCCCCGGCCTTGAGCACGGCCACGCGGTGGCGCACGCCGGCGTCGTCCCCCCAGGACACCTCGGCCTCGCCGTCGATGAGCACGCCCAGGAAGTTGCCCTCCTCGCCGAACTCGACGATGGCCTCGTTGGCCTCGAACGACATGACCCGGGAGCGGCCCAGCAGGTCGGCGAGCTTCTCCTCGGCGACGCCCTTGAACAGGCCCACCGAGTCCCTCAGAAAGTGCAGCACGTCCTTTTCCATGATCTTTTCCCCTCGCGCAGGTGGCCGGCGATCAGCGGGCGCCGAGCTTGTCCAGTTTGTGGTCGACGATCTTCAAGTGCTCCTCCTCGGCCTTCACGAGCCCCGAGAAGAACTCCTTGTGGGGGGCCGGAAAGAAGTCGGCCAGCGTGTCGTAGTAGAGCATGGCGCCCTGCTCGGCCTCGGAGGCGATCTGCAGCGCGTCGATCAGCGAAATCTCCTCCACGAACTTCCAGCCCGGCGCGGTCTCCTGGACGGCCACGAAGGCGTCGGCGTGCACGGGCAGCTCGCCGCCCGCCAGCTTCTTGCCCAGCTTCTCGATGGCCTCGGCGTGGCCCTTCTCCTGGAGGGCCATCTCCTGGAGGAACTTCTTCGCCTCGGGATCCGAGGTGTTCTGGGCGATGAAGGTGTAGAAACGCTGGGCGCCGCGCTCGGCCTCGACGGCGTTGCGGATGGCCTGTTCAAGCGTGATCGACGACATGGTCATGCTCCTTGGGTGAAGCGGGAAAGTTCCCTCGTGAGCCGTCACTACACTACAACTCATAACAGGAGTCAACAGGCGCGCGGGCCGACCGCGGCGCCCATTGGAAACGTCCGGAATCGACCGGATTGACAAGTCCCGCGGGAACCAGCATATTGCGCGGGTTTGTCCCAAGGAGCGACCGATGAAAAATACAATCCTGACCCTGATGTTCTGCTGCCTGCTGTCCGCGTTCACGGCCTGTGACGACGACCCGGCGTCCAACAACGTCAACAACGTCAACAACGTCAACAACGTCAACAACGTCAACAACGTCAACAACGTCAACAACGTCAACAACGTCAACAACGTCAACAACGTCAACAACGTCAACAACCTCAACAACGTCAACAACAACAACAACAACAACGGCGAGTGCGTGTTCGGCCTGACGTACGGCGATCTGTGGCGCCATCCGGGGGCCGTGATCATCCTGTCCACCCGTGTGCTCACCGCCGAGGACGCCCTCTCCCCGCTGGAAGAACAGCAGGTGGTCGCGGCCGTGCACGCCTCCTCGTGGTCCGACGTGACCACGGCCGCCGAGGCCTTCTCGGTCGTGGACGCGGGCGAGATCAACCAGGTCGAGTTGTGGGACGCGAGCAACCGCCTGCCCTTTACCGCGTACGAGTACGGCGCGGGCGACAACTCCTACGGCATGATCTTCGCGTGGGGCACCATCGACGGCGCCGCCCGCATCGGCGACGGCGACCTGTACGACTGCACCGTGTTCTGGGGCGCCGAGCGCCGGCCCTGCAGCGACACCGAGCCCTGCGCCGAGGACCTGACCTGCGCGGGGAACCCCGAGACCGTGGGCCAGGGCTTCTGCTTCGATCCGACCGCCCCCGAGCACCCCGCCAGCGGCAGCGAGTGCTCCACCGACGACCCCTGCCCGGCCGGCACCGGCCTGATCTGCGCGGGCGGCGTCACCTGCAACCCCGCCTGGATGCGCGGCCGCTTCGTGGCCGAGCCGGCGCTGGTCATCCCTGACAACGACGCCACCGGCGTGGTCGTGCAGGTGCCCGTCTACGGCCTCGCGACCGTGAGCACCGACGTGTGGCTGGATCTGTTCATCGTGCACCCCCGCCCGGCCGACCTGATCGTGACGCTGGTGAACCCCGCCACCACCGAGTCCGTCGTGTTCGACCACGTCGCCGGCGGCAGCGAGATCTACCTGCGCGACGCGGTCATCCTGGGGTTCCCCGGCGACGAGTCCGCCAACGGGATCTGGGAGCTGCGCGTGGCCGACACCGCCCCCGGCGAGACCGGCACCCTCGAGGAGCTCGCCCTCACCGTGACCAGCCGCATGGACTGATCCCCGCCTTTTCCGCAATCGACGCGTGCGGATCACCGACAATCGTGATATGAAATAACATCAAAGGAGGTTCCGGCATGTCCACGCGCCAACCCGGCCCCCGTCTGCGGTCCCTGCATCCCGTCATCCTCGGGGGGCTCCTCCTGTGCTTCACGGCCTGCACGTTCGACACCGCCGGCCTCGAGGCCGTCAACGCCAACAACGCCAACAACGTCAACAACGCCAACAACGTCAACAACGTCAACAACGTCAACAACCTCAACAACGTCAACAACCTCAACAACGTCAACAACGCCAACAACGTCAACAACGTCAACAACACCAACAACGCGGTCTGCGGCGACGGCGTCGTGACCGCCCCCGAGACCTGCGACGACGGCAACGCCACCCCCGACGACGGCTGCACCGCCTGCGCCACCGATGACGGCTGGTCCTGCGCGGGCGAGCCCAGCGAGTGCGGACCGATCTGCGGCGACGGCCTCCTGGTGGGCGCCGAGTCCTGCGACGACGGCAACGGCGTCCCCGACGACGGGTGCACGTCCTGCACCACGGATGCTGGCTGGCGCTGCGAGGGCGAGCCCAGCGAGTGTCGGCCCGAGGACTGGTACGACGTGGCCTGGTCGTCCCGGCGAACCGTCACCGTACCCCTGGGCACGATCGACGCGGACCTCGCCGACTTCCCCCTGCTGGTGCACCTGCCCCCTACGTTCCTCGTCGGCGCCCAGCCCGACGCCGACGACGTGCTGTTCACCCTCGACGACGGCGTGACGAAACTGGCCCACGAGGTGCTGTTCTTCGAACCCTACGATCGCGGCCTCTGGGCCTTCGTGAAGGTCCCCCTGCTGCGGACCGCCGAGGACACCGTGCTCTTCGTCTATCACGGCAACCCCGCCGCCGCGGCCCAGCAGGACCCCCCCGCCGTCTGGACCGCCGGCTTCGCCGCCGTGCTGCACCTGTTCGAGGAGGAGTACGTCGACTCCAGCGGCAACGGCCTGCACGGCACCGGCGGCGGCGTCCCCGGGGCCGGCAGCCGCGACCGCGCCCCCACGCGGGACGCCGGCGTGTTCGGCTGGTCCCAGCGGTTCCCCGGGTCCACGCTGAACCCGTCGCGTGCCATCCACCTGCGCCCCCTGGACGACTCCACCTGGAACGCCCTCACGGTCTCGGTGTGGATGAACCCGGAGGACGGCGCCGACCAGCGCGTGTTCGGCCGCACCTGGGGCAACGGGCCGGCCGACATCGTGTGGATGATGGGCAAGACCGACAAGCCCAAGTACCGCCTGCGCACGGTCACCAACCGCATCGACCAGACCCAGGGCGCGACCTTCCCCCTCAACACCTGGATCCACTACGCCATGACCTGGCAGGCCGCCGGCGCCGTGTCCGTCTACGGCAACGGCATGCTCCTGCACAACATCAACGTGACCGGTGACACCCTCTACGTCGACGACGCCGAGCCCATCCTCGGCAACTCGCCGCTGTACCCCGCCGACCCCCGCGCCTTCCTGGGCCGCCTCCAGGAGGCCCGCGTCGCCCGTGTCGCCCGCACGGCCGCCTGGCTCACCGCCGAGACCGACAACCAGCGGGACCCCGACACCTTCCATGTTTTGGGCGTGGCGCAGGTCTTCTGATGGCCGTGACCCGGTGAGCGGATACCGCCTCCGGATTTTTCGACTTTTTTTCCACTGGTAGTTGCGTCTTCAAAAAACGTGTGCAGATTGACCGCGTTCCCGCACGGCTCATGTCGAGCTGTCAGGCACCCCGGCAGCGATTGATAGCCTGCCACAGAAGGGAGAACAACATGGCCACACATTCTTTGACCGCTGCCAACCTCGACGCCACCATCGCCGACAACCCCGTCGTGATCATCGACTTCTGGGCCCCCTGGTGCGGCCCGTGCAAGAGCTTCGGCCCCATCTTCGAGAAGGCCTCCGAGAAGCACCCCGAGGTGAAATTCATGAAGTGCAACACCGAGGAGGAGCAGGAGGTCGCCGGCGCGTTCGGCATCCGGTCCATCCCCACCACCGCCATCTTCCGTGACCAGCTGCTGCTGTTCATGCAGCCGGGCATGTTGCCCGAGGCCGCCCTCGAGGAGGTCATCGGCAAGGTGATGGCGCTGAACATGGACGAGGTCCGCAAGGAGATCGAGGAGCACGAGAAGAACCACCAGCACGGCGGGTGCTCCTGCGGCCACGACTGCGACGACTGTTAATTCCGGCCCCGGAGAAACTCTGGCCATTTTATAATACACGTGAAAACAGCCTTGACTGTTTTCAACTGCACTCTAAAATGGCCATATGCGTCGCTATCTCGAACCGGATATTCTGGATGATTTGAACAAGAAAATGGTCTTTCTGGGCGGACCCCGCCAGGTGGGCAAGACCACCCTGGCGCGGCGGCTGCTTACGGTCACCGGCGCGGGGAGCTATTTCAACTGGGACTACGACGAGGACCGGCAGGGGATCCTCAAGAAACGTTGGCGCACGGCGGACACCCTGCTGGTGTTCGACGAGCTGCACAAATTTCCGCGCTGGAAGGGCTGGATCAAGGGGATCTGGGACGTCGAGGGCCCAGACCACCGGATCCTCGTGACGGGCTCCGCGCGCCTGGACGTACACCGTCAGGGCGGAGACTCGCTGATGGGACGCTATCACCACTGGCGGCTGCACCCGTTGACCCTCGATGAGCTCCCGCCGGGGATCGGGGCGCCCGAGGCCCTGGCCCGGCTGCTCAGCGTCGGCGGGTTCCCCGAGCCTTTCCTGTCCAACGATCCGCGGGAGCGCCGCCGCTGGCGCAAGGAGCGCTTCGACCGCGTGCTGCAGGAGGACATCCGGGACCTGGAGAGCATCCGGAACATCCAGCAGTTGCGCCTTTTGCTGGACCTTTTGCGCGAGCGCGTAGGCGGGCTCGTGGTGGTGTCGAACCTGGCTCGGGACGTGCTCGTCGCCCCCCAGACCGCGAAAGCCTGGATCGAAGCCTTGGAGCGCATGTGCGTGCTCTTCCAGGTGAGGCCACACACCTCGGACATCGCCCGGGCCGTTCAGAAGCCTCCCAAGGTGTATTTCTACGACGTGGCCGACGCCCGGGACGATCCCGGCGCCCGCCTCGAGAACCTGGTGGCGGCGGGGCTGCTCAAGCGCCTGCAATACCGGGAGGATCGGGACGGGCACCGCTGCGAGCTGCGCTACATCCGGGACAAGGAGGGCCGGGAGGTGGACTTCGCCGTGGTGATCGACGGGGTGCTCGACGAGCTGGTGGAGGTGAAGTCCGCGGACGACGCCCTCTCGCCGGCGCTGGCCTATTACACGCGCAAACTCAAACCGCGCCGCGCCACCCAGATCGTGGGCCACCTCACCCGACCGTACGACCAGGACGGCATCCGCGTGACCGACCCGATCCGGTTCTTCTCCGAGGACATCCCCTGGGCACCGACGTCGTCGGTCAACGATTGATCCCGATGCCCAAAGGCGCCACAATCAGCCCAACGGAGGACCTCTCCATGAAGCGATCACCATTCATATGCCTTCTGCTCCTCTCGTTTTGGTCCTACACCTGCGGACGCCGGGACGCCAAGCCAGCGCCCTCGGAACCGCCGGCGATCCCGCCCAGGGAAACCGGGGGACTCACGGATCTGAAAACGCTGGCCTCCGAGCTTCCCCGTCTTCACCCGAACCTCTTCTTCGACTTCCCTGAAGCCCTGTGGAGAACCTGGGTGAAAGACGTGGAGCAAGCCTTGCCGACGATGAGCCGCGCCCGGATGGCCACCGCGTTCGCCACCCTCCTGGCCGGGCTGCGGGACGGCCACACGGGGCTCGCCCTGGAGGCCCTGCCCGAGTTCGGGCGGCTGCCGATCCAGTTGCGGGAGTTCCCGGACGGGCTGTACGTGATCGAAGCGGGAAAGGAACACGCCAGCTTGCGCGGGAAGCGGCTCACCCGCATCGGCCGCCGTGACGACTCCATGGCCCGCGCGATGGTGAAGGACCTGATTTCCCGCGACAACCGCCATGGCCTGGCCACCCGCTCGGCGGTGGTCCTGACCATCCCCGAGGTGCTCCACGCCGTGGAGATCACCGATCGCACCGACCTGGTGCCCGTCGAGACCGCCGACGGCGCCGTCCATCAACTCGCCCGGGTCGCCTCCTGGCGAGAGGTCGACTGGGCGCCCCCCGCCGGGACCATGCCCCTGGCCCGCCGCAACCCCCGGCTCGCCTACTGGAACGACTGGCTCGAAGACTCCCGGACGGTCTTCTTCCAGTACAACCGCTGCGCCGACGATCCGGCCGCCGGCATGACCTTCGCCGACCTCGTGGAGCGAACGTTCGCATTCATGAAGCAGAAGCCGGTGGAGCGCTTCGTGCTGGACCTGCGCAACAACGGAGGCGGCGACTCGCGGATCGCGGCGCCGCTCATCGCCGCGCTGGCCGCCCACCCCACGCTCAACGCCCGGGGCCGCCTGTTCGTGTTCATCGGCCGCGACACGTTCTCGTCGGCCGTGCTCAACACGCTGGAGTTGAAGGAGAAGACGCAGGCGCTCACCGTGGGGGAGCCCACCGGCGGCCGCCCCAACCACTATGGTGAGGTGAAGTACCTGACGCTCCCGCACACCGGCTGGAAGATCTCGTATTCGACGAAGTACTTCACCACGGGACTGGTGAAGGGCAATCCCGACGCGCTGGTCCCGGACCTCCCCGTCGAGGTCACCGGCGCCGCCTGGTTCTCGGGCCGCGATCCGGTGCTGGACGCGGCGCTGGCGTTCACGCCCGGTTCATGAGGTCCTTCAGGTTCACGTCGCGGTGGCGGTAACGGCGGCGCGACTTGGTCAGGGCCCCGGTCTGGACGGCCTGCTTCGGGCAGAGGTTGATGCAGCCCAGGCAGGCCTCGCACCGTCCGCCCCAGACCGGCCGGTTTGTCTCGTCGAGCGTGAGGTTCGAGGCCGGGCACACGGCCACGCAGGTGCCGCACCCGTTGCAGGCGTCGGTGGCGAAGAAGCTCTTGTCGTAGGTCCTCACCCCCTTCTGGAACAGCGGGAATACCAGGCCGCTCTTGAACCTCGCGCCGACGCCGGCGGAGGTGGCCGGCCGCTTTTCGCGCGCGGCGAGGACCGCCTGGGCCGAGGCCAGCTCGCCCTCTCCGAGCGCGAAGATCGCCGCGGCCTTCTCCCCCTCGACCGGGTTGGACCCGACGACGTAGTTGGACGGCATCCGGATGGTGAAGAAGGCGGAGACGTCGAGACCGCGCGCGCGAAAGAGCCGGTCCGTCACCACCGTCGCGTTGGCCGGTCCGCCGCCATGGGTCATGGCCACGAAGGCATAGCCGATCTCACCCACCGCGGCGGCCCGGATGAATTTCTGGATCACGGGCGGCGGTCCGTAGGCGTACACCGGGAACACGAACCCGACCACCTCGCCTTCTAGTTGGGGCGGCTCGGCCAGGAGCCGGTCGGTGATGGCCTGAAGGCGCATGTCGGGGAAGGCCTCGGCCAGCCTGCGTGCGGCGTGGAGCGAGTTTCCGGTGCCGGAGAACCAGTAGCAGGTCATGGTCATGGCGTCTTCACCTCCGGCGGGCATGATCCCCGTTGAAAGGGAGCGTGTCAAGGCCCGCACCCCGGGCCAATGAACGCACCTGCAACGCAGGCGAACAGACCAGCGAAGGAATGCGCCGACCCCGAAGGGAGTCGGGGCATTCCTGGTGAAAAGGAAAGACCCCTTCTGCGCCGGAGAGGAAAGACGCATTCCATGCGTCGTCCCTTGACGCAGGAGCGGCCCTGTGCAATTTTTTCAACCTGAGGAGGTCCCCGATGTCGAAACCGCCCGATGACCAGATGGAAGACTTCACCGAACGCCTGCGCGCCGAATCGGAGGCGGGCCCGGGGAAGGGCTTTGGGCGCTTCACCCGGCTGCTCGGCGGCGGCCTGGGCCTGGCCCGCGCCGTGGCGAAGGCCGGGCGCACGGGTGAGGAAGGCCCCACCGCAAAGGACCTGGAGAAGATGCAGGCCATCGTCGAGCGCCTGGGGACGCTCAAGGGGCTGCCGATGAAGTTCGGCCAGATCATGAGCTACCTCGAGGTGGACCTCCCCGAGGAGACCCGCGGCCTTCTGAGCCTGCTGCAGACGCAGTCGCCGGCGACCCCCTGGGAGAAGGTGGAGGCGATCCTGCGGGTTGAGTTGGGCGACCGAGCGGAGGTGCTGCTCGCGGGCCTCGACCGGACGCCGGCCTCCATCGCGTCCATCGGCCAGGTCCACCGCGCTTGCCTGCCCGACGGCACCGAGGTGGCCGTGAAGGTGCGGCACCCCGGGATCGAGGACGCCATCCGCTCGGATTTCCGGTCCGCCCACGTGGGCATGCTCTTCGCCTCGGCCGTGATGCCCGGCATGGGCGCGACGGCGAAGGACTTCATGGGCGAGCTCGAAGCGCGGCTCCTCGAGGAGTGCGACTACGGCCTCGAGGCCCGGCGGCAGGCGCTCTTCGGCGACCTGTTCCGCGACCACCCGCGGATCGTGGTGCCGGCCTTTCACGCCGATTTCTCGGGCCGGCGGGTGCTCACGACCACCTGGGAGTCCGGCGCACCGCTGGACACCTTCCGGGAGCGCGCCACCCAGGAAGAGCTGGACGCAGCGGGCGCCGCCCTGTTCGACTTCTACATCGGCACCCTGTACCGCCACGGCCTGTTCCACGCCGACCCGCACCCGGGCAACTACCTGTTCCGCAAGGACCATAAGGTCGTGGTGTTCGACTACGGCTGCGTCCGGCAGTTCGAGCCCGAGGTCGCCGCCGCCTTCGTGGCGCTGGCCCGCGCGGTGCAGGCGGACGACCGCGAACGGGTGTGCGCCGCCCTGCGGGGCCTGGGGGCCGAGCCCTCGAAGAACGACGCGGCCTACGACCACCTGCGCGGCCTGTTGCGCTCGTTCTTCGGCCCGCTGCTCACGCCCGGCGCCCACCGCATCGAGGGCCGCCTGGTGTTCGACACGCGCCGGATCATGAAGGACAAAATGGCGCTCGCCCGCCTGCGGCTCCCGGGCCGCCTGATGTTCCTGTTCCGCATCCGCTTCGGGCTCTTCGCCGTGCTCTCCCGGCTGGGCGCCGTCGCCGACTGGGCCGAGATGGAGCGCGGCTTCGCGGAGCAGTCCGGCCTGGGGGAGACCTGATCACAGAATTCCGGAAGGGTCGAAGGGGGAACTCTGGCGGGAGAGCCAGCGGCGGGCCTTGGTCACGGCGGGGAGCCACTCGTCCCGGCGGTCGGCGGCCTCGGCGGCGAGGAGCGCGACCACCACGCCCGTGACCACGAGGGCCTCGCCGTGGAGGGCGGCGGCCTGCTCGAGGCGGGGAAGCCGGGCGCCCAACCAGGCGCGCAGGACGTCGGACAGCAGGAAGGCGCCGTCGGGTCGCTGGGTCAGGAGCAATTCGACGACCCGATCGGCGGCCGCCGGCGGCGGACCCGCGGGCTCCGCGGGCAGTGCGTCGAACTTCCGCGAGATGGCCTCCGCGAAGGAGGAGCGCGCGGGTTCGCGCAGTTTGCCCACCCCCCTCAGGGTGGGGGAGCAGCAGCAGAACACGGCGCCCAGGAAGCCATTTCCCAAACCCCCCATCGCCATGCGCGGCTGCAGGCGGCCGGCGCCGCCCCACCCCGCGGTCAGGGCCACCGGCACGCGGCGCACCTCGGCCGGTCCATCCGCGGCGCCGTCGGGGCGCTCATCCACGGCCACGTAGCTGGTCACCGACGACACCAGGCCGTAGCGCGTCCCCAGCGCCACCAGCTCGTCCCGGGCCGCCTTCGCCTTCTTCGGGAGGCGGCCGGGGGTGCCGTCGCCGGGGGGCACCTGCGGCTCCAGGTCGCGGATGCGGTGGCGCGCCCACAAAAGCGGCACGGGTCCGCCGGAGGCCACCTCGTCGAGGCGCAGCGTCACCGGGAAGCGTCTCCCGTCGGCGACCAGGACCACCTCGCGGTCGGGCTTCTCCCGCTTCCGGGCTGCTGCGTCCGAGCCCAGCCGCGCGAAGATCGTCACCTCGTCTCCGTCGTACACCGGACCCGCCGAAGCCGGCGCCGGCTCGACCGCGAGAGGGCCCCAGTCCACGGAGACCTTCCCGACGAACGGACACCGCACGCGGTGGAACGTGCGCAGCACCTTGGGCGGGAGGCGCTCCCCGGGGAAGATCATCTCGCACACGCCGCCCGTGGCCCTCGCCACGCCGCGCACCAGGTGCTCGGAGGCCCCCGCGCCGATGCCGAAGGTGAACACCCGCGCGCCGTCCGCGTGCTTCCTGCACAGTTCGATGATCTCGTCCTCGTTGCCCACCTGGCCGTCGGTGAGCAGCAGGATCCGGCGTGGGCGCTGCGGGTCGGGCCTGCGACGCAGGAGCGCCTCGAGGGGCGCGAGAATCTCCGTGCCCCCCAGGTCGGCGTCGGTCGCCTCGATGAAGGCCTCGGCCTGCGAGAGTGAGGCTTCGCCGTACGCCCGGGCGCGCCCCCACAACGCCTGGTGGGTGCTGCCGAAGCGGATCAGGTCGAACCGGTCGCCCTCGTCCAGGGCCCGCACGCACAGCCGCAGCGCGGCGCGCGCCTGCTCGATGGAGTCGCCCCCCATGGAGCCCGAGCAGTCCACCAGGAACAGCACCTCGTGCCCCTGCTTCGCGTCGGGGTCTTCCGGCTCCGCGGTGTCGAACCGCGGCCGGAAGGTCACCCGGGCGTAGCGCACGCCGTCCGCGTCCACCGCCACCGTGGAGGACGCCTCGGGCAGCGCCTCGGGCGTGACCAGCAGCACGAAGTCCCGGTCCATGGCCACGGTCTCCGACGAGAGCTCCACGCGGGTGGCGCCGCTGTGGCGGGTCACGCGCACCGGGTGGCTCGGGCTCTCGACCGCGCGAAGCGGCACGGCGGCGTCCACGTCGAGCTCGAGGCGCAGGCCGTAGGGCACGTCGAAGGCCCGCGGCGGGTCCACGCGCTCGGCGTCGGGCTGGCCCACTGACTTGTTCCCTTTCCCGGGGATATACCGCGGAGACACCGTGGTGGGCACGGTGAAGCGCCAGGCGTCGCCCTCGCGCGCCACCAGCTCGACGTACGAGATCCGCACGTCGGCCGTCTCCCCGGGGCGCAGGTCGCCCACCGACGCCGTGAAGATGTTGGGCCGCTCCTGCTCGAGCAGGAAGGCGCCGTGCCCGGCGGCCAGGGCGTCGTCGTACGTCTCGAACGCCCGCTCGCGCTCCTCGACGTGGCCGCGGACCACGCGGTCGCCCACGGCGGCCTCGAAGCCGCACACGGCGGCGCCCTCGGGCAGCGGGAACACGTAGATGGCCTCCACCGGCTTCTTCTCCCGGTTCACGTAGCGCTGGGTCACGGTGACCCGCGCGCAGGGCCCGGTGAGCTCGGCGCGCACGTGCACCCCCGCCAGCGGCACCGGCCGCTCCTTGCCTTCCGTTCCCACGAAGAGTCCCGTCCGAAGTGGCTCGTTCATCGTCCTTCTTCCTTTCCCGGCGCCCCGAACTGCGAGAGCGCCTGCAACACGGCCAGCCGCACCCGCGCCGCGCGCGCCGCGTCCAGGCGCACGCCCCGCAGGTGGAGCTCGATCCCGTCGTCCACGATCAGCCGTGTCCACGGCTCCAGCGCCGGCGCCTCCTCGGGCGTCGGCGGCCCCGGCGGACGCCCGGCCAGCCGGGCCTCGATCTCCGAGAGCGGCTCGCCCGCCTCCTGGCGCTCGCGGATCTCGACGAGCCGCGCCAGGTGCGCCGCCGTGTAGTGCTTCCCGCGGCCCAGTCCGGTGGGAGCCGGCAGCAGCCCGCGGGTGACGTAGTAGCGCACGGTGCGGCGGGTGACGCCGCCGAGGGCGGCCAGCTCGTCGATGTTGTACGCGGGGGCCGGCCCGGCGGCAGCGGAGACGGACGCGGACGGTGAGGGAGGCGGCGGGGTCGGTCGATCGGGTCTCATGCCGCTAATATGACACCAACTGTCGCATTGTCAAGTGTCTATTTTTCAGGGAAGCCGTTTCGCGTGAAAAAACCCATGCACCGATGAACATCTCAACTCCTGACCAATCCCGATTTCGATTTCGATTTCGATTTCGACCTTGAGCATTCCAAGAACTGAAGAAACTGAGGGGCCTCATTCCCATGGAATCGATCCCGGCGGAATCGGGGACGATTCCGCTTAGCGACCGTCTTCGAGCACCCGACCTCCTCTCCAGTCCAAATCGAAATCGAAATCGAGGATCCGTTCCGGCGGATCAGGCTTCCACTCGTTTGTCCAGACAAATCAGAACTCGATCGCCCTGGACACGGAGCAGGCACGCCTTGACAGGGCTTCCCCTCCGGGGGATATTGCACGCGGAAGCGAAAAAACATCCACCCGGCGCCCTTCGTCGAAAGGATGGACCGGATCGCGTCAGATGAGCCATTATGAAACTGGACGGGAATCATTTCTTCAAACATGTCCTCGATCGCATCTCGGACGCGGTCTGCCTCGTGGACCCGCAGGGCCTGGTCATCTATGCGAACGACTCCGTCACGCGGCTGACCGGCTTCTCCCGTGACGACCTGCTCGGCATGCCCTGCGAGCGGACCTTCCTGCAGCAGACCGACGAGGACGGCCAGGCGCTCGTCGCGGGCAGGAGCTGCCTGTGGCAGCAGGTATTGCGGGATGGAGAACCCCGGGAGCAGGAGAGCTACATCATCCACAGGGCCGGCTTCCGGATCCCGATCCAGCTCAAGGTCTCCCCCATCCTCGGCGCCGGCGGCGAGCTCCTCGGGATCGCCCACATCCTCCATGACAACACGGCCAACGTCCTGATCTACCAGAACCTCGAGGAGCTGCAGAAGCAGGTCTACCTCGACGCGCTGACGGGACTGTTCAACCGTCCCTACATGGAGAAGCGGATATCGGACAGGCTCGACGAGCTCCAGCGGTACCACTGGAGCTTCGGCGTGCTCTTCATCGACGTGGACAACTTCAAGGCCATCAACGACGCCCACGGGCACGCCGTGGGAGACGAGATCCTGAAGCTGGTCGCCCGGACGTTCCAGGTCAACACCCGCCCCAGTGACGTCTTCGGCCGGTGGGGCGGCGAGGAGTTCCTGGGGCTGATCGGCGCCGCCGGTGATCGCGACCTGATGGACGTCGCGCGCCGGTTCCGTATCCTGGTCGCCAACTCCGGACTGCAGAGAGAGCTGGAGATCGTCCGCGTGACCATCTCCGTGGGCGCCACCCTGGCGCAGGCGGGCGACACCGTGGAGTCGCTCGTGGGTCGCGCGGATCAACTCATGTATCAGAGCAAGCAGTCCGGCCGCAACCGCGTGACCATGGAGTTCCCCAGACCGCGGTGACAGGGGCGCGTGAGCCGCAGGTCATTCCATCGGCGGAGGCGGCCCGGCGTCTCCGGGGCGCACCATGGGCACGAAGCGCACCGCGTGGGAGCGCTCGGTGGTGATCGCGCCGTCGGGACCCTTTCGCAGCATCACCAGGTACTGCAGACCCTCGCCCACCGGCGCGAGCAGCCGCCCGCCGGCGGCGAGCTGGTCCACCAGCGCCTGGGGGATCTCGGGGGGCGCCGCCGTGAGCAGGATGGCGTCGAACGGGGCCTCTTCGGGCCAGCCGGCGTAGCCGTCGGCGCAGCGGGTGTGGACGTTTTCGTACCCCAGCTCCGCGAGGAGCGCGGCGGCCCGGCGCTCGAGCCCGCAGTGGATCTCCAGGCTGTACACCTGCCCCGCCAGCTCGCCCAGGATGGCCGCCTGGTAGCCCGAGCCGGTGCCGATCTCGAGGACCTTCTCGTGGGGCCGGGGCGCGAGCGCCTGGGTCATGTAGGCCACGATGTACGGCTGGGAAATGGTCTGCCCCAGCCCGATGGCCAGCGGGTGGTCGTCGTAGGCCCCGGCCCGCAGATCCGCGGGGACGAACCGCTCCCGGGGCACCTTCTCCATGGCCGCGAGCACCCGCGCGTCGGTGATGTCCCGCGCCTTCAGGTGCCGCTCGAGCATGTGCCGCTTCTTCTCTGCGAGGGTCATTCCCACCTCCACGCGAAAATCGGTCGCGAAGACCGGCTGGGCCGCGTCCGGACGCGGCGCGCGTCCCTCACAGGCCGGAGCAACCGTCAACACCCAGACGGCCAGCGCCTTCAGAGACCATTTCCAGGGGACTGCGGAACTTCGGTTGTTCATTCCTGGGAGCAGTGTCCCGCCCGCAGCAGTGCTTGTCAAGGCGATGATTTATGCTTTGTGCAAATATACATTTTCATCTACTGTGGATCGCGGCGCGGCCCCGATGGACGCCCGCCCGGAGGTACCCATGCGATTCCTGCTCCTTGCCCTGCTGCTCCTGTCGCCCGTCGCAGCCTGCGACGATTCGTCCGGAAAAGGCAACAACACGAACAACGTCAACAACGTCAACAACGCGAACAACGCGAACAACGCGAACAACGCGAACAACGTCAACAACGTCAACAACACGAACAACGTCAACAACACGACCTGCGTGCCGCGGCCCACCGGCGGCTTCCACGTGGCCGTGGACGGCTCCCCCGACGGCGACGGCAGCCCGGGCGCCCCCTGGGACCTCGCCACCGCCTGGGCCCAGCCCGCGGCCGTCGCCCCCGGTTCGACGATCTGGCTCCACGGCGGCGTGTACGCGGGCGCGTTCGCCAGCACGCTCACCGGCGAGGCCGGCGCCCCGATCTTCGTGCGCGTGTGGCCCGGCGAGACCGCCGTGATCGACGGCGCCACCTCGGAGGAGGACACCGTCACCCTCGAGGGCGCGTGGACCGAGTACCACGACCTCGAGGTCACCAACTCGAACCCCGCGCGCACCGGCGGCCGACCGGGCACCTTCGTCAACGGCCCGAACCTGAAGCTGGTGAACTGGCGCATCCACGACACCGGCGGCGGCGGCTACTGGGCGGGCGCCACCGACCTGGAGCTCTACGGCTCCCTCATCTACAACAACGGGTACGACGACGACGACCGCGCCCACGGCCACGGCGTGTACTCCCAGAACCTCACGGGCACCAAGACCTTCGAGGACAACATCGTGTTCTCCAACTACTCCTTTGGCTTCCACGTCTACACCGAGGGCGGCAGCATCGAGGGCTTCGAGCTCCTCGGCAACATCTGGTTCCTCAGCGGCCGCGCGGCCGCGGGCACGGACACGCTGAAGGACAACTGCCTCATCGGCGGCCTGCAGCCGGCCTCGCGCATCGTTTTGCGCGAGAACCTGGGCTGGGCGCCGGGCCCCTCCCACCGCGGCGTCCAGTTCGGCTATTCCTACGAGCCCAACGGCGACCTCACGCTCACCGACAACTACCTGAGCGGGGTCACGAACTTCTCGCGCCCGTGGACCACGCTCACCATGACCGGAAACACCTTCCTCGGGGACGTCAACGGCGTGGACCTGGCGGACTTTCCCGGCAACACCCACGTCACCGAGCAGCCCGCCCAGAACCGCGTCTTCGTTCGACCCAACCGCCACGAGCCCGGCCGCGCCCACGTCGCGGTCTACAACTGGACCTTCGCCGACACCCAGGAGGTCGACCTCTCGGAGGTGCTCTCCGTGGGCGACGCGTACGAGCTGCGCGACGCCCAAAACTGGGACGCCGGCCCGGTCGTGTCCGGCACCTTCGACGGCGCCCCGGTGACGCTGCCGCTCACGGGGCTGATCCCCGCGCAGCCGGTGGGCGTCCCCGACGCCATCGACGCCACCGAGCGCACCGACCGCTACTTCAACGCCTTCGTGTTGCGCCGGGTCGTGAACTGGTGCGAGTGACCGTTATTTCAGCACCTGGCGGGACTCGTAGACGTTCAGCGACGGCAGCTCGATGGCGGTGAGGAAGCCGCCGTGGCCGCAGCCGGTGTCGATGCCGATGACGCTCTTGTAGAAGAAGAGATCGTGGGGATCGTCGGGGGTGTACAGCGAGAGCTCCTGGGGCAGCAGATCCGCGGTGGTGTGGCCGAAGACCACGCGCTTGCCCTCGTACTCGGTGAAGAACTCCCGGCTGCGCTGCCACATGACCGGTTTGGGGTCGGCCAGCGCGGATGGGTGGACGAAGCGACCCTCTACCTTGGGCAGGCCGGCGTGCACGTAGAGGGCGTGCGCGTCCTCGTACCAGGCCGGGAGCGAGGCTAGCCAGTCGCGCACGTCGGCGGGGAAGAAGTCGCCGGCGAACATCGAGACGTACTCCTCCTTCGAGGGGACCTCGCCTTCCTTCGGGTGCGGCCGGCCCGTGAAGGAGCGCAGGGTGGCCAGGGTGCCGTTGTTCACCGGCAGGATGAACTCGGGCCAGCCCTTCGTGAGCACCCGGCGCCAGGCGTCCTCATGGCTGCCGCGGACCACCACGACCTTCGCGGGCGTCCGGCGGGGCAGCCCGTTGCGAACGAGCTCCACCACCTCCGCGCTCCGTGGCCCCCGGTCGATCAGGTCGCCAATGAACACGATGGTGTCTTCGGCGTCGAGTTTTGGCAACTGGCGCAGCACCGCCTCGAGGTGTTCAAGGTCTCCGTGGATGTCTCCCAGAACGAAGGTCCGGTTCATGTGGTCTCCTCCTTCTCTTCCTCCTGCCAGCCGATCAGGAACACCGTGCTCTTGCGCGGCGTCAGGATGCCGGTGGCCGGTTTCGCCGCGACGAAGTCCACGCCCAGGCGGGCGAGGATGGCGGCGTTCTCGAGGATGGACAGGTCGCCGTAGCCCGGCGAGAAGCGGCGCGTCCCGGGGCCGTGGGAGGCGCGCAAGAAAGCGTCCAGGGCATCGGTGACCTCCTCGACGGCCTCGGAGCCGAACGCGTCCAGCAGCACCCCAGGGAGGGTGCGACCGGCGTCCAGGTGGGCGGCGATCGCTTCATCCAGCGCCGGCCCCAGCGTGGTGACGCCCAGCGTCACGCGCGCGACCCCGGCGAACGAAGCCGGCAGTTGTCCCGCGTCGGACGCCGGCAGGGTGACCCAGGCGCCCCGCGGGGCGATCAGGCGCGTCCCCTCGCGGTAGGCGGCCTGAAGCGGCGCGTACAAGGGATCGTCGGGGGCCGGCAGGGCCTTGTGGCCGGCGCGGAACGCCACGTCGCGCTTGGACGGCAGGATCGCGGCGGGTTCGGGCGTGAACGGGTGCGCGGACATGGCGGCGAATCTACCGCGCCCCCGGGCGGGGGTCGACGAAAAAATGCGGCGCCCCCCCGTGGACCTCCCCGGGTTTCGGGTGTACAAAAGAGCACTGACCGCGGCCGTTCGCCGCGGCGCGAGGTGTCCCATGCGCACTTTCCTGCCGTGTCACTTGATTCCCTTCCTGTTGCTCTTCGCCTGCGACGATTCGACGAGCCACGTCAACAACGCGAACAACGTCAACAACGCGAACAACGTCAACAACGTCAACAACGTCAACAACGTCAACAACGTCAACAACGTCAACAACGTCAACAACGTCAACAACGTCAACAACGTCAACAACACCAACAACGCGACCTGTGACTACGTGGAT
>Ga0302247_1000707_pt1 | contig 29527 bp, 28 predicted proteins | sample AAG_UR_Ile_MG_FD_193529 | JGI IMG/M metagenome (GOLD analysis project Ga0302247, IMG submission 193529) | Enriched activated sludge microbial communities from anaerobic digester in WTTP, New Holstein, Wisconsin, United States - AAG_UR_Ile | ecosystem: Engineered > Bioreactor > Anaerobic >...
TGACTCCCAGACGCATTTTGCTTTTTTCTTACAAACATATCAAAAATTTTGGGACACCCAAAATTACAAAATTAATATTGATTATCAATATATTATATCGGTGTCCCGAAAAAGTGCGGAAAACAGGGGGCTTTGGTAATGTGCTTGAAAGTTGGGTTGATATTACTTAAATAATGATATCTGCTTTACAGTTGAATTTTTCATTGTAAATCGTAGAGGTTTTTTATTAATTGTTTCAACTTCTTTTTGACTTTTTAAGTAATCTCTTAGTTTCTTTTCTGACCAAGTTAATTGTAACTTCTTTATAATCTCTTTGACAGTATATTCACCTGTTTTAAGTAGGTCGAAGATTTTATTTTCGTAATTTTCATTTGGTTCATTTACGTTTGATTTTACGTTTGATTTATTTACTTCTGATAAGGTCGGTTTATAATCAGTCAAAGGATTTCCGTCAAAATCAACTGCTATTGCTCCTTGTTGTATCAATAGATTATTGGCAATATTTTCATTGGCGTCAGGTTTACGAACATATATCTTTCTATTTTTTCTTAACCCATCTATAACACCAGACCAAGTTCCTCCTTTATCGGAAGACTCTGCAACATAAATTTCAGAAGCAAGCCCATAAATAATAGGATTCCTAGCCATTGCTAACTCAACTTTCCAAGGTACTTTCGGGGGAAAAGTACTTAAAACTAAAACATCGCCGTCAACAATTTGTTTATAGTACTTTTTAAAACCTGACGAAAATGTCATAATGCCTTGAGGTAAGACAATAATACTTTGACCTTTGTATTTAATTGCAGAATCTAATGCTTGTTTATCAACTCCTTTTGCAAAACCACTGACGACAACTTTGTATTCTTTGCTTGCTAATTTTGCTATATTGTCGGTGAATTCCAGCGATTTATCTGATGCATTACGCGAGCCAACAATTGCAATTGACTTCTCTTGCATTATTTGTTTATTACCTTTTACATATAACAATGCTGGTGAATGAGCTGCTTTGAGGTTATCTTTAAGAGTCTTTGGATACAGCGGAGAAGTTATTGGTATTAGTTCATAACCCTCATTATACAATGTTTCAGCTAAAAATGCATTGTTGACCAATTCTAATTTTGCTTTCTTTAAATCTTCTACTTCTTTATATTCAAGTCCATATTGAGTTTCCCAATCATTTTCTGATAGTTGAAAAAAATCTTCAATTGAGAGTTTATACTCATGGAAAAATTTTATTATGAGTTTATTTGTTTTTAAATATCCCCATCTTGGCAAATGTGCCAGTGCTATCCAATACGCTGATTCTTTGTTCATATTAAATCTCCTCCTACTGTTCTTGCAATTACTAAAGGGGCAATTTTTAGAGCGCCTAAATTAGTCAAATATTTTCCGATTTCTTTAATTGTGGCTCCACTATCAAAGATATCATCAATCAATAAAATCGTTTTACCTCTTATTTCTTGAGGATTCTTGTATGTAAATGCGTCTTTTACGTTATCAGATTTCAAAATAGAATTTTCAAAAACCTTCTGTTCGCTTGTTACTCTTTGCTTAATCAAGTTGTGGGAAATTGGAAATTTCAAAACTTGGGATACTTTCACTGCAAAATTCTTAACCAATTCACCTGACTTTGTTGGTGGTACATAAAGAATTAAATCGAATTTTTCCTGTTCAAATTTTTTACGATATGCTTTAAGAATTAATCTCAAAAGAAAGTCAGGGAAATCCCCACCATTTTCATATTTGCTGCGATGTAATGCAATCCCGACGTTTGAAACACCATAATAGGATGCTGCAACTCCATTTATTAAATTCGTTCCTTTTGTTTTGACTTCGAGTACGGGAAAATAATCTTCTCGAAAATCTTGCAACCTTTGTCTCCATTCATCATTTATGCTCACTATTATTTTATTCAGACCTGTATTATCGCAATTTGTGAAAGAGTGGGTTGATGAATCACCCAAATAATCGCATAGATATTTCATACGAGATTGGGTTGTCTCAGCATATTCTATCATTTTTTCCAAATCACGAGTTTTACTTGCACGTAATTCTTCGAAAGTTTTAGTATTAAGCGGAGGTGCATCAGTTATATATTCAAACATTTTACTTCTTCCGATAGTAACCTCTCGTATAATTTTTTGTTCTATAAGGTCAGCTTTTATCACTCTTATTTGAGTCTGCTTCAAATTTGTTTGCCTCATCAAATTACGTTCTCCAAGCATTTCATTTTTAACTGCTGCTATTACTTTTTCATACTTTGAAATTGAAGGCCTTCCCCCCTCAATAAATGCTTCAGGGAGTTTTTTATCTTCAGGATTATAAAAGAGTATAATGTAAGCAGGTTGATTGTCTCTGCCAGCTCTCCCAATTTCCTGATAGTAATGTATTGGAGATTGTGGAATTTGAGTATGTATGATGAAACGTATATCTGACTTATCAATTCCCATTCCTAAAGCGTTTGTAGAAATAATGCATTTCCATTTATTCTGCATTAATCCGGCCTCAATTGCAATTCTTGAATCAGCGTCTAAACCAGCATTATATCCGACTGAAGAAATTTTTAAGAATTCAAACCATTTAGAATATATTTCAGTATCAACTCTGGTACCTGTATATAAAATTCCTGAACCAGGTAGTTTTTCTATATTTTGACCTAACCAAATTAATTTGTCATCTTCGGAATTAACTTTAATGACATATAATCTAAAATTATCTCTCATTAAATTTCCTCTGATAATAGTTAAATTACCACCCATTTGTTGAGCTATATCTGTCTCAACCCTTTTTGTTGCTGTTGCAGTTGTTGCTAATACTGGTAGTCCTTTCGGCAATAAGTTAACAAGATTTATGATACGCCTGAATGCTGGTCTGAAATCGTGCCCCCAAACCGAAATGCAATGAGCTTCATCAACCACGACCATTGAAAGATTCATTTGCCGTGTCGCCTCAATCCACTCGGAATTTTCTTGCCTTTCAGGCGCTATATATAGGATTTTAACCTCACCAGCTTTTGCATCTGATATTATTTGAGAATTTTCTTCTGGTATTTGTTCGCTATTTACACATTTGGCCGATATACCTAAAGAATTCAATTTCTTTACCTGATCGCGCATTAGTGCAATTAACGGTGAAAAAATTACAGTCGTGCCTTTAAAAAGTATTGCAGGAAATTGAAAACAGAGCGATTTGCCAAATCCAGTCTTTTCAATAAGTAGAACTCTTTCGCCTTTTAAAATCTTTTCAATGGTAATCCATTGTTCATCATAAAAATGACTTAGATTAAATGTTCGTTGTAAAATTATTTCAGCTTCTTGCTGCGTCATATTTAGAATATTATAAGAACCGGCAAAATTGCACTCTTTGGTAAAGCTTTGGATTCAGCGTTGGCTCGTGGGGCTTTGGCAATGTGTGTAATATGGATGGGTTTTCTTTCTTGTTCTTGCGGGTGATATAAAAAAACAAAATAAATTCCATCAAATTTGCACTGCCTTATCAAGAAGCTAAATCCTTTCATATTTCGATTTTATCGTTATTGTATCTGAATGCTCTTCTGTCTATTAAACTTGTTACTAACTTGTTTATACACACCATAATATTACACAATATTTTTAAATTTAAAAGAATATATGCAAATAAATCATTTTCATTTATTTTACAAATGTAGTATATTTTTACAAATCATCAAATAAACTTTTAATCTTCTGCCAACTTTTTTCGTTTACCTGGTATATATCTCGGTGATTTGGCTTCTTTTATGGCTATTAAGTTCTTGAATATACCTCAGGTTAATTCTTTCTTCAAGCAAATGTGTAGCATAGTTTTGACGAAACCAGCGCAAGATAGTGGATGAGTATATTTCTGCTTTCTTCGAGGCCTTCTTTATAACTTGTTCCAGACTTCTTTCGCTGTCTACTCGCCAAAGCCAGCTTTTCAAAATGCCATTCTTTCCGCTTTAATAATTTGTAATACTCACACGACATTCCTATCAACTTGCCGAAGATGAGAACAACCCTTTCCTTTCTTCATTCATATTTCTAATGGCAGGCTAATGGCCAATGCAAAATGTAACGTTTCAGGTTTTCATCTTCTCAGCCATTGTCTATACGCGGTTTTGACATTTGTTTATTTATTCTTAATCCAATGTTTATTCTAAAATATCGGTTAAATATTTCATCTTGATACGAATACAATTTATTAATCCCAAATTTATAGTCGGGTTTTACAATCAAGTCAAATCTTGATATTGGAATCCGAATGCCAATTCCAATGTAAAATCCAAGAGAGTTCGACAATCCTATCTTTTCGTCGATTTCACTCTCTTTATAACTTATCTGATTATTTTCATCAGGAAGATAGGTATGCATGGTTCCAGTCCGATTCGAATTAATCGTTAAATCGGCAAATCCTCCAGTTTCGATGAAAAATTTTGTTTTTGAACCCATATTCAACCGAAGTCCAAATGGTATATAAAAACAGTTGATGTGATAGATCAAATCTGTTGCACTGGCATAATGGCCTTCGTACATATATTTTTTAAATTGACTCGTTCGGTTATATTCGAATCCAAGTACCAAATTTATTTTTTTATCCGGTAAAAATGAGTGGTAGGTTCCCAATCCGAATCCATATCTATCTTCCGTATTGTCATCTTTTAAAGTCGATCGATTGATAGATACATTGAACTCATCAATAAATAAGGCATTGGAATTCTGGCCGTAAGATATAATATGTGAGGAAAGAAATAATCCAAGTATGATAGCTTTAAGTTTCATTGTAGTTAAAGTTCGTTTTAATGCCGGTTAGCGTTAAGTATATGCCGCAAATAGGAACCCGTTGCCATTTCCTTATCAGCCATTATGTTCTCGCTGGCGGACTCTGAACCATCAAACTGTCCTATAGTCTGCTTATAAATACATAATTCGGTGAATGCTCTATTGTTTTTTATGTTGTGCAAAATAGTCGTCAATTTCAGGCCGTAATTCTATACCAACTCGTTCAAAAATGTCCAATAGTTGTGAGTAAGTATTTTGTCCACCAAGAAAATTCCAAAACTCGTCAGCAACTTTTAGTTCGGCTTGCAAATCCAACATTCCTGCCATTGTCCAACGTGAATAAGGTTTTGGCTCATAGGGATTGTAAGGAATTGCGATGAATGTATTAATTTTTGCATTTGGGTTTTCAGCCAGAACGCAAGCTGTCCATTCTAAAAGTGTTCGTTTAAATTCTATGAAACCGCCTTTGTTTGGTTTTGCAGTCTTAAGGTCAAACAAGTAAAGCTCGTTGTCATATCCTTGCAACCAGATATCCACTTTTGTTGGTTTCACGGTTTTCATCGTTCCTGTTTGAGCCACTTTTCTGATTGCTTCGATTTCATTTGCTTTATTTGGTTTTGAGTTTGCGGAAGTCAAGTCGTCCATAATGTCTTGGATGACCCGTTGTGCGTTTTCACTAATTTTTGTTCCTGCAGTGGTATGTGCTTTTGCTTCCTTGAAATTCATTGAAGCTATTGCTAAAGCAACAGGTTCAAAAATGCTTGTTCCGAAATTATAACCCAACTTCATACCTCAATTTTTTTAGGTTAAGTTCTGCTGAATATAAATCGCCAAGCACATCATTTGCTATAAACTTATAGCGATTAGAAATATCGAAAAATGAAAAAATAACCTGATTGTATTTTTTTGCATCGTTAGAAATGATATATAACCCAACATTGGAGTAATCAAGCAATGTTGCCATTCTTCCAACTCCACTCCAAACACCTGTTGATAATTCTACTTCAAAAGCTTTTTCCGGAATAAAAATATTCCCTTTCGGTCTGAACCATAATACATCTATTTGTCGCAATAAATTGTAATCGGAAAATTGCAATTCAGGGCAACTTTTTAAAGACGCTATCTCGTCAAGTTTTCTATCATTAAATATTCTTGATTTGTCAGGACAATATGTTTCATATCCCCTAATGTTTCCAATTTCAATTAATCTTCCCTGTAAAACAGAATGAAGACTTTCTTCAACCGTGTTTTTCGCTTCTTCTTTTATGATTGGTGGTGCTAATAGTAAATTCCAATTATTGATAAAACCGCTGCAATCAATTCTGTTATTTCTACCTGACAAAACAATGTTTAAATCTCTATCGATATTTATTTTATATTCACCGTTTCTATCATGGCTGATTTGTGGTAGATGTTTGAACAAAATTTTTGCAGGAATTATTACGACTTTGTCAGGTGAACCACAAATAAAGGCTATAAAAGGATTGTCAAGATTGGCAATTTCTTCAACCGTAATGTAATTTAAACCAAAGAAATATCTTCTGTTTCCTTCAGAAGAGGCTCTAACTAGAACATTTGCTTCTCCAATTCTATACGTTCTTGATTTAAGAACTTTAATCAATTCAACATTCGCATTGAACATTCTTGCTTGTTCAAGAAACTGATAAGCTAACGAATCAGAAGGACTGAGTTTCTTTTTTATTTCTGAATTCATTTTTATATCATTTCAAAAAAAATTGTTTTATAAACCGTATCAATATTAAACATCAAGGCATTTTCTAACCCCTTCTTTGCAATTTTGATTTCTTCCTCATTTAATTTTCTTCCTAATTTTTCAATTGCTTCCGATTGTACATCTTCAGTAGTAATAGAAAAAAGAATTTCATTTGATTGTTCTATTCTCATTTTGATTAAAATTTTAGTTTATTGAATATTTTTCGTTAGAGATAGATAGGGAAATGCTTTTGTGAGGGACGAATAAAAAATTGTAAAGGAATGCTCGACCCGTATGAGAATACCCAAATAATTTGTCAAACTGTGCAAGGCGTTTTACCGTGTCTTTACTGTATGTTTCCCACCATTTAAGAATGGAAAAAAGCGGTTTGCATATTTTTCCGTGCTTTGCACAGTAGTAAGTCGTAGTAACAGGTTCAACAAGTGTTGCAAGGTCAGCATGCGTGGTAGCTCTATAGCTACGCATCGTTCGACTTAAAACAATGCTTATAATTTTCTTCGTATCTGTATTCTTAATTTTCTTGATTTCGTTGAACACAAACTCAATTTCATCCCGAATGTGCTGCGAGTACCATTTATCTAAAAAATTGTCGGCTTTGTCCTGACGTAATTTTATGTTGTATTGTTTTACAAGTTTGCTATAAATTGGCAAAAATTCTTTTTCTTTTTCTGCACCATATTTTTTCTCGTTGATGTGACCTTGTCGTAAATTGTATTTGTATTCGGGAACAGGAAAATATTTGTTGTTAAACTCGTAGAGTTCTTGCATTAATTTTGCTTCAAACTCCAGTGTATGTGAGTTTTCCAAAAAAGCTTTTAGAGATTTTGAAATGCGATTGATTTCGTTTTGAACGTTTATTAAATCGTATTTTATAACTTTACAATTTCCTATTAAAGCATTGAAAGCAGAAACGTCAATACCGATGGCGTTCATTCCCAATTCACAAGCTTGAACCATAGTTGTTCCGCTTCCTGAAAATGGGTCAAGAATAATATCGCCTTTTTTGAAGTAAGTTTCGGTTTTAAAGTTGTCAGTGTGATCATCTAAAAAATACTCAACCAATTGAGGAATGAATTTCCCTTTATATGGATGAAGGCGGTGAACGTGTTTGGTGGTTTCAGCTTCTTTATATTGGTCGAACGACAAAGCCCAATTTAAGTCTTCTCCCAGTTGGTCTTTCCATGAATTTTCACGTTGTCCATTGAATGATTTATAATAGTTTATGAGATCTTGCAAATCGATTTGGGTAAAACCATTGTCGCCAATTTTTTTAATTCGACCATATTGAATAAGATAGGAGATATTGGCCGGAGTAACGGTTTTATGAGTATACTTCGTTGCCCATTCGCTTGCTTCTTTTATGGATAATAGTTCTGCCATTTTATTTGTTTTTTGTTGCTCCGTATTTAATTGTTTTTTCAGCAACTTTTAGTGCTTGAATTCCTAAGTCCTCGTCTTTAAGTTCATAAAGAATTTTCTCACTTAAATATTGAATAACCAGAGTTTCCTTGTTGATATCGAGAATTTCAGCCAACTTATTAATTTGGTCTCTTGTTGCTTTTCTTTCGCCTCGTTCTATTTTACTAAGTATGGCTATGTCTATGTCGAGCTGAGCAGAAACGTGTCGCAATAGCAATCCTTTCTTTTCTCTTTTTTCTCTTAGTATTTCTCCTGTTGTTTTCAATTTGAAAATATTAACTTGACAATAATTGTCAAATGTAAAACTTTTTTTTAATCAATGAACAAAAAATACTTATAACTTATCAACAATCAAATAGTCTCTTTTTTAAGGTTGGTGGGTGGGCTTGGGTGCGTAGGCAATTTTCATTTTTCTGTGTCTTAATGCAGTAAAAATTCCTTATAATCCTGTCGAATATTTTGACTTTTATACAATGAACGCTAACGGTTGGCCGCCATGCTTAGTGCGGTCGCGCTGGATTCCGCAGGAAGACAGACTTTACGTGGCATTGAGCGTGGTGTCTTATTAGCGGGTGTTAATCTAACTTTTCATGCTTTACATAATGAATCCACTGTTTTTCCAGGGTGCTTTCTGGCATTCCGTAAATGGTTTCAATATTCTCTGGCTCTTTAATCAGCAATACCAGTTTGTTAGTACCATAAGTAACAACGAGGAATTCAACAATAGAAACAGAAAGTCCATAACCATTAATTTTCCCAAATTCCATAGCAGATGCACTATTAAGTTGCGCCCAAGTTGGCGGCACCTTTTCAAACATACTAGTTTCAACAGATTTTCGAATTTGCTCGTTTATCTGACCTGCTTCATACTGTGCATATCCTTCGTTAAGCCATTTGGGCAATCTAGTAACGACTTTATCTCCAATCGCTTTATATAACGCAATATGTACAAATTCATGGATAATCACCTGCATTAAAGATCCATATGTATGTACACTACCAGGGTTCAATGGTGATACCAGCAATAATTCATCTCCAACACACGAACCCACAACCCAATCAGGTGCATTTGGATAATTTATTGCTGTATGAAAAGACCCTATATCTGGAAAGACTTTTACCCTAATCTTTTTTTCTATTTGTATTCCTAGTTGATTCGTGATTCTTGTGTAATTATTTTCCAATATTTCTGCAAGTGAGTCTAAAACCGCAACATCACCTTCGGTTGAATAAAAAGTGAAGTGTTGACTTTCTTTTTTTAAACTCAAGGAGTCAGTATTTTGCCCTTGTAAATTCGGTATCGTTAAAAATACAAATAAAGCCACAAAAAGCATTTGTAAAACTGTAATCTTTATTTTCATTCCAAGAGATTCTTAATTTTAAACTTTCTCATAGCCATTTAACTTTCTAATGCATTAATACCCGCTAACGTTGGGCATATGAGTAGTGGCGGTTTTCGGAGTGAATCATTGTCAACCGAGGCAGAAAATTAAATAGAAGTACTGCACTCGGCAACCCACAAACCCCGCCATTACTTATATGCCGTGTTGGCAGCTGGCAATTTTTATTTGTATATCAGAATATTACCTTTACTCCAATGCCATTATAAGTCAAACCAATCTTAAAATCAACATTATTCAATCCAGTTGATTTTAGTCCATTGTTATATAAATTAACTGCATTTTTTGCATGTTTGGTATAGGCTGTCGAAAAAGGAATTGATACTACAATAAGACCTGCACCTATTCCAGCCAAAGTCCAGTTTGGTTCTCCGCCAGCAATTGCAGTCCCTAATGGCCAACCAACTAAAAATCCACCAGCAAATCCAAATACAGAACCTATATCATAATTTGATTTTGCAATTTTCATCTCCTTGTAGGCTTCTGTATTTGATTGAGTAATATCTAATAGCTGTCTCGGTGTTAAATTTTTACCATTCTGTCGAAAAATTGTCCCAAGTGCTTTTTTTATTTCGATTGAATCCGATTTATTCTGTCCATAGGAATTAAATACTGTCATTAAAAAAATCAAAATAATAATTATCCTTTTCATGTTAATATAGTTTGATGGTTTTTTCTTTTGCTTGCTGCCAACTTGTTTATAGGCGCTACTTTATTTCGCCATATTTCCTATTTTAGGTGTATAAGCGCTATAAAGTAGCTTTAGATTTATTCTGCAAACTTACATAAAAAAACGATTTTTATACGCCGTACAATAAAAATCAAGGCCAAGATTGTTCTATAGGTAATAAACGTACTCAAAAGGTACAATTGTTTAATTTAAAACTATTTTCATATGAGAACAGTCAGTGGCCTTGACATTCACAAAGATAGTATATTTATGTGCATTTTGGATTCGTGCGGCATCGATAGCGAAGAATATACTGGCTTTGCCTTTGGTATGGGTATCGAACGTATGACCATGGGCCTTTATCAGATCAAAGACCTGCGTCTCTTTTTCGAAAATGACCTTCGCTTCCTCCGCCAGTTCGAATCGGCTTTTTGACAAATTAACTAATTTTATCCTTATTAAAGGGCTGCTCAAGCATTTGGGCGGCCTTTTTGTGGGTTTACGAAGAACCTCAGGATTAAAAGATACCCGCCATTAACAATCCCAGAGCCAGAACCCATAATAACATAAGGATGGTTCTGTAGAGAATTCCCCGGTTAGCTTGCTCGCTCCCATTGCGAAAATAAAGCAAGAAACCTGACCCGAGACCAATAAAACCCAGCCCCAGAAATAGCAGGTCGCTTTGCATTTTCAGCAGATAAAAAACACTTCCCAGCAAGCCGAAAGAAAGACCAAATGAGAACAGACGAAACCAGACACCCATGCCAGCTTTATACCACAACACCATATAAACCATAGCCTGTATAAGGGCAGCCAAAAGTAGTATACTGCCACCCCGGGCTTTACCACTAAAAAACAGGGCTGCGCCTAACAGCATTACCGGATAAAGAATAAGTTCATACCAGCCCAGGTACTGGTAAAACCTGCTGGCCATCACTTCTATTTTCCTGGATTTAGTGGGCAATTCCATGGATAAAAATTTCCGCTAAAGGTAAGGATAAAACTGGGGTAATAGTATTGTTTTGATATCCAGATTTATATAGGAATCGATGAATCTAAAACTTTTCTGCGCAAATTTGGCAAAAGGATACCATAATTCCTTATATTTCCTCTATAAATTTCAGTCTTTTTTTTCTATAGAAGCTTATAATAGGCACTAAAGGAGGGTTCAAGAACAAAGAACCATCGGGCGGAAGAGATAAGACTTTCGCAGTATAAATAAAAAATAAGTATTAATTTCCTCTTCGAACTCAAAGGCTCTTCACGGCGTTCAATTCGGAGAGTTTGCTATAGTCAGTTTGCGAAAACGGGGTATTTTCCACCACAAATATAAAGGCTTTACAAACCATCCGAGACATTCCTTATCCTACCTTTATAGAGGTAATAGAAGGAATGTTTTTCTTTAAGTGATATTGATTATCAAATTTTTCTTCTTTTGAGAGCAATGTCCAAATGATGGTGAGCAATTGCCGTGCAATGGCAACAATAATGGCATTATGATGTTTCTTCATTTCTTTGAGGTGCCAAAACCGACAATAAAAGACAGAACCTATATTTCTGGAGGCACCCCATGCACATTCCATAAGAGCTTTACGAAGGTATTTGTTACCATGAGTGATTTTGCGGCTATGAATTTTTCCTGCACTTTCATCGTTTCTCGGACGCAGTCCTGCCCATGAGACAAGGGCGGCTGCTGTGGCAAAGAGTTTCATGTTGTCGCCTATTTCCGATATAATGATGGCTGCTGAAAGTTTGTCGATACCGCAAATTCCCAATAATATGGAAAACGCTTTGGGATAAAGTTCCCTGCACTTTTGAATCATTGAATCCACGCATTGCTGCTTTTGAAGTTGGTACAAATCGAGCATTTGTGTGTATTGCTCAAGCAAATCCCTGTCGCTTTGTTTGACATCGCCCTCCAGAGCATCCTCTATTATGGATTTTGAGAAACGATTGATGGTACGTCCATGCACGAGTTTAACCAACTCACAGGATGAACTCTCTCCTTTGATAAGTGCATCTACCACTTTGCGATAACTTTTGCTGTCCACATTGGATACATAATTGCTCAAGCGAATGTTGCAATGTTGTAAGATCATATCAATGCGTTGCTGGCAACGAACCAAATCTTTGTTTATCTCGTTGATGCGTCTTCCATACTGACGAAGACTTTAAATATTCCCGTCGGGAACAAAACTGTCGCGAACCAATTCTTTGAGTAAAACCGTTGCTATCCATTCGGCATCCTTTACATCGCTCTTTCTTCCGGGCAGTTGTTTGAGAAACTGAGCATTGACCAAACGTAATTGGAAATCGTTTTCAAGCAGACGCCATACAGGTATCCAGTATATCCCCGTACTTTCCATACACACTTCACTCACAAAGTGGGAACGCATGACTGAACCCAGCCGTTTTATCTCACGAGTGGTTACACCAAATTTTTCTTCTGTTTTTTTGCCTTGCTCATCCAAAATGCACATAAATATACTATCTTTGCATTAAATCGATGTATGATTGAGTAAGATTGTTTTCCATACACCTTCATCCTTAAAATCAAAACCATGATTTTTTTTCGCAAAATTTTTGGTTGCCCAAAGCTGGCATGGCTTGTGTTCTTAATTTTTACTTTTTTTATTTATTACGGATGTAAGAAAGAACCCCAGCCGCCTGATTCCCCTGAAAAAGTCCCCTTCCGTGTGGGCATGACTCAGCCCTTGTCGATGAATATTTATCATTTGAATAAAACCATTGGGAACACTTGGGGAGTTAATTCAAAGTATCTATATAATCTCGATTTTAACAAAGATGGTTGGGATGATTTTGCTTTATATGCCTGGGCCGATTATTCCCCCGGGGGCATTAAAACCAATGAATCCAAAATAATAATCGTTAACAACAAGATTTCTTTGATAGGTCAGGATAACATAGATACCGTTAAATCATGTACTTTCTTGAATAATGATTCCTTACAACAAACTATTGAATATAATACCCTGAGTGGTTATAAATGTGAAAATGGTATACAGAGAATACGACGGATTGATACAGTTTTTACATCATTTTTCTTTAGTCAAGGAGACACTATCGAAGGACACGCATTTTCCGGTTTGAGTGAATTTTTCCTCTCATCCCGGACAGAATCGATAAATTATCTTATATGGGAGGGAAATGTTTTTATTGAGTTTTTTAAAATAGATCAGCATTTTGGCCTGATAGACCATGAACCAAAATATTTGGTATTTAAAATGACAGAAGGTAATAGCGTAAAATTGGGTTGGATTAAATTAGAAACGATAGAGAGCAGCAAGATCATTTTACATGAAGTAGTTATTGAAAAGTAGCTTCCCCCGATGAGGTAGAAAGTGGCATTGTCTTGGTTCCGTAATTCGTTGGAAAAATATTCGCGTAAATTTGGTGCGGCAAATCATCTGGTACTTAAGTTGCAGTAAGTGAGTGTTTTGGGCAAAAAATCTTTGCGGGAAAGATCCCTGGTGGAATTGAAAAAGTATATATGTTCTTTGTTTATCTTTTTCCTTGGGTAAAGTGTTAGCGCATACTGATTGGAGAGGGGGATACCTACGTCATAATGAGATGGTCTAATGAGTCTGACAATATTTTTATCAAAGTTAATTTCTTTTGTTGAAAAGAGGGGGGTGAGGGGGAGACTCATAACTTGATTTTTGGTTAATAAATTAGGCAGCATTCCGATATACAACCATTGGCGAGTTGCTCCCTATGGAAGAATCATCCTGCTTTTCATTGTAGCAAAGACTGATCTGGCAATTTCTAAAAGCTCACAGGGCATTTGCCCTTCTTCACGCTTAACCCTCTTTCTGCAATTATTCAGGGAAATTATAGTATCTTTTTTTAACCAATTAATGACTACCGATGTATAATCAGATGCGTATGTATTGGGAAAATCTGAGCAAGCGCAGAAAGGGTCTTGTTATTATTTATCGACACTATGGCAATCTTCGCTCTAAATTCAGCTGTAAATATTCTTCTTGACTTTTTCATATGACAGAAATTAGAAAATTACTAAATTCCTGTCCAGTTTTTTTTAGACCATCACATTTTACATTTCATGAACATAATTAATTTGTTAAGTTAGACAATTCATAGCCTTGCAGGTAACGTCCGAAGCTAAGTGCAGGCGGGCATTTTAAATTACTAAACATTCAATAATCCCCTATGTTTATTTAGTGTTTGATACTTCAAATCAGCACTATCTTCCCGCTTGCATTTAGCTTTTGTTATGGGCATAAAGTTCTTCTTTCCTTTAATATTTAATCCATTTCCCCGTTTCAACTGTTTTATTTTTTTTGTCAAAAAGTCTATAAAAGTAAATACCCGATTTTAGCGATTCTACATTTATATTTGAACAATTATCATATAGCATTTGCCTAATCACAACTTGTCCGTTTATGCTTAGCAGTTCAAAGTCTATTTCATTGCTGATAGTTTTAATATTCAACTGGTTTGTGCCCGGATTTGGATAAACCATTGTTTCTGGTTTATCAATAGGTATTTCCTGTGTCCATGTTATCAAACCGTTGCTATCAACTTTAACAATATAAATATCTCGTTCTTGGTCTTGTGTGTCATCATCGTAACGATTACCAACCATTAAGCACCCTCCATCATTTGTAGCAAGAATGCTATAAAGAAAATAATAGGCATCGCCACCATACCAGTATTCCCATATTGGAGTTAAATCGACACTTATTTTAATCAAATGAAACCATGAATTGAAAGAACTCCAAAACGGATTGTAATAGTCGTAATTAGAAGTACCACCAACGTACAAATTATTTCCTAGTTTACTAACACCTTGATACATTGCAGGCTGTTCTCTCATAGTTTCATTTTTGAAGAAATGATTGTAACTAACTAATTGACCTGCCTCTGTCATTGAGACTACATTTAGTTGGTTAACGTAAGATTGCGCAGAGGTTCCGGCGCCACAAACTAAAATTGAAGTATCATTAATAAAAACAGGTGAATAGTAATTATGCACGCCTAAAGGAATGGGATATACATTGAGAAGTTCAAAATTCTTATTAATAGTTACCATTTGCCCGGCTGATGTATTATCATAATAACTATAAAATACATGGTAATTGGCACTATCCTTACTTTCAATCAAATCAAACGGTCGATCCCAGATACTTGAGGTTGAAAAAAAAACAGAATTTAATGAATCTCCTGTTATGGAAAGTTTAACATAGAAGGGATCGTGGTTATAGGGTGAAATTGTATCATAGTGAGTCGTGTAGCCTGTTATCATAATGTTACTGTCAGAATCAATTATTGAATTCATGTAAGAAATCCACTTATTAGTCGGGAGATATATTAATTTTTCACTTTCGACTCCAAGCTCTGAGTTTAGCATTAAAAACCATAAGGCCCATTGATCTGTATTAACTATTGACTTTGAGCCTAATATATAATAATAGTTATTGAAGTAATGAATATTGAAAAATTGGCATGAGGCGGAATCTTCTGGTTGAATTATAGATTCCAATAATAAACTTCCATTGCAATCAACTTTTAGGATATATCCTCCTGGTAAACCTGTTTCAAAATTATGGATTCGTCCAGCTAAAACGAACCCACTTTCATCGTTTTCTACTACTGAATTGATTATCTGATCTTTTACATTTGAGATGGTCAACTCAAAGGATGATTGAGGAAATACTTGAAAAGGAATAGCAATCTTTAGCAATAATATAAAAGCAATTGGTTTCTTCATACTTATTAGGAATTAAATCCAGATAGGTCAATTTGACCTATTTGGATTGATTAATTTTAGAACGAGTGAGGAGGTGTTGAACTTGTATGCCAGATTGCATATTTAATCTCAGCAAAATGACCCATATACCAACAATCATGTTGATCAGAGCCACACAATCCAAAAGCAGTATCATCAAACAAATGATACGATATTACACTTTTGCCTACTGGTTTTAGAAGATTTCCAATTTGAACCAAACCATTCTTGTAGAAATTTATTTCTGTTGTGGAAAGACACTGGTGATTTAAAGTATACTCCTGAAAATCCTCAAAAGTTAAGCATTGTCCATTACTATTTTGAAATTCACATGGATATACATATTTCATTTCAACATCAGTATAATATGAATTCCCACTGGGAACACCTATAGTAAAGTTAGCTAGTTGTTTGATAATATCTGCACCATCTTTTCCAACACCAAGACCAGAACCATCACAACGGCCTAACTCCCATCCCCAATACCAAGGAAAGTTGTTTCCAAGTCCTTCAGAGTTGTTAATTCCAAAACCTGACGTTAGCTGAATCGTTGCGATTTCTCCATCAGAAACCTTTAATGAAATATCAGCTACTAAGAGCTGTTTTTCATTCGAAACAATGCGTGCATAATGAATTGACAAACTATTAATAACTTTATCATAGATTGCTTGAATATCAGAAAAAAGCACTTTTCCGTTAGTTAGAGTTACTTCAAAATAAGAAGAATCAATAATATAGTCTTCCAACGAAGCACTTGCGTTTCCATAAGTATAGTTTGAAGTTGCTTCAATATACCATACGGCACTATCTATTTCCATTGGTTCAGTACCTGACTTTAGAGTTGGGTTTTCACGGATTAGGTCTATTTTATCTCTAAATGCAACTATCCGTTTTTCTAATTTCGCGTCTTTTAATGACTGCTCGGTCTGGGTTTGTTGTTTGTAAATACCTGTTTGTTCTTTTTGACAGGAAATAATAATCAAACTTGCTGTAATAAGCGTCGCCAAACCGAAATAAGTAAATAAATGTTTGCGTTTCATTTCTAAAAAATTTTAGTTAATACTCAATTAATTGATTAATAAATGGTTAATAAAAGGCTCCATCTGTTTAATTGCTGAAGTTCTAAAATTTCAATCTTTTTTCATTTTACCTCCTTTCATTTTTGTTCTTATTGCTTATAACGTTGAGTGTATGCATCGTGCGGGAGTTCGTGGCATCGTTCCTATCTGCCGTTACTAACTTACCGGCGAGCTCTGAACTTTCAAATTGCTCTGAAGCCCGCATGATGTATACACTGTGTTACCGCCATGTGCTTTATTTTTTTGTTTCTTTCATTGAAATCAATAAACTCAATTTACCATTCCCTTTATTTATTTCGATCAAAATTGTAAAATTATCAAATTCCCAAAACCTGCCTTTCCATTTTCCTTCGTTAATCTCAGCATTTTCTTTTTCCCAGTCATAATCACCTTTGAAGTTAATGTCTGTGCCAAATAATCTTACTGCTTTATTTATAACACCTTCATATTCCCTATAAAAACTGAAATATGAATAATTATGTGAGGTTCTATAAAGAAAGATATAATCATGATTATCTTCTTTTATACTTTCAATTATATTAAAATATCCTAAATATTTATGATAAGGCTTTATACTGGTGGTATATCTATTAAATCTTAGTGATGGTTTTGAACTTATGACTATTCCATTTTTTAAATCATTAATTAAAAGGTGAAAAAAATTAGTTGAAGTCGATTCAGTATTGTTTGATAACAAAGAGAAAAAGCCTATAAATTCTTCAATATGCATAACCTCTGTTTTTATATTAAGAAGTTTATACATAGCTTTAGTCTTCTTTAAAAATCCTTGATCGTCGGAAACAACATAGTCGCAAAATGCACCATAATAACTATGATAACCGTCATTCATAACATTTCTAAATTTTACCGTTTTTGATGGTTCTTTACTAATTCCTAAAAGGTCCAAAGTGAAATATGCGTTTACAAAAAAATCATAATCGGATATTTCCTTATTTCCATTGGGATTTAAATTACCATTAACATATTCAATAAATGATTTTTGCAGTACCGAATTTTTAAGATCATCATTGAAATCTATACTATTATAATCTACCGTGAATTTGCCATTATTGAGATACTTATCAACTACATTTCGCAATACTTTATATATTGTTTTATCCTCTTCCATTGTATTTACCATACCCATAAAATGCTCTATCCATTCCATTAAGGTCATAGAAGAAATTCCAATTGGCAACACTTTTTTTAAGGGAGCTGAAATATCATCAGGAATATCTTGAATCTGTGAAAATCCAAAATCTATTTTTTGATTGGTAAATAAATCTTTTGCTTTTTCAATTTGCACTTTCTGCTCTTCAGTAGCAATACTTAAATCAATGCCATCAAATAAATTACAAAAAGAAATAGGCTCCTCTTCTTCAACATCTTTAAAGGCTTCAAGTGGTTTTGCTAGGTAACATGAAGTTCTCTTATCTATAGCATGATATGATAAATAATTATCGCCAACAAGTGATTCAATAAATTCTAATTCTCGATATTTTATATCAGTTTTGTCATTTTTTAAATCAAGGAGATGACCATGCGAATAACAAAAAAGGAAATTGTTTTTTTGTGAATAAAGGTCAGACAATAATTTCCTGTATATTGGATCTTCTCCTTTAAACAGATAGCTGAATATTTGCTTATCAAAATAAATTCTTTCCACTTATGTATCTTTTATGCACGATGCTCTTTTAGCATTGGCGGTAACGGTCTAGTGTATGTGCCGTAAGAGATTGGGGAGCAGTGACCTGTCCACCGACACGAAAGTTTGAGCGAGCTACAATGCTTGAATACTCACTGAAACCCTTATGGCATATACACTTTGTTAGCGTTTCGTTGTTTATTTTTCTCGTCATTTTTGCTGCATTGTCTTTTTGTCCGTGCGTTGGAGTAGGCAAGCTCTTTGGCAGGTTTTGGTCTTAGCGTGGGCTGGTGCGACCTGACAATGTGCTTGCATAAGGTGTGGGTGGTTCAAACAAAACTAGTTGCTTTAAAAATTCTTCAGTATCAATACCTGCATTTTTGTCAAGTTGTAAAAGGTCATATTTTGTTTTAATATCTTCAACGGGTTCTTTATCTAAAAAGCGAAGAATAGATGCCGATAAATATTGATGGTCCAGTTCAAATGAAAGCCATCTCCTGTTAAGCTGTTGCGCTATCCAGCCAGTAGTATTTGAACCTGCGAAAATATCAAGAACTAAATCATCTTCATCTGTCAAAAACTTAATAAAAAATTCAGGTAGTTTTGAGGGAAATCTTGCAGGGTGTCCTTTTATTCCTAAGTCTTTACAATACTTAAGATATTGGGAGTTACTCTCTGTATTTGGTATTTGTAAAAGATTTGAAGGAATTGCACCCCCGTTGTCGTTTCCAAAACTTTCGCTAATGTCGTGTCCTGACGGACGCATTTTGGGAGTGTAATAATTAGAACTGTCCTTAATGAGTTTTTTCATTCTGTCAGAATATTCTGTCAAAACTTTTTTTACATCTGCTTTTGGAAAATCAGATTTTGAAAGCCACCATACAGTATTTACAGAATCCTTTGCTCTTATTTTTCTTTTGTTTACCCACTCTATTGGAGAAGGTAGTTTGGCTGGATTAAACCAAAAAAACTCTTCTGCAAGTTTCCATCCTTGTTCATCACACATACTTATCAGTAGACGATAATTGTATAAGGAACGAATAGGATAACCTTTTTGATAAGCACCACCTAAGTCAATAACAAAACTACCGTCTTCAGTTATTATTCTTTGAACTTCTTTTGTAAATTTTAAAATCCATTCAATGTATTCAGCTTGGTCTTTATTGCCATATTCTTTTGGCCTTGAAAGTGCAAAGGGTGGTGATGTCATTACAAGATTCACCGAATTATCTGGCATTGATTTCATTAGTTCTAATGAATCACCGACAATCGCTTTTCCTTTCTTTGTCTTATATAAGTAATTTGTTTCAAACATTTTAATATTCTTTTAGGTCGTGTGTCCAACTTGTCATTAATTTCCAAAGTAGTGTAACTGCGAAATAAACTTCGGGGTCTTTTTTCTTCAACTTTTCAATTTCTGTAATATATCTTTCTTCTCCGTGCGTTCCGATGATGTATGAAACCCAATGCCTTGAATCCAAATCTTTGAGATTTGAAATTAATTGGTCAAGATTAAGAGTTGTAGATTTTGTTAATGCCCAGGCAACGCCTGGTTTTTCAATTGCCGAAGCATTCTCAAATGATTTTAAAATTTCGTTGCTAAAACTTTTTGTAAGTTTTGCTAAAGCTCTTGCTGCTTCGATTTTTATGCTTGTCTCTACACTATTGAAACTTGTCACTACTGCGGATAATGCAGATTTATTTTGTTGTTCACCCAATCCCCAAGCTGCACCTGCTCTAATCTCTGCATCAAAAGTTTCATCAAGTAAAATATCACAAAGCATTTTACAAGCAGTGTCAGTTTTGATTTCGGCTAATACAATTACGGATTCAAGAACATTTTGAAGGTAGCTATCCTTAAGGCAAAGTTTAATAAATTCATAACCGTCATTTAATCCAAATCGTGATAAACTTGCGGCTGCTTCTAACTTAACATAAATGTGTTCTTCGGTGTCTGATAGCTTTGATTGTAATGCAGTAATAACTTTCTTTTCATTGAAGTAGCTTAATGCTTTTGCGGCAGCATATCTCTCACTTAATGTCAAACTTGAAAGATTAGCAAGAAAAAAATCAGCGTTTACTTTATTTGTCGGAATGGTTTGTTGTGCTTTAATTACAGAAGCTAAAATCTGATTTGGAAAAATCTTATCGCCAACCTTTACCAAGGGTGTCAATGTTTTTCCTCCCTTTGTCAAACGAATGAAGTTTGTTCTACCACCAATAGTTCTGTATTTGATTGTCTGGTTAATTTCAGTAACCGTACCTTCTGATGAAGCAAGTCCTGCTGGCCAATTAATTCTTGCTTCAAAACTTTCTTGCGCTCCTTTCGCTTTGATGAAAATTACTTGGTCTTGTTTTTCTGCTTCTCTAAGTTCTTTTATTGAAACAAATTGAACAAGGTTGTCAGCTTTCCAGTCAATTGGTCTATCACCAAACTTTTCGCAAACAACTAACGCTACATAGTCATTATCTTTCATTCCGAAATCCCAACCTCTTTCGGGGTCAGAGGTTGAATGAGACATTGAAATTTCGAGGTTAGTTTTTGCTCTTGATTCTATGCGAATTCCGTTGTCCACACAAAGGATATCTGGAACCCGGATTCTCTTTATTTTTATTTTCTTCCAAATTTTATAGTTCATTGAACCCCTTTCGAGTTCAATTGGCTGATGTCCAAGCTGTCTAAGGACTGAAAAAACTTGTTGTGTTCCAATTACTCCGATTGAAATTTTCTCTAAAAAGCTTTCGTCTGTTTTGAATGATGCCATTAATTATGCTATATTTTATGATTATACAAAGATAGCCTTTTTGTAGTAAAGGTTAGTGTTTAGTTGTTCTGGAATTGTCATTTGTCCGTCTGGAAAATCGGCAAAATGAAGGTTCTTTTGGCTGCGAAGCGGTCGCCCGTGCGTTTGGACAACCAAATGTGCCATTTGTGTGTTGGGTTTCCATTTTCTTTGTCTTTATGCAGCAAAAAATCTTTTGTCATTCTGTCGTCTGTTTCTGTTTTTTTACAATGAACGCCAACGGTCGGCGGTATGAAACGTTGGGGATTGCGGGCTACTATCCTGTCCAGTTACACCGAACTTGATGCGTGGTAGAGAATGCTTGAGTAACCACTTAAACCCCAATGTTTTATACCGCTTGTTGGCGGCTGGTTTTTTTATCCGATTGTCTTTATCAGTCTTATCGGATACCACATATTGGTTAATTTAAGTTTCAATTATTTAGTGTCCTTGACTGCTTTTATTGTACCAAATATTTTATTATTAATTTTCATCTGATAAAATTCAATATCTTTTTCTTCTTTAATCTCTTCTGTTTTATTATTTATTAGTTGGTATTTATAAGATATGCATTTCCTGTCTTTCAGTATGCTTTTTATTGTTTGCTTATCCTTCTCAGAACATTTAACACCAAAATAGACAGCTTCTATACAATTTGATATTGGCAAAGAAACGTGATTATCATGGTTTGTCGGGTTGTAATATAAAAGCCGTAATTCATTTTCATATTTCCAAGATTTCCCTTTTGCAAAAAATGCATCCTTTGTATTTATACTATCTTGTTTGGAGTATTTTTTCAAATCTGAAACGTACTCGACATCTTTAAAGTAAGCTACATAGTTTTTATCATTGCCTGTAGTCGTTATATTGCTAGGAAACTTATATTTTATACAAACGCCATTATGTGAATCAGCATAATGAGCCCACATTAATTCATTAAGATATTCCTTTTTGTCTCTTTTATTCTTTTTGTCATTAGTTATCAGAGCGTCCAATGTATCATTGGTATAAGGTAACTTTTCATTTTTAACAAAGCACGCCACTTTTACACCACTTAAATATGCTTCTCTTATCAATTTCGAAATATCATCGTCATTATTCATCAATTCTATTATGGGACAATCAAATATATCGTTAAATGTTGTGGGTGACGAAAGATTTAAAGTATCATTTACTAATGATTGGAAGAGAAACTTAGAACAATTACGAAATGAATAGCAAGTTAATCCGCTGTAACTTGTATGATTGGAAAGTGTCAACTGGTAAAAGATATATTTTTTGAATGCTTCAATAGCCAAATTATCATATAACACACCTAATTTATGCCAACAAAGTCCAAGATTAGCATAAAGTGGTAATTTTATTCCAAACATATATTTAACCTTGTTTTCATATTCTTGTATCTCTTTAGTTAGAGTATCAATAAGACCTTCTGTAATAGGGTTCAATTCACAAATAGCTACCGAAAAAATGACAAGAACAATTCCATACTCATTTTCTCCATCTTTACCGCCAACCATATAACCTACAACATTTTTCCAAGCAGAATAATTATTCAAAAAATCATCTACAGCTTGTTGTGCATTAGATGTAGTTATCTTTTCGTTGTAATTATTAATATACATTTGAATGTTATTCATATCTGTTTGCATATTCTATCATTTTTTTAGGTTATTTTGTCGGTGTCGGTCTTTCCTAAACTTGCCGCCAACGTTAAGTATAAGAATAGTAGCCGACTGCGTGGCACTTTCCTGTCAAAACACAGGAAAGTTGAAGCGGACTAAAGCCCTTTAATTTACTGCTATCTCGGCTATTATTTTTATACATTGTTGTGCGTTCGTTATTTTAATTCTTCTTACTATTATTTCCGAAATTGAATACAATTGCCTTGGATTTACATTCATCAACACAAGTTCCACAAAGAATACATTCTGTACTTTCCATCTTATTTTCTTTGACCATTTCGTCGACAGGCAAACTCATTGGACATTCGTTTGTGCACTTATTACAACTAATACAATTATTTGGTAACGAAATTAACTGCAATGAGGGGATTCTAAGAATATTCCTGATTTTTCGCCCTAGTATCATAAATGGAGCGATCCAACAAATATGATGACAAAACGATTTTCGTCCGATTAGAAAAGCAGGAATTACAATCAAAGCTAACACTGCCAAATAAGTAAATAATGCTCCAATATTAGCCATTGATAATCCATAAGTAGTCTGATAAAAGGGGTCTATAGTTTTATATCCTCCATTTTTAATTGCCAGTATCGCTATAAAAGAAATCCAGGGTATCCAGATAATCCATTTAATGAAATTACCCTTTTTAATTCTTCTTTCATTTATTTTCATAATTTCTTCCTGTATTCCACTTGCGGGGCAAACCCAGCCACAATAAGCTCTTCCTAACAATAAGGAACTAATAAACATAAGTACAAAAACAATAAAACTACCCGTGATTATTCCTTTTAAAGTGCCATCAATGATAAGATAGGGAGACAAATAATAAAAGATTGCCGGGAAAAGTAAAAAGGTAATTATTAAAATTGTTTTCCTGATTTTTTGTCGTCTATTCTTAATTTTCATATACTTTGTTTTTTAACTGATATTACTTTTGTTTCAATGCAACTGTCACAATTTATAATGACGCACAACGGTTTGCAGATTTGCGATGGGCGGGATTTTCAGCACAAATGTTCATTCGGAGAACTGAACTCTCGGCTACCACAAAACTGTCTGCGGAGCACGAAACACCGCCTATTGCAAATGTGCTGTTAGCGGTAGGTTTTTTAATATACAGTCTTAATAATTGCATCTACTCCTGTAATTAGTTCGTCAACTTCCTCTTGTTTTGGTTCTCTTGTTTTACTGTGGTCGCACAAATTCCTGATGTCTCCTAAATGCTGAATTTTTCTCCAAGTAGGAGTGTCATAAACTTGTGCAGATTTTAAAACGTCATTAAAGTCCGAAATTGAAGCGTTCTTTTTTGTTGATTTTAAATTGTGGTTTGCTAAAACCTGTCCCAAATGTTTTTCAAGCACCACTCCTGCAATTGCCCCAGCCCCTCTAGTAAATTTATTCTTATTTAATTCTTTTGCTGCGTCAAGCTCACTGTCGAATAAGTCAGCTTGAACTAATTGTCTTATGTCAAAAAGGGTGCTTTCAAATCTTCTTTCTATAGACTTTAAAATATTTAATTGTTGCTCAAATTGGCTTATTGCTGCTTCAGGTCCAACCTTCTTATCGTATCCATTTCTAACGGTTAAGTTTTGCAAATAGTCCTCCATTACATAATTTCCGTATTCAATACTTTTTCGTGTTTTTGGCTTTTCATACAATCTAACGAAGTCGTTTAGTCTGTCAGGCAAAATTTGCTTAATTAGCACAAGCGATTCAGAATACCATATTTGATATTCTTTGTTAAATGGAAGAATCTTTTTGATATACTCTTTTACTTTCTTGTCGTCCTTGAATACAGCTTTTATTTGCTCTTCAATTTTCTCAGGATAGCATTCGTATTTTATTGAAACATCTAATTTGTCTCCTTTGTCAATTAGGAGTTGTAAATCGCTTTTATATTTTTCAATGTTCTTCATTTTGATATCGAATCTGTTAAACTTACCGCTAACGTTCCGGTGGTTTGGGCTGCTGGGGAGTTAACCTCCAACGGCGTCATCCCACGTTAAAACCATGCTAAATTACTAAAAACTTTCGTACCTGCAAATCAGCCCCAGTAGGCTAAACCACCTGTTAGGAGCTGTGCGGCCTGTAGGCAGCGCCCTGGCGGGACGCTTGCGACCTTTTCTACCTCGGGGTTTTCCGACCTTGCAAGGGCTGTGCCACGCTGCTGGTAAATTCCAGGAGGCGATACTTCCTGTAGGGAAACATTCACTAAATCCAAGACTGCGAAGGTATCGCAGTGTAACAACCTGGCGAAAGCAATGAAGCTAGGTACGAATGGCGAAAGTTTCTTTGCAGCGTGGCGCATACCTTGCCCCCCAAAAGTTGACCTCCCCGCAAGCGGCGTGACAGGGCGAGTGAGCCGTCCAAAGGCTTTTCCAGGTACGGTTTTCGTTTACGTATCGGGATGAAAGTTGGTAAAACGTAGGAACACACGCTGACGTGCGAGAGCAAAAAATATCAGGAACCTAAGTGCCAGGAAAGCTGGAATCGGGGCACCGATTCCATAAAATAAAAAAGCGCATGCGTCCCTTCCGCATTGCACCTAACGTTTACGTGTATGAAACGTTGCCGATTGCGGGCTGCGAAACTATCCACCGACACAAATGCCGGTGCGGGGCAGAATGCTTGATTTAACAACATAAACCCCAATGTTTTATACACAATGTTGTGCCTTCGTTATTATTAGTCAGTTTCTTCGTCAGTTTCAGTAATTGTTTCAGATTCAATTTTTTCTGCAATTAGCCAATCACTATCAGGTCTTGTAATTAATCTCGCGTTACTGTATGCCCAAGCTAATGGAAGAATAGTGTGTCCTAAATAACTTCCTGATTGAGTTTTTTCAGCAACTAAAGCCAAATTAATTATTTCATCATCAATTAAAGACAATGGTAAAAGCAATGACATTTTATTATTTGAGGGATAATACATTGGAATTGCAGTTTTAAAATTCCACTGAACTCTTTTTAAAGCAAGGGATAAACTATCTGCAAATCTATTCTTTATCGCTCTAAATTTTTTACTATCATTCTCAATAGCTTTAGCCAATGATTGATAATATTGATTTTTCTCAATTGTATTCATCGAATTTGTATCTCGGAATAGAAAACCTGCTGGTTTGTTCTCTTCCAAAAACTCCATTGGCAATCTTGAAACATTGTCCAATATAATATGATTCCAATTCATTTGTGGTTCAGGGGCATTTGAGTCATAAATCAATTCTGCTGGGTTATTGAAAAATTGTGCTCTTTCAGGAAGAGGATTGAAATTACTTGCAAGAATTTTACCTGCTTTACCTACTCCTGATATACAAAACTCATGAAAATACCAATCTTGTCTGCCTTGCATGCGATTCTTCTCAAACAAAGCATAAATAGGTTCATACAAATTATTTACTAAACCTGTATTAAAAGCAGCATATTGCTCATTTGTTTTGATTTTACCATTTTCTTTTGAAAGTCTAAAAAATGTATAGGTTAGGTATTTACTAAGAATTGGAAACGGATATGTTGGATTTTGGTTTTTATAATACCAGCGTTCTTTAAGTGCAATGCTTTTCAAATCAGAAATAACTTGTCTGAAATCACCCATCCATGCCCATTGCAAAAGATTATGCGGAATATTTCCACTTCTTGGTTGAATTCGTCTTGCTGTCTGTACAGAAGTAGTTGATGATGTGGTTTTAGGTCTTGCGTATAGAACAGGAACCTGATGTGAAGTGTCTTTTTTAATCTCTAAGTTATCAGGAAATTCTTCGATTAGCTCACGGAGTTTTAGATATCCCAATGCTTTATAATTAACACCTAAGTCATTAAGTGGTTTACCAATTAAAGCCAAATCAGCCCATCCTTCTTGATTTTTTGAAGAATCAATTACTTGAAGAATTTTTTGAAGAATTTCAGAATTATTCATTGGATTAAGTTTTAAATTGTTAGCATTTTTTATTTGGTTAAATCACTGTCATTCAGGCTCTACTGTCGTTTTTTATAATTGGGCACAACGGTAAATTGTATGAGTAGTGGCAGATTGCGTGGTACTTTCCTGTCAAACCGCTACGCAGTTTGAGCGGGCTACAAACCTTGACATTTACCACATTGCCTGCCATTACTTATACAAAATGTTAGTGGCAGTTTAATTTTTCTTCTGCTTGCTTAATAATTATTTCTGCCTTTTCTCGAAATTTTATTTCACTTTCAAATATTGTCTTTCCGCCTATGTCTTCTCCCATACTTTTCCAAATGCCATTGCAGTTATAAAAATACCATATTCCATATCCAAAAGAATCAAGGTATGCGTCGTTAACAATTCCAACAATTTTGTTTTGATAAATGAATATTTTTTCAATACCAATATCTAACACTTTATTCTTTTCTGATTCGCTAATGTTTTCCTTATTCAATCTTAACGTTTTAATTTCAGAAACATACGCACTTATTGGCGATGAGTTATCATTGGAATCTAAGAAGTCATTAATTTTCTTTTTAATGGATTGAGAGGAATAAGAGCCTTCAGGAAGCGCTTTTTTCCCGAGTAAAATTTCAGATTTGAGTTTAGTCTCTTTTATTTTCCCTTTTTCAAGATTTACAAAATACGAGTTGTGTATGTCACTTTGGCTGATAAATTTTACTGCTTTCCCATTCTTGAAAAGGATTCCAGCTAACTCATCAGTTGCATAACCCGAATTCATTTTCCCATCTTTTATCATTTGATTATATAAGTTTTTCCTTGATTCTTGTGAGTAGTGTGGACAATTGCTATAAGGCAAAAAATCTAAACCTTTGACAATACTTAAATTAACGGGACGTGAATCACTGATTCCGTTCTGAAACCAACATATTGAACCAGCACTTCCTCCAGACAAGATTATTCCATTCTTTAGTGCTTTTTCCAAAATATTATCTATTCCTTGAGCTTTCCAAATACCAAGCATGTTCAGGGTATTGCCCCCACCAACAACAATCGCATCTGAATTAAGAAGAATTTCTTCAAATGATTGATTCTTCTCCGAGGAACTTACCCACACTTTTAGAATTATAGTGTCTAATTGCAACGTATTACATATATTTTCCCAATATTTAATATTGTCTGGATTGTCTCCACTTGCTGTCGGTAAATAACAAATTTTGGGATTTTCTTTTTTTGTCAAATCAGCTACGTACTGGACAAACTTTGTGTTAATATCTCCACCCCAAATAAAAATAGTCTCGTCCTGTTTGTCAGTACCTTGTTGTGCTTTTAAACTCCCTATTCCAATGAAGGTAAAAAGTAAAAAGACTAGTAAAGTAAATGCTCTTTGTTTCATATTTATTTCTTGTTTTAATTGCCACTAACTCGTTTATATATCTACCATAAGTAAGGTTACACGCCCAAAATGGACTTGTATATCCACTTGATGATAGTTTATTACTATACAAAATTAAAACATTATTCGAATAAATCATCAAACAGCGATTTAATTTTTTTCAGGCCGTTGTCCGTAACGTGGGTATAGATTTCGGTTGTTTTGCTGCTTTGGTGTCCAAGAAGCTCTTGAATGTAACGCAAATCGGTGCCGGCCTCCAGCAAATGGGTAGCATAACTGTGACGCAAACAGTGCGGGGTTACATGACGGACAATTTTTGCCCTGGCCACGGCTTGGTCAAAAACCTTGTCGAAACTGCTTTCGCTGTACGGTTTTCCAACTTTTTGGCCTTCGAAAAGCCAGGTAACCGGCTTGTATGCCACAAAGTAGTTGCGCAGCATGGTTATGGTTTTCTCCGAAATGGGCACAACCCTGTCTTTGTTTCCCTTGCCTTTGTGAATAATCAATTGAGATGGTCCAATGGGTCTGGACACTATTTTTATCAAAGTTCATTTATTTTGTTGAAAAAAGGGGGGTGAGGGGGAGACTCATAACTTGATTCATTAATAAATTATGCAGCATTCTGATATACAACCATTAGCGGGTTGATCATTAGGAAAGAAGCATACTACTTTTTTATATTGTAATGGTGATCAATCTGGCAATTTATGAAAGCTCACAGGGGAAGCACAGGCTCCTTTGCCCTTCTTCACAATCAACCCTCTCTTTGCGTATATACGGGGAAATCATAGAACCTTTTTTTAACCCATTGATGGCTACCGATGTATCATTAAATGCGTATGCCCTGAGAAAATCTGAGCAAGCTCAGATAGGGTCTTGTTCTCTTTTATCGCCCCAATGGCAACTTTAGCTTTAAATTCAGCCGTAAATGTTCTTCTTGACTTTTTTATATGACAGAAATTAGAAAATTACTAAATTCCTGTCCAGTTTTTTTAGACCATCTCAGACTTGTTTACCTAACAAATTCAAAATATCCTGACCTTATCGTTGGGACAATTGTGTTTTTCATCGTTGGACAAGGAGCATTTAAAATATTAAAACTTTCAAAATGACGACCGAAAAAAGAACTACTACTTCTAACACGGGTTCCTATGTAAAGCACCTCTGTTAAGCAGTATTTCTTGTCCCTTCAATACTATTTCTTTTGAAGCGGAAAGCTCATTGGGATAAGCCTTCCTGCTTCGCAAGAGTTTGTTTTGGGTT
>Ga0302247_1000711_pt1 | contig 29344 bp, 29 predicted proteins | sample AAG_UR_Ile_MG_FD_193529 | JGI IMG/M metagenome (GOLD analysis project Ga0302247, IMG submission 193529) | Enriched activated sludge microbial communities from anaerobic digester in WTTP, New Holstein, Wisconsin, United States - AAG_UR_Ile | ecosystem: Engineered > Bioreactor > Anaerobic >...
CAAATTGGATGTGGAGATCCGGCAAAACCGGACCCACTCCACACAATTTACTTCAAAAAGTATTCCATTTCATGAAAAAACACGGTTTCCGTTTCTGGCTGAAACCGTGTTTGTCTGCAAACTGAAATGCGGTGTGTACCGCATTTTATAGATTCATATCAGTGGTTGACCTCGTTAATCAACGAAAACTGACAGCCATCCCTCTTATAGCCTCAATTACCTTTTCCTCCGGCACCGGCTTGCTGAACAGATACCCTTGGACCTTATCACACTTGTGTTTGGTAAGATAATCCAACTGCTCCTTTGTTTCAACACCTTCCGCCACTACACTCAGTCCCATTGTCCTTCCCAGCTTTACAATAAGATCTGTCAAAGATTTATGTTTCTTATCGGACTCTATCGTATCAATAAATGATTTATCTATTTTCAGAGTGGATATCGGCAGCTGCTTTAAATAGTTAAGAGAGGAATATCCCTTTCCGAAGTCATCCAATGCAATTTTTATTCCCCTGTCCTTCAAAAGCTTGAGCTTCCCTACCAATGCATCACAGGATTCCATCAATACTGATTCCGTAATTTCAAGCTCAAGATACTCCGGATTCAAGCCGGCATAATCAAGAGCCTCATTTACTTTGCAAACAAAATCATCCTGAAGCAGCTGGACGATGGAAATGTTGACGGATACGGAAAGCTCTTCATGGCCTTGTCTGTGCAATCCTTTCAGGTACATGCAGGCACTTTTCAATACCCATTCACCTATAGGAATAATCATATGTGTATCCTCAGCAATATTGATAAATTTAAGGGGGCTTACATACCCAAGCTCAGGGTTTTTCCATCTTATCAGTGCCTCCAGGCCTGATACCTTATTTTCGGCAATATCCCACTGGGGCTGGTAATACAATTCAAATTCGTTATTAATCAATGCTGCTCTCAAATGCTTTTCTATGTTTACTCTCTCTGATACTGCTTCATTCATGGTTTTATTATAGAAAACCACTCTGTTCTTCCCCGTTGCTTTTGCCTTATTTAATGCAATATCCGCATTTTTCAGGAGTTCATCCATACCGTCTCCATTTTCCGGATACATTGAAACTCCTATGCTTATTGTAATGAATAATTTACTGCCGTTAACATCAAGGGGGGTCTTAAAGTCCTTCAACAAATTTTCTGCCAGCCTTTTAACAGAGGATGCCTCCTCATAGCCCTCCAAGGCTATTACAAACCCATCGCCGCCAAGCCTGTATACGGTAGAATCCACTCCAGCCAAGCCTTTAAGACGAGAACTGACTTTAATCAGCACTTGATCGCCGATGTTATGCCCCATTGCATCATTAATGTACTTAAAATTATCAATATCTGCAATAAGAATTGCAATCTTCATGCTGTCATCTGAACTGACAAGCTCATTAATACGCTTTATCAGTGAAATTTTATTCCGGACACCTGTAATCTGGTCATGGTATGCAAGGTGTTCCAGTTCTATATTTGCTTCACTCAGGTTCTGACAGCTGTCATAAAGCTTTCCCTCTGCAATCTTCACCCTCTTAAGTGAATAACTGACTATAACAAAAATCAATATGCCTGATATTAATACATAAACCCATCCTTTTATCATGCTTATCCTGGTTATGACTGCATTATCCGCCGCAAGCAATCCCAGTATCTTATCCGATAAAAGTATCCACAATGCCCCTACAAGCATATAAGTAAGTGCTATTCTTAATGATATCTGATTGGATTCCGGTTCATTATTACTAGTCAATTTTTCAATACTATCACGTATTTTTACATTTTTATATACGACCATTAGTTCCTCCTGTGATACAAATATTACATCAATGGATTTCTAAATTTATTATTCCAAAATTTTTTCAATATGCTGCGCCAGCTTATCCAGATCCTCTTTGGCTATATAAGCACAACACCCCTTTTCCATTGCTTTCCTGATATCGATCTCTTGAATATACTCCGAGACAATCACAAAGGGAGCCGGGCTTCCTGATTGGTTTCTGATCTCAATAGCCTGAAGTGCATCAAAGCCCGGCATATTATTATCACTTAGTATAAGATCCCAATGCCGATCCTTAAGAGCTTCACGCATAGTTATACCGCTTGAAGCAATTTTATACCGAACATTGAATCCCGCTTTTTTTAATACCCTTATACTCAAATCTGCTGAATAGAATGAGTCTTCCACCACCAATACATCGATCTGCTTCATATTTGTCTCCTATAAAATCAAGGATAATCAGTATTACTGTATAATAATACATAATTATCCTTATTTTATGAATGAAAAATTATGGGTTTATACCCCGAATTTTTTCGGGTCTTTATATTTTTCTCCTTCCATGCCCTGACGATATTCGGTAGGTGTTATACCTGTATATTTCTTAAACAGCCTGCTGAAATACTCAATATCCTTAAACCCCAGAAGCTCTGCCACTTCATATGTCTTTAACCTTCCGTCCCCGACAAGCTTTTTTGCCCTTTCCATTTTTACCATAGTCAGATACTCTATGAAGGATAGGCCTGTCTTCTGCTTAAAAACCTCGCTGATATAGGATTTGCTCATGAAAAGGGAGTCGGATACTGCACTCAGCGTTATATTTCCGTCAATATTCTCCAGTACATACCTGCATACCTGACCTGTAATCCCGTTATCCTCCGTGCCGTGTTTCAATCTTGCAAACAAGCCGGAGATTCTCCCAACAGCCGAAACAAATCTGTTTTTTATTGAATTCGAATCATTTGCTCCGGAAAAATCAATCGTTCTTATAGAATTAATATCCGTATATTTATCCAGCCATTTGCAGCTCGCTGATATTTTATTGGTTATTTCAAGCATTATACTGTTTAGCAGGCTTTTCACCTTAATCAAATCACAATTCATATTTGTACAAACTATTTCAAATATGCTCCCTGCATTTTCAACAGTCTTTGTATGTCCTGCCATTATGGCATCAATAAGCTGGCTAACCTCCGACTGCGGGAAAAACATATCCACCTTTTCCACCAGCTTTTGCTCCAGCTGTAAAATCCTTTGCTCCTCAAGCCTTTTCTCGGATATATATTCCTTTGCTCTTTGAAGCAGCTTTCCCAATTCTTCTTCTGCCACCGGCTTGATTATATAGTCAAAAGCCCCCAATACCAATCCCTGTCTGGCATACACAAATTCACTGTAATCACTAAGCAGTACAACACAGGGGCAAAGCTTTCTCCCTGTTATTTCTTTAAGCAGCTCAATACCGTCTACTTTAGGCATCCTTATGTCTGTAATAACCATATCGAACTTGCTTTCCTCGAGCTTTTCCAATGCCTCATGCCCGTTACATGCTTCACCGGAGATGACAAAGCCTGTTTTGTCACCCCACAGCTTCAGCCTTTTCAGCTCTTTTCTTACAATATCCACATCATCCACAATCATTATCCGCAGCATATATTCCACCTCTTTCAACAGGCAATGTAAAATATACTGTTGCCCCTTGCCCCATGCTGCCTTTCATCCAAACCCTGCCTCCGTGTTTCTGTATAATCTTTTTTACCGTAACAAGCCCTATACCGCTTCCGTCAAACTCATCTTTTGTGTGGAGCCTCTGAAATATGCCAAACAGCTTCCCTGAATATTTCATATCAAATCCAATCCCATTGTCCCTGACATGGAAAATGTATTCTCCCTCATTAATTGAGCAGCCAACTTCGATAATAGCCCGGTCTTTAAGTTTTGTGAACTTTACCGCATTGGACAGTATATTGTACAGAACCTGCTTAAACATCACTTTGTCAGCAAAAACAACAGGCAGCTCCGTTACCGCCTTTAGCTCTATATTTCTGTCTGTATTGACTGATAACAATTCATTAATTATTGACTTGAACAGCTCCCCTGAGTCAACACTTTCCTTTACTATTTCAGTCTTAGTCATAGTTGAGTATTCAAGCAGCTTGTTTATCATTTCTATCATATCCAGGCTGATATTCCTGATATTATGTATCATCTCCGCCGTTTCCTCGCCCGGTCCCGATTCCAGATCTTCAATTACAAACCTGCTGTAGCCTTCTATGGCTCTGAGGGGTGATTTCAAATCATGGGATACTGTATATGTAAAAGCTTCAAGCTCGTTTACCGCGTTTTGCAGCTCGTCGGTTCTCTCTGCAACCTTATGCTCCAGTTCTTCATTAAGCATTGTTATTTCTTTGATTGCCTTTTTGTATCGTGTAATATTTTCAAATATTGCCCCAACTTCGTTGTCTGATATCTTAAATCCATTGGTCAGATAATATTTATCCTCCTGTTCATAGTAGGTTTCAAAATGTTCAGGCCTTCCGGTCAGCAAAATTCTATGGTATATATGAAGATTTTTATTGGGATAATTATATACCTCCATCCATTTCTTGCCGATTATTTCAGCTCCTTTCAGCCCTGTATGGAGTTCAAACCCCGGATTTACCTTAAGAAAGCGTATATCGGAAATATTTCCTTCCTCGTCAATAACCGGTTCAAATATAAAAAATGCGTTCATCATTTTTTCAAACAGTAAAAGGTATCTTTTCTCACTGGTTATCAAACTGTGCTGAACTCTCTCATGCTCTTCAAGCTGCTTTTTAAGCTTATCGTCCGATGCTGTAAGCTCTTCATTTTTTATCTGCAATTCTCTCTTTATCTTGCTGATTCTGTTTATATAGGCTGCAAGCATGATAACGGATATAATAAGAAGTGAGAATATAACTACAATTGTTATTACGAGGTTTTTATATTCTTCCATTGAGTATATTTTCCAGTCCATGTAGTTGACGGATACGCAGCAGATGAAGCCAGTCTCCCGGCCAGCCCACGACAAGCCTTTATGATATGAATCGAAGAACAGCTGACATACTTTAAGACATCCCCTAAACATGCTGTCAACCTTCTTTCTGCACGCTTTTTTCTATTATACCTTAAATCGATACAAAATGACAATATAGGAACATTATACCAAACACCCCGTTTCCCGGATACAATAATTATGATATGATTAATACATAATCAAGAAAGGAGATGAGTCTGTGGAGAGCATTAAAATAGGAGCTGTTGCACCGGATTTTTCCCTGAAGGATAATAAGGAGCAAATAATACGCTTATCTGATTTCAGAGGAAAAAAGGTATTGCTTTCATGGCATCCTCTCGCCTGGACCTCTGTTTGCACCGATCAGATGAGATCCCTGGAGGTCAATTGGGAGGAATTCCGGAGCCTCAATACCGTACCCCTTGGCCTGAGTGTAGATCCGGTACCTTCAAAAAAAGCATGGAGCGCAGTAATTGCAATCGATAACGTCAGTCTTCCTTCCGATTTCTGGCCCCATGGGCAGGTAGCCCGGGACTATGGCATTTTTATAGAAAAAAAAGGAATATCAGAGCGAGCAAATATTATTATAGATGAAAACGGAATTGTCAGATGGATTAAGGTATATCCTATCAGTCAGCTGCCGGACATTAATGAAGTTCTGGAGGTATTGTCCGGAATATAGCGGCTGCACATTGCTGTTCTTTGAGCTTCTTTTGAAGCTCTTTTATTTTTTTGTTTTTTTACTGCGATTTTGCTGATACCAGGCTGAATTGCAAAGTGACGGCAGCCTTCATATAAGCAAAAAAATAAATGACAGGATACTGTATAGTCATATATGTAAGAGGCAGTATATTCTGACACAGTAAATGAGTCCGAAATGGTTAAACTATTAAAGGCTGAACAAATGCGTACATGGAGGTTAATTCCATGACTTTACTGTTTATACTGTTACTGTTGCTTCTGCTTTTTATTTTTTTATTGTTCACCGTGGCATCAAGAATCAATCTAAGCTATGACTCTGCCAGATCAGATATGCACCTGACATTGAGATGGCTTCATCCTCTGCTGAGGTCGGTAATAGCCAGGGAAGGCAGCAGGTTTCTTATACGAATATATCTTCTGAACAAAAGGGTTCTGACAAAACTGATAAAACCAAAACAATATACCAAAAGAAACGGCAATATTCTCAGAAACCTTAAACCAACCGATATTCATGTAAATGCTCAATACGGGTTCCGGGATCCTTTTGTTACAGGCCTGGCCTGCAGTACAGTAAGTGCGGTTTCACAGTTATTAAATGTGGAATCCCTGCATCAAAAACCGGACTTTCTGGCAAACAGCGACTATATCAATCTGGATGCCACTGCAAAGCTCAACTTGGGCCGCTCATTAATGAAGCTTATTTGACAAGTAATTATATCTAAGGAGGAAAACTATGGAGGTTAATACTTCTCTAACCCAGAATATTGATGCACTGTTCACTAATATTGAAACCTTTACTCAAAATGAAGGACTGTTGGGAAAGCCTGTTTCCCAAGGGGATAAGACCTTAATACCCATTATCTCCGTAACAATCGGATACGGAGGCGGCAATAGCTCCGGCAAAATGTCCGGAGGAGCTGCAGGCTCAAACCAGGGAACCGGCAATACAGGAATGGATGCTCTGGGCCTTGGTGCCAGAATCAGTACCGATGCTTTGGCACTGGTAGATGGTGAAAATGTCTCCATCCTGCCGGTCAACGCCAATCCGGGCAATGTGAACCAATTGATAAATCAACTGCCTCAGATAATGGGCAAAGGACAAAATAACCAGCAGCAGAATCAGCAGCAAAATTCACAACAGAGTTCATAAAATAAAAGGCTCCGCGGCAAATGTTGCCGCGGGGCCTGAAACATTGATTCAAAAGAGTTTTTTTAATATATTGACTTCCGATGCTTTTTCCCTCAGCTCATTCAGCTGGGGCACTATTCTTTTGAAGTGCTCCGAAGCCATATGCCTGCTCAAGGCCTCTTCGCTTTCCCATTCCTCAACGATAACAAGTACTTCAGGAGCTTTTATATCCTGAAAAAGCTCATACTTTATACAGCCCTCTTCTTTAACGGTCTTTTCCACCATCTCTGCCGACAGCTTCAGAATCTTATCAAGCTTGTCCGGCTTTGCAAAGCTTTTTGCAACTACTTTTATCATTTCATATTTCCTCCCATCGTATATCCTCTATACTGTTTTTATCTTAATTATATTATACTATAATAATTTTAATTTTATATGTCCTCAAAAACATGGTGATGGGATTCGATATATAAATTAAACCTGATTTCCTGATTTATCCTTACTTCACCTTCTCCCGGAATAATCGCCGCAATCTGCTGCTCCGCATTATTTTGGCCATTTACGGATATCATAACATCATAATGTGTGCCTAAATATTTATAATTAGCAATGACGCCCTTCATTTCCCCTTCATTGCCGATAACTACATTCTCCGGGCGTATAATGAATTTTACGGGAGTTCCTTTCCTGTAAGGGATACTGTCTTTTGATTGAACTATACCAAACTTACATAAAATTGCATCGGCATCGCCTGCGATTCCTTCGAAAACATTTGCTTTGCCAACGAATTCTGCGACAAAAATGTTGGCAGGCCTATTGTAAATTTCATAAGGTGATGCAATTTGTTGTATCTTTCCTTCATGTAAAACAGCTATTCTTTGCGAAATCGACAGTGCTTCCGCTTGATCGTGAGTTACCAGAATAACTGTTGAATTTACCTTTCTTAATATCCTTCGTATTTCTTCCCTTACGGCCGCTCTTATATCCAAGTCCAGATTACTAAAGGGCTCATCCAGCAGAAGAATATCAGGCTTTCTGATTAAAGCTCTTGCTATGGCAACTCTTTGCTGCTGTCCGCCGGATAATTGGTGGGGGTACTTGTCTTTTACATCATAAATCTCCATTAACTTCAGCATCTTGTCTGTCTTTGAGATGCGCTTCTTTTTCTTCCTTACTGCAAAAGCCACATTTCCCCAAGCTGTCATATTCGGGAAAAGCGCATAGTCCTGAAATACCATGCCGATATTCCTCTTTTCGGGAGGTACCCAAGTATTGCCGCTTGATATCACTTTGCCGTTTAATATTATTTCACCCTCGCTGTGGGATTCAAAGCCGCATATCAATCGCAGAAGGGTTGTCTTTCCGCATCCGCTTTTGCCCAGCAAAGCCAGGAATTCGCCCTTTTCGACGCTTAAATCAAGGTCCTTTATTATATACTCCGCAGCACCATCATACTTTTTTGAAAGATTTTTTATCTCAAGGCTTGCCATAATTATACCTCCAAATCCTTTCTAACGAGATAAAACAATGGTATAAAAGAGGCAATCACAATCAAGAGCCCTGCCGGGGCTGCGTGGGTGTAAAACCCATCGCTTGACTGTATCCAGATTCTTACTGCCAATGTGTCGTATCCGGGGGGCCTTAGCATGAGAGTAATAGGAAGTTCCTTCAGGGAACTAACCATTACAAGAATTCCCCCCGAAAAAACACCCGGTAATATGGTAGGCAGAATGACCTTGCGAAGTACAGTTCCGAATCGCATACCAAGACTATAAGCCGTTTCATCCAAGACCGGCGATATAAGCGCCATGGAGGATTCGGCGGATTGCAGGCTGCGGGGCAAATACCTCATGGCATGCCCTATGATGAGTACGGCAGGGCCCCCAATAAGCCACACAAAGTATCTATTGATTGCAAATACCATTCCCAGTGCTATGAGAGTTCCCGGAATGATTAATCCCAGGTTGCAGGCACCATTCAGCAAGTTTGTCAGCCTTGAGGGGTGCCTGAACTTAAAATAGGTAACAGGTATGGAAACAAGCATGGTGACAAAAGCTGCGCCCATACTTATTAATAGGCTGTTTCTGATATATCCGAGCATTTCTATTGTAACTGCTTTTGCATATATGCCTTTGATACTCCATATTATGAGTGCTGCCAAGGGCATAATAACCGAAAAGAACAGCACAATAAAAACAAATATCAAGCATGGATTTTTGTATTTCCCAAGTTCAAGGGGCCTGCTTTTCCGATCGGATTTCGGGTTTTGAAAAAATGAGCTGTACTTTTGCAGCTGTGACTTAGCAAACAGAACCATAATGCCTAATGCGATTGTAAGCATGCTCAATATGGCAGCTCCGGAACGATCCAGCTTTCCTATCATCTGAAAGTACACGCTGCTTGTAAATGTAGAATACCTCAGCATCGAAACCGCGCCAAAATCGGATACAATATAAAAAAATACTATCATATTGCCTGACAATATTGCGGGTATAACAAGGGGAAGTATCACATGCCTGAATATTGTAATATAGCCCGCTCCGCTGGAACGCCCTGCCTCTTCATAGTTCCCGCTGATTTTGCTGAGTGCTGCCGATACAATCAGGAATACATAGGGAAATGTAAACATGGACAATATAAAAACAACGGAAAAAAATGAGTAGATATTAACTATGCTGCTTCCAAGAAGTGAATATGCCACCCCTCTTTTGCCAAAAACGATAATGTATGTGAGTGCTCCGATATATGGAGGTATAGCAAGCGGGAGCGTTAGAACCGCTTTAAATATTCTGCTTCCCGGCAAATTTGTTTGTTCTACCAGCCACGCAAGGCTGACTCCAATAATAGTTGTAACCAAAGCAACTGACCCTGCAAGGCTGACAGTATTCCATAATAATATCGGAATACGCGTACCAAGCAGAACCTGCCACTTTTCAACCGGAGCAAAGACTGCTCTTATAAAAACATACAGAACAGGTATAGCCATTATAAGAGCAGCTGCAATATTAAACAACAATAGTATAAGTCTGGGAGGTTTTCCGTTCCAAAGCTTCAGCCACATTCGATTAATTGAAGGCATATAGGTCCCCCCTATTCTGAATATCCCGCCTTTTCCATCAGCTCTGTAGTCTTTTCCCATAGAGGCCCAACTTCGCTTAAGGAAGTGTCTGCCGGCCTGACGTTTTCATATTCTATTCCTTCAATACCCCTTATTATTGGTGTCTCATCGTTCATTTTCTGCTGGGAGGGCTGCAGAAGATATTCAATAAACAAAAGCGCATTCTGCGGGTGTTTGGCATACTTAGGAATGGCAGCACCTGAAATATTGGCAAACGCTCCCAATTCACCTTCCCCCTGATCCGGGAATATCATCGCTACATGATTCATTCCCTCTTCCTGCAATTGCATTTTATAATGATAATTGTTGACAAGCCCAAACTTTACCTCTCCGCTGCCTACAGCCCTGCGGACATCTGTGTGGCTTTGCAGAATCAAAGGCTTATTTGCCATTATCCCTTTCAACAGTTCAAGAGCTTTTTCAGGGCCAATGATTGACTGAATAGAAGCAAAGTAGGTAATCATCGATTCATTTCCGGCTCTGTTCATGGTAAATTGTCCTTTATATTTTGGATCTGTCAGGTTAAAAATGGAGTCCGGCATTTCATCTAACGTTATTAAATCCGTATTGTATATAAATACACGATATCTTATGGTAAGAGCGGTCCAAGTATTATTCTTCCCAACATAATTTCCGGGAACTTCCTCTAAAAGCTTTGAATTAATCGGTGACAGCATATTTTCTATACGGAGATATTCCAATATCCCACCGTCATTTGATAAAAATACGTCTGCCTGAGTATTTTCCTTTTCTTCAATTATTCTGTGGGCGTATTCTGTTGCTTTCCCGGAAATAAGATTAACTTTTATTCCGGTATCCTTTTCAAATTTCTCAACCAGCGGTATTATGAACTTTTCCTGCCTGCCGTTGTATATTGTAAGCACCTTAGGCTCTTCCTTCTCCTGAATAATACTAATATTATTGTTGGATGGTACAGAACATCCAGATAAGAAGGAAGTTAAGGCAAAGATTATACAAGCAGTGATAACCAAACCTTTTACTTTCATAGACATACCTCCTTTTTCTTTTCATTACAATATATACAGACCTGACAAGTTTGGTGCTATACAAGCCATGCAATTCAGACTCTGATTTTGAACAAAAAAAATGCGGCTGCAGCCGCATATAGCTCATATATCTTTTGGCAGTTAAAAACCCCTTGACAGCCATGCTGTCAAGGGGCAAAATATCAACCTTATATAATAGTGATATTTTCTGCCTGAGGCCCTTTGGGTCCGTTTGTTACGTCATAAGTCACTTTCTGGCCTTCCTGAAGTGACTTGTAACCCTCTGCATTTATCTGGGAAAAATGCGCGAAGACATCCGTGCCATCTTCTCCTGTAATAAATCCATAACCTTTTTCACCATTGAACCATTTTACTGTACCAACCATTCTTGTGTACCTCCAAAATCTTATTTCTCAAATACTTTGTCATAACTCACCACAAAATTTCAAATACCGTTTACTATATTTTTAGTACTTATTGAAATATATATGTGTTACATTATTTACTAATTATTTAAGATATTATTAATAATGTCATACTTGATAATAAAAATCAAGCTAAATTGCAATATTAAACTTAATTGTGAGGAAAAATGTGATTGAATAAAAACTATGCGGTTTTTTGTAATATTGTGTCACATTGCGCTAAATAATTCTTTTGCGCAATTAACAATCTAGAAATTTCAATGCTTTGAAGCACTTTTTACCAATCTGCAATTACAGTTGTTATTTCCTTAAGAAATTATTTCTTCAGAAGGAATAATTGAATTTTTAATGTAAAAACTATGTTTAATAAAAAAGTACAGGAGGTTTATTCTATGGATAAAAGACGTGCAAAAACCATTACCGCTTCGTCAATTATGACTCATGTAACCTATAACGGAGTACCGATATATATTGAAAATGTGGACGAAGAAACCGGAATTGCTGATATTCATCCTCTTGATCAACCTTCAAATAAACTGGAGGTACCTGTAACCAGCCTGGTAGAACATTAATTGAAGTAAAAATAAGCAGGATTCAATTCACTTAAGTGCCCGATTCCTGCTTATTTTCTCTCAATACCATTCGTATACTCAGTGCATAAAACATTGATAGGATTCCTATTCCGAAAAAAATCCATAGCACAGGGATAATCTCTGCAAGTATTCCTGCCAGCACAAGTGCTATCGGCAAAGCAATTTTGCATATACAAATCGATGTACTGATAACACGCCCTCTGTACTTCTCGGCCGCATCAGTCTGAAGCTTCTGAATTAACGGCACATCTGCAAAAGATATGGCGCCGCCCGCCGCAATCATAAGGATACTGTAGTATATCACGCAGGATTCCTTCGAAAATTCCGCAAAGGTTAGCAGCGGAATTCCCATTGCAATAATAACAATGCCGAAGATAAATACAGACATATTTATTATCCTGCCATAGGACAACTTCTTGCAGGCCTTACCTGCGGCAATTGCACCCATTATCGTTCCAACCGGCAGGAAGCCCTGAATAAGGCCAAAAGCTGAAGGATTCAACTCCAAAACATTATTTACCGCATATGGTAGGGGCACCATAATTGAGAATCCCAGTACAATATTCAATACTATAAAAGTATTAAGAACTTCTCTCAGCTCTTTTTGACTATATGTATATAGAAATCCTTCCTTGAAATCAGGGAGAATGCTTTTCAATGTAAAGCTTCCGGCTTCAAAGCATATTTCATTTTCCTCCCTGTTATTGAAATCATAGTCTATAAACAGTTCTGATATTCCGGAACAAAAGAACGAGAATCCGTTTATCAGCATGAAACACTTTATGTCGGCAAATGCAAATATCATCCCTCCTATTGCCGGGCCAAGGATGGTTGATAAGGAATTTATAATCCGGCTGATTAAGTTGATTCTGATAAGATTATCATCTGTAACAAGATTTGGCTTGGCTGACTCCATGCTTATACCGAATATAACCGAGATTGTATTCATCAGAAATGTTGTTATATAGATTATCGGAATGGTCAGGCCAAAGCGTCTGCTGATCGAAAACAGCATCACAAACAGAATTGCATTTGTAATATCCATTGAGACTACCAGGAGCTTTTTATTGAACTTGTCTGCAAGAACCCCTGCGAAGGGCCCTATAAGCACCGTCGGTATCACTCCCTGGATCAGGGTGATGGCGAAGGAAATTCCCGAACCTGTTAATCTTAGTACATAAAGGCTGATGGCAAATGAATATATGGCAGAACCTAAAAGTGATACCAGCTCTCCCATGGAAAATAATATTATATTTGCCCTTTCACCTTTTGCAAAAAAGACATCCAAGCTTGTCATACAAAACCTCCTGAGTCATATATTCATACTTGATGATTAAAGTATAAAATATGGAGGAGGCTCCGGTTCAACAGCCGATTTTTTGACTTGACTTCAATATAAAAGGAAAAGATGGAGTACACTCCACCTTTGAATCATTGTTCAGGTTTTAAAAAGTTCCTTATGCACAGATATGAAAATATCACATCTCCAAACTGCTGATATGATTCGTATTTATTGGCCTCTTTACAGTAATACTTCTCAGAATATACCTCATTAAGCAGCTTGAAGTTCAGGGAGTCCAATTTTTCCTTTACAAATTCAAGGGTATAGTTTTTTCTGTATTCCTCCTTCAGAATATTACGCCTGCCGAATTTATCGAACAGTATATATCCCCCGTACAGCTTTGAATTATTCTTAAGGTATTTTATCATGCTATCCAGCAGAAAATCCTTGTGGTCAAAGTTGTAATTTGTTGAACCGGAATAATCGACAAGCACGTCTATGGCTTCCTTTTTTATGGGCAGTCTCTTGAAATCGGTGCATATATACATTATATTCTTTTTGCTGCCTGAAGACTCTATTATATTTTTAATAAGGTTCAGCCCATTGATATCATGATCAATAGCGATATAAAGGGTATCCTCTGCCAGCTTGTCGAAAACCGCTCTCAGGAAAAATCCAAAACCGACGCCCAGATCCAATACTACATTTCCGGCAAAGTCATTCTTCCTTGTATTGTAGTCATACCAATTCAGGCTTTTATAAACTTTATCCAGAAATACGGAGTCAGTGCTGTCTATATATTTAAACAGCAGCTCCGCATCCGTGTTTAAGCTGCTGTCAATATTGTCACTCACTCCTTCGGACTTCTTTTCGACGATAAGGATCCCCTCATTGATCTCATATTTTTCTCCGCAACTGCAAACCAGGCACCCTTCCATTATCTGATTATCTTCTATTCTGGCCTTCTGCAGCATCAACCCGCCTTCGCAGCCGGGACAGCATAATACATTCAGTGAACTCAGCTCTATGCCGCTTTTCACTGAAGAATATCCATTCTCAATATTGAAGCCGGCAAGCTTGTCTTCCAGTATCTCAAGGTTTTTGCCAAGGCTTTGGATAGTCTTCCGGGTATCCTTTATCTTTTTTTCAAAAAATGTTCTGTAGTACCTGCCGCTTACTTTGTTCTCAACCTTGACAAACTGCTTGTAATAGAAAAACATCTTTATTTCCTGCAGTGAAAAGCCTATTTCTTTCAATTGGAGAATTTCGTGCAAATCATCTGTGCAGCTGTCATCAAATTCATAGTGCCCGCCTTTTTTACAGGGAACAAGCAGCCCCAGCTCCATGTAATACCGCAGGGTATCTATGCTTACATTGTTTTCCCCGGCAAATTGTCCGATTTTCATAATGAACCCGCTCCTCTTATTACTAATGAATAATACACCGGTCACTATCTTTCAGGCACCCTATCAGGATGGATTTACTTAACAACTACCTTTTTCACACAGTCGCTGGAACACAAAAAGACCATTGCCGCATAAAAGGTATCGAATTCCAATACATCCCCCACTTTGATTTCCCCTGCATAATCCTCAATATCCAGTATCAAATGATCACTGCTGCTCCCTATTATCTCAATTCCCTCATGCCGCGGCTTAAGCTTCGAAAAATCACCGACATCTTTATTACCTATGGCAAGCACTGCTCTCTTGCGCATTCCCCTGTCGGTATAAACCGGCCTGTTGCCAAAGGCATCTACGAATATTTCCCCTATAGGATAGCTCGGCTTCGTTTTAACTTCCACCACCTGTGCCTTCAATACCATCGGATCCCGGTAAATCCCCGGCATTTCTATACCCCACACATAGGGAAAGTCCTTTGCCGTAATGATTGCCTCACCTATTCTCAAGTGGTTGATTCGTTCAGGCATCCTGCCGTCTATTAAAAGTGACAAAGATGTGCTTGCTCCGCCTGATATTATCTCAAGGCTTCTTCCTATCACCTTCTCAATTGATTCTGCCAGCAGGCACAACTCCCCCAGGTTTTTTTCAGAAGGCTTGATGGAACCATAGCAGCCTAAATTAGTACCGATTCCCAACAGCTTGACATTCTCCAGCATTTCAACTTCCTTCGCGGCTTCAATTGCCTCTTCCCTGTTAAAAAAGCCTTCTCTCAGGTCTCCCAGATCAACCATCAATATGACTCCGTGAACTTTTCCCTGCAGGCCTGCTTCTTTGTTGATAAGCCTGATTGTTTCCATTTCGGAGTTCAGGCTTGAATCTGCAAAGCTTACAAGCTCCGGTATTTCACATGGCATAGGTATTCGGATAAGCATAAGCTCCCCTTTGATACCGGCCCTCCGGAGCTTAATAATCTCCTTCATCCTCGAATCCCCTAACGTCTTAAAGCCTGCCTCTATAAATAATTCCGCCACCTCCGGTATTGCGCTGAAGCCCTTCACAACGCCTGCCGGCTCGATCCCGTTGGCCCTGCACATCTCATATATTTTGCGGGCATTGCTTTTTATTTTTGAGGCTGAAATCTCATATACGGGATACTGTCCCTCATAATCAATCACTTTTATCCCTCCTTCATATTTATCAAGCCGCATCAGGAACATCTTGCGCAGTATCAAATGCCTTCATCCTCAAATATTCCTTTCTATATATTAATCCCTCATATATAATCATAATTACCCACCCTATACCAACTGCATAACATATGCCCGAAATGCCGAAATAGGGGGCGAATATTAAGGCCAGAATAACTCTTGCAGATACCTGCATAACTGTCGCGAAAAATGTTATATGAAGCTTTCCGATTCCTCTGAAAATACCCTGAAAGATATTGCAGAAGCCTGTAAGCACATAAAATAATGGCATTAGTTTTAAATACTCCACTCCTATCATAATAACCTCTCTTTCAGAAACGGATATAAACAGATGCATTAATTTCTCCGCTCCAAAAAATACAATCGCGGCAACAGCAAGATTATATATTGTAATAATAATATTGCCGATTTTATAGCCCTCAATTATCCTTTTCCACTTCCTTGCTCCCATGTTCTGAGCAGTATAAGTAGAGACAGACACTACAAAGTTGTCACCTGGGGAAAGCACAAAAGCATCGATTCTGGTTACTGTATTATATGCCGCTATGGTGTTTGTTCCAAAGGGATTGACAACTCCCTGGACCAGCAGTTTCCCCATATACAGGCTGATTTGCTGCAATGCCGTAATGCTGCTGTATTTTATTGTCTTTCTCAACAAAGACTTGTCCATAACCAACTCATTAGGCTTAAGGCTTATCATTGGAACTTTTATGTAAACATATGATATGCACATTACAGAGGACACAACCTGTGCAATTATCGTTGCAGCTGCTGATCCAACCACTCCAAGTCCAAGCAAAGCAACAAAGCAATAGCATAAGATTCCGTTAAGAACACAGGATATACTTAAAAAAATGAATGGGGTTTTTGAATCCCCAATAGATTTCAATGTAAAAGAGTAAAAGTTGTACAAAAAAGAAAATATCAGCCCTCCGGATAATATCTTCAGGTATATTTCCGCATCATTCATAATCTCTTCCGGAGTACCGATAGCAATTAGAATATATCTTGCTGAAAGTACGGATATTATAGATAATAAACCGGTAAAAACCGCACCGGCAATTAAAGCCGTTGATACTTCTCTCTTTAAGGTTTCATATTTTGCAGCCCCAAAAATCTGAGACATAAATATAGCTGTCCCAATACATACGCCAAACATAAAGAAAATTGCAGTGGACATGATAGGATTGGCCACTCCCACCGCTGCCAAAGCATTTTTGCCGACAAATCTGCCCAATATCACAGCATCAGTTATATAATAAAGCTGCTGCAATATGTTCTCAAGCATCAAAGGTACGGAAAAGGTAATCAGCGCTTTTAACGAGCTTCCTTGAGTCATGTCACCGTTCATAAAAATCCCCCAGCGTCTTATCATCCGACGAAATTATTATATCATTAATTGAGTTCCTTTGCCCTGCTTACTCTAAAATTACTGTGAGATTCAAGCAGATACATGCCTGCTGCACCTGCAAGCCCCAAGCAGAAAGCCAAAGGCCATACGGCTTTTACGCCAAAAAAGTCCATATACCTGCCCATTACTGATGTGCCCAAAGCAGCCCCCACAGCCCAGCTTAAGGAGGATATCGCATTGAACCTTGCCCTGAAATTTTGCGGAGTATTGTTTGCTATATATACTCCAAAGTTTGTCACCGTCATTATCTCACCTGTTGTCCAGATAACGGTGGAAATAATAAACAACGGCATTGAGCTGATAAAGGTTATCATCCCGAAGCCTATGGCATACAGCAGCCCTGCTATGGTGATAGCGCTTAAAGGCTTCCATTTACTTGTAGCATGGGCTATCAACATTGTCAGTGTAATGACCGTCAAAGCATTGCAGCTCATAATAACTCCAAAGTTGCTCGCCCCGCTGCTGCCAAAAATATTATCCAGCATCATAGGCAGCGAAAAAGAGTGCTGTGCATATACAACATTAAAAACTATATTGATGGTAAGAAAGATCAGTATTTTGGGCCTTCTTATCAAAACGGAAAAAACATTGCCTTCTTCACTTTTTTCTTCATCGTTTAAGCATTTATTGTCAGAGTAATCAGGCAAGGTCTCCTTGATATTTGTCAAAACCAGAATAACTGCTATCAATGAAGTTACCGCATCACCGATAAATACAAGGGAAATATAACGGTTGAACAGAAAGCCTGCGACAAGGGGCCCCAGGGATACGCCAAGATTTATCCCCAGATAGGATAATGAAAATCCCATTTTTCTCTTTTCAGCAGGCAAAACATCAGTGATAATTGCTGATATTATCGGGCGGACTGCTCCGTTAGAAAATGAAGCCATACATATAAGAGCTATAATGAATTGCGGATTTTCTGAAAAGGCACAAAAGAACAAACATACTGCCGCACTTAATTGGAAGAATGCATAAGACTTCTTGCGTCCTAAATGATCCGCAATCTTCCCCCCTGCAAAAGATCCCGGAATTGTTGACAGGGAAGTCAGCATAACCGCAATTCCTGCGTCTTGATAGCTCAGCCCAAGCTTTTTAACCAGAAACAGACTCAGAAACGGCAGTACAAAATCACCAAAACGGTTGATTATCTGTGCAAAAAATATTATGTAAACACTTTTGGGCAATCCTCTATAGGAATCGAAATAACTCACTTTATTTAACCCCCTACTCATAATTTCAACACTCAAAAAAACAAAAACCAATATGGCAGTATTGTCATACCAGGCATTATACAGCAATCAATAAACAGCCTGCACATCCTCATATTTAATGTATATTGCCGAGGCATCATCGCTTTTTTTAAATCTGGGATATCTATTGCACTCTTTATCTTCTTCTTCAATATCCCTCAGAATTTTATATACTTTCTCCAGCCCTTTCATATCTGTGAATGATATTAAATCCTTAATGCTGAAATAATTATAGCTTGAATGAATGGCAAAAAATCCGTCGGTCATAAACAAAGCTTTGCTTATAGACTCCAAAGGCAGCTTGTCATAAATGCAATAGTCAACGGCGCTTGGCTCAAATTCCAGGGTCCAATATCCTTTATCAGTGTTTTTAAGCCGCCTGTGCTTTAGAAGAATCTCCTGGATACCCTCCCTGGCCTCATTAAAGCTAAGCCCCCGGCTGGCCATCAGCCGTCTCAGTTCATTAACAGCTATATTATCCAGTACTTCCAGCTTTGTATCCTTAATTTCTTTAATATTGCCCTCAATATCTTCGATGACCAGGCATATATCGCCAATCAGCAAATACTCAAAAATGCCTTCCCCAATTCTATAAATTCCGGCTGATGCCGAGGGCAAGTCAATTTTATCTATATTCTCCCTATTAACTTCATTAAGGTATAGCTTTTTAACCGAACCAATACCATTCTTAACAATGTACCTTAAACTGTCATTGGAATTCTCCAAGGCTTTTTTCAAATATTCGCTCCATGCCTTCACAAACCACCTGGCGTCGGTCTTATCCGAAGTAAAGTTTGCTTCCCTGAGTCCGGTAGCCCCATCCATAATCCATCCATATTTTTTGTTTGCATATGCTATGTCTTCATTTATTTCACTGCCCGGTTCGGATATGTAAGCAGCTTCTGATATAAAAATACCGATCACCTCCTATTCTAATATTCAGTCAGGCCGAACATACGGAGTACCGTTGGAAACAACATTGCAAAAACAATCATGATAATACCGAGGGTAATTACCAATAAGGTTCTATTTATTCCCTTCCTGCCGTTTAATATTATTCCAAATCCCCCTAAAGCCAGTAACAATCCTCCGCACAGCGTTATTATCAGTCTTGCGGCATTTCCATAGCTGTTGGCGGCTATCTGTATTGATCCTATTGTAAAGCTGATAAGTGCAGTAAAAAAGCCTAAGAATTCAAGATTCCTGGTCATATACCCGTTTATTGATTCATTAATATCCGAGAATCTCTTTTCAGTCTTTTCCTTTATATCCGTAAGATCCTTCTCCAGCCTTTCTTTATATTCATCCAAGCTTTTAAAGTTTCTGATGAATTCTATTCTTGTAATATGCCTTTGGTAATCGGCTATAACCAGGGAATAATCCAACCTGGACGGTTTTTCCATATCAATGGCCTGATAGATGCTTTTCTTTGCATTTTCAAAGTCCCCTTTTATTGCCTGCAGCCTCCCGAGAGTACAATAAAATTTGGGATAGTTATTTGTCAGCTTTATGGCTTTCTTAGCCGCTATTATAGCATTATCAAGCTCCTGCGGATTAGTCCTTATATCCAGCTTATTATCCTCAAATGCTTCTGCCAGAATTATTGCATGGCTGTGAAGTATCCCTGCATTGTCTTTAACCTTTTCTATAGCTGATAAGCTTAAATCTATAGCTTTCCTGATATCACCGAACTCCTGCTCAAACATTGACTCCAAATAATCAAATGTTGGATGTTCATAGAATACCGACCTGTATTTTGTAAGAAGCTCGCTGTATTTTCTATACTCCTTATATCTCCTGTAATAGATGCATAAGCAATAAAACGCCGAATACAGAATATCCTCATTGTATTTCGTATCTCTCAGTATTTCAATTGCCTTCTCGTCAATACTTTTATCCTTCTTAATTATTTCGCCGATATAAAGTTCATATTCTCTTTTCGTTTCATCCGGAAGCAGTGCAAAGAATTCATGCAATTTAATAATGTTATTAAGATAATCCTCTATATGCTCTACAAAAGATTTTTCTTTAGTATCTGCCGTCACTTACTCCTCCCCCTCTGCGACGCTTAATCTATTATAATTATATGTATTGCAATTATTATAGCACTTAAATAAGTCACCCTACAACAAATGATAATGAATCATGTTCCGGTTATATCCTTTGCCCTTCCCGCTTCTACAAGATCCTTACTGCCAATCAGGAAAAAGCCCTGGATAAACATCACAAAACCTGTGCCAATAAGCAGCCACTCAATTTTTACAACATCGGCAACGGGCCCGAACACCAGCATCCCCAGAGGCATCATTGAGCTTGCAATCATATTCAATACTCCGAATATCCTTCCGAGGAAATCCGCTTCCACGTTTTCCTGAAGCAGTACCGTTGAAGGAGTATTAAAAAGGGGTATGGTAGTTCCGGTTATGCCCATTATGGATAAATATACCCAGAATAAAGGTACAACTCCAAGGGCAAGAGTACAGATACCCGTTACAAAGCTTGCAAGAGCCATGGTATAAATCCTGTTGCTGAATCCTCCCCAGGACGAAATAAAAATTCCTCCCAGTATCATCCCGATAGAAAAAACGACTTCTACGGCAGTCAATCGCCATACATCGCTTCCGAAGCTCCTGGTAACCTGAAGGGGAGTCAAAAATGCTATGGGAGCAAGCATGAAAAAGAATACGGCACAGAATATGAAATACTTCTTCACATAACTGTGATTCCATATGTATACAATACCCTCGTGCAAATCCTTGAAATAGCTTGATTCCTGCGGCTTCTGCGCCTTGGCATGAGCCGACACCTTCAGGAACAGCAGCAGAGTAAATACAGCCGCGGCAGCTGTAAAGACATCGATAAAGAAAATTGCCTCCAGAGTGGACATAGTAAGAAGCGCCCCGCCGATCATCGGAGAAACAAGGGATATAACAGCCTGAATACTTCCGTTGGCTCCATTCACCTTTGTCAGCTTGTCTTCGGGTACTATTTGGGGAATGAATGCTCCCACAGCCGGATTCTGTACACCGGTGCCTACCGCCCTGAAAGCAGACATTACAAAAAGCAGTACTATGGATTTATAGCCCAGCATGAACAACAGAGCCATAAACAGCGTTGTTACCGCAATAAACAAATCAGCCAGAATAATGATTGTCTTTCTGTTATATCGGTCCGCCCAAACCCCTGCGAAGGGTGAAAGAAAAAATGTGGGCAAGAAGCCGCAAATAATGAAAATGGTCATCATAACACCGGACTTGGTATTAAGCGTAATATGCCACATTATTGCGTATTGAACCAGTGAAGAGCCCAGAAGCGATATGGTCTGGCTTGCTATAAACAATACTATATCTTTTTTCCATTTGTTTTTCATATTGGTCCTCCTCCGGAAGTGCCAATCATTATTCGGCAATGCTCTTCATTTTTTTGCCCCAGCTGGCCAGTGCCTTAAGAGCGGGAATAAGCTCTTTCCCATTATCGGTAAGCGAATACTCCACTCTCGGAGGTATTTCCACAAACTGCTCCCTGTTGATAATACCGTTCAATTCAAGTTCCTTTAATGATTGAGTCAGCATCATATTGGTTATTCCGTTAATGCTCCTTTTTAATTCATTATACCGCATAGTCCCATTTTTACTTAGCGCCCAGATAATAGGCAGCCTCCACTTTCCCCCGATAAAGTTCAAAGCAAACGTCAAGGGGCAGTTGTCAAAATTGTTTTTATATAATGATTGGTCATTCATAGTATCACTCCTTTACTCAGTTTTTCCTTTCCTGGGCAGAAAATACTGCATACTTGTTATAGTAATAGTTGCTGATATAATGATATCAAAGCTTATTGCTCAGTAAAACATTTTTTTAGGAGGAAAACAAATATGAGTATCCATTATGAAGTTGTTTCTGAAGATAATATTATCTGCATTAAGGATTTATGCAACGATTTAATGACTTATCAAAAGTCCAAAGCATATATACATCCTGAGTGGTTTGACAACATGTCTTATGAAACCAGAGTGATTCCGTCTGTCAAGAGTGCCAAAGCCAACTATATAGTTGTGGCAAAGGATGAAGATAAAATTATAGGTTATGCGTATAGCAATATTTCTTCGAAATATACATATTCAGGCGGATTCGCAACTCTTAAGCCTGTAGATTTCTTTGATTTTGATTCTGTTAAAACCGATGATGTCGGCTGTCTTTCTCAGTTTTTTATAAAGGAAGATTATCGTAATACCGGCATAGGAAGTGCTTTATTTGAGAAGTCGATGAATTGGCTAAGCACCTTTAAGCCAATAACTGATTTATTTATCTTTGTATCAAACGGAAACGACAATGCGTTGAATTTCTATGTGCATAAAGGTTTTAATGTAAGCCATCAAATACTTGGCGGGTTTATAACAGTGTTAAGGAATAATTAACCATTGTAAAAATATTTATGCATTAGTATTGAAATATTATGCATCATTTGTTATGATATGCATTATATATAATACTAAGGCAGGTGTTTGTGTTGATTATTCGTAAGGCAATATTGCCCCATGTTGAAGAAATGTATGAATTAGTGAATTATTATGCAGAAAAAGGCTTGATGCTTCCCCGCTCCCGCAGTGCCTTATGTGAAAACATCCGTGATTTTGTCGTTATTGAAATAGACGGTCAAGTCGCAGGGATTGGAGCACTTCATGTGTTTTGGAACGACCTGGCGGAGCTGCGGACCCTGGCAGTCAGGAGCGGTATGGAAAGACAGGGAATAGGCAGAAGGATTGTTGAGTTTATATTAAAAGAAGCAAAGGAGCTGGGACTTCAAAAGGTATTTACACTGACTTATCAGCCCGGATTTTTTGAAAAAATGGGCTTTAAGGTTATAGATAAGGAGACTATGCCTCAGAAGGTCTGGACAGACTGTATCAATTGCCCCAAGTTTCCTAACTGCAATGAAATCTGCCTGGAAATAAAAATCTCATAACCCCGAACCGATACCAAAATATGAAAAGGCGGCCAACGGCCGCCTTTGTTAATTAATGACCCTTCTGGCCGTATAGTAACATCTTTCATAATATCCTGACATAATTGTTGTAAACTTTACCACGTCTCCCGTTTGAGGGGAGTGCACCATTTTACCGTCTCCCACGTATATTCCGACGTGGTGTATATTCTTGCCGTCTCTTGCGAAAAGCACCAAATCACCATACTGCAGCTCTTCCTTTGATACATAGGTTCCGGCTCCCGCCTGATCCCGTGCAGTTCTTGGCAGTGGTATGCCAAGCTTGCCGTATATGGAATACACCAATCCGGAGCAGTCATAGCCGTCAGGCCCTGTTCCTCCCCACTTGTATGGCTTCCCCAACTCCTGGGAGATAAGTTTTGCCAATTTTAATTTTGAATCGCTTTCCCGCCTGCTTGTCCCATCTCGTGACGCAATCAGATTATCCCTGGATGCAGAAACTTTATCATGCAATCTTTTTGCAAGGACTATTGCCTGTTCTCTGGACGTATTTCCTTTGGGGCTGAACCGGTTGTCTCCGACTCCGTTTACAACCTCCATTACATATAAATAACTTACTGCCTCCCGTGCCCACGTGGAAATCATATCATAGTCCGCAAATATGTGTTCATACTTTTTTGAATAATCGTATCCGGGCTTTGCAGCCTGCAGTGTACGATACATCATCACACTCATTTCCTGCCGGGTTATCGCATTGTCGGGAGCAAATCTGCCGTCTCCAATGCCCTTTACTATTCCCAGATTATTTGCTATCCTGACTTCCGTGCTTTGCGTATCGGTAAAATGATTCTCTCCTTGCAATTCAGCCTCTTTTCCGCTTATGGCTTCATACAGATTCACAGCAACCTCACTGAACTCTTCTCTGGTGATATTGCTTCCGTATTCTCCCTGCAGCCTTTCCGGGAGAAGATTGATTTCTATTGCTTTTTCAATTTCCGCTTTTGCCCAATTACTTGGCTGTGACGGATCCGAATCAGCATATGTAATGTTTGCAGTCAATGCAACCATCATAATTATTAATACAAAAATAAAGCCAGTTTTACTGCATTTCTTTCTCATCCTCTACTTCATCCTCTCTTATGAAGCTTGTCCATGAAAAAATTTCAAAAACGACAGCTCGTTATATACATGATATCACAAAAACCCATTGAATGGAGCGGCTTTATTATTCCATTTCAGTTATAATTTGTATTTTGCTACCTCAGCATTTTCAGATTACCGGTAAGCTTGTTAATTTTTTTCTTAGGGCCGTAGATACATATACCCAAATATTCAATTTCATCCTTGCGTGCAGCTGCCAGCTTTATACCGTAATCATCATAGTTCAGGGATTTTTGGGCAATTTCACTGAACCCGATTACAAGAATCTCCGGATCATTCTTTTCCAGGAGATCATCATACCGGATCCTTAGTTCTCTTTTGGATAAGGTAAGTATTGGAATCGGAATATTTGTAATGCCTTGATGCAGTCTTTCATCCTTATCATATAATTTCTTTCCTATTAATCCGTCCACCGCACTTGCCAAACTGATCCCCAATGCTGCTGTTGCATTGGCAATTATCCCCGCAGGCAGGTTTTCATCAATAATCATTACGCACTTCATAAAAAATCTCCTTTACAAAAGTCTCTGGTGAAAATTATAAAAGAGATTTCTGCAGATTTATTGTAAGATATTGACCTCTAGGGATGCAGGTTTTTGTAATAATTAAGCGGTGTTATTCCATAAGCTTTTTTGAATTCTTTTGTAAAATGAGCCTGGTCGTAAAAGCCGGATCTCAGTGCAATATCTGCAATATCATTGCTGCTCTTCAGCAGGCCTTTGCCGTAATTGACCCTCATCTGCAGCTGATAGGCATTTGGCGTGGTATTGAATTTTTTCCTGAAATTTCGAATAAGAATGAATTTATTGATGCCAAAGGTTTTCTCAATATCTTTAAGGGAAAGAGTTTTAAGAAAGTTTTCCTCAATATATGCCTTGATTTCCATCAGCTTTTTGCTGCTTTCGAACTTGATGGCCACATCTTCCAGGTTTAATAACTGAATAAGCGTACTTATCAATTCAACTTCCTTATCAAATCCGCAAGTGTCACTCTTCAGAACCTCCGCCAGGCATTTAATCTGATCGAACTCAGAGGCACCCAGTTTCTTAATGCCTATAGCTTTATTTCCACCCAAATGATTAAACATTTCTTCACAAAACTCATTCCGAATATAGATCATTGTAAATCTCCAGTTGTTGATATCTACAGGCTGGCACTTATGGCTTACATATGGATATATGATGATTGCTTCCCCTGCTTCCATATGATAATCCTTTCCGTTAACATTCAGGATGGATGCGCCTTCTTCTATGTAGCCGACGGATAATTCCTCATGAAGATGATCCTTGTATGCGTGTACATCGTTGGAACAGGTTTTTACCTCAACCATATTGAAATCATCTGATTTGTAGTATACGACTCCGTTCATAACAGCCCTCCTGCACACCCGCACTGTCACTGCTCTTCATAACAAATAACAGGTGTTCCCTCTTCTATATTTTCATAAATTCTTTTGGCCAAATATAACGGAACATTTACGCATCCATGGGTTCCATTCCTTTTATAGATATTTCCCCCGAAAGAATATCTCCAGTCAGCATCATGTATTCCTATATTTCCGTTAAAAGGCATCCAATAGATTACATCCGCTTCATAACCGGGCCCTCTTATAGTAGTATCGGTTTCTTTATAATTCAGCATATAGACACCGAGACTGGTGGCATTTCCCCTGTTGGGATTGCCTGATACTATGTGGCCTTGTGCTATAAGCTTGCCGGCTTTATAATACCACAAATACTGTCTTGTAATATTTATTTCCACATAGGTATCTCCTATATCATTTTCATCGCGGGATAAGGCCTTTTGAATGTATATGGGTTCTTTTTCAAGCACTTCGCCTCGTTTTATATTTTCCGTCAGTGCCTGGGCTTCGGCGGCAATATCTGTTTTCCATCCGTAAAAACCGCCTATTACTTCTACTGTTTTATTCACAGATGTCTTAAACTTTCGTACAGCACCGGCTGTATCATACTTTTTGCTCAATCCCTTTACATAACTCCTGACAGCATTTTCGTCTATTACTATCGCCAGATCTTCATCAACACTAAGCCATTGGTTTATAGTGTTTTGATCCAATATTTCCTTCTCGCTTCTAAGTATATAAGTGATTTTTGCTGATATATACTTGTTCAGCAGGCTCAGAGTTTGTGAAGTTTTAGCAGAGCTTAAGGTGTACTTGGGATTTATGTAGCATAGGCTTTTATCCAAATCCAGTTCTCGTTGTCCTCTTAATATGCTAGATTTTATTACTTCATATAATCTGTCTTTATGAAGCTTATTCCCATATATCTCCTTTACTGTTTCATAGCAGCCGTTTGCATATTTGAAGCTCACGTTTTGAGGCTCTACGATATCTTTATTCAGGCAGTCCAAATTATCTATTCTGTCTTCCAGATATTCTTTGCTATAGACATATAAATCATTAACATAGAATTTTTGTTCCTTAAATAATGAAATCGGCCATTTAAACGAACTTTGCATTTTATGAATCTTAGAAATACTGTTATTTCTGTTGAATTTCATTCCAATATCTTGTCCCGCGATTTCTTCTGTTTTTCCGTCCCTTTCAATCAGCTGCAGCTTATAATCCTTAACATATCTAGCAATAACATCGTCTGCTTCATTATAGGCTTTTAATGAAACGTCTGCTCCGTTTATTACAGTATTAAAAAAGAAATGATTCATAAAGTATAATGAAACAGTCAAATATATCAGTAGTATTGAAGCTGTTACAATTCTGGCATTTTCAACAAACCTGCTGTTATGCAGCTTTTTTGTATTAATACTCTTCATATCGGTTGAAATCCTTCACCTGAAATAAAAATATTCAGCCATCATGACTAATTAATTCTATGTTTGTATTTTTGATTTTAAGACTCACTATGCGGATAGTAATAAAAAAGCACTGCAGCCGCCATTACATATAAAGTGATATAAAAAACCCGGAAGCATTATATATTTAGCTTCCGGGCTGCCCCATGCCATCTTTCTGCCTATAATTTAAACTTGGCTATCATTTGATTAAGCTTGGCCGATACTTCTTTGGCATTTGCAACATTTTTAATAACTTCACCGGCGTTTTCCACAATGTTGGATGTCTGCTGTGCTATATTGCTCGTCCCCTCGGCACCTTCATTTGTCGCTGCAGATACTTCATCAAGCGCTTTAACCGTGCTTTGAATTGAGGCCAGCAGCATTTCTGCCGTAACGCTCAGATTTTCTACCAGCCCGTCTACAAATTCAGCATCCTTTTTATATTGCTTTGTTGCTTGAAGCATCATTCCGTAGTCCTTTACAACATCGCTATTCATAAAGTCCAGCAAGCTTTTGGAACTGGATGATAAATCATTGACTGAACTCAATACAGTCTGTGTAATGTTTTGAATCTCTGTAACCGTATTCTTGGAGTTTTCTGCCAGCTTTCTTATTTCATCAGCTACAACTGCAAAGCCTTTCCCTGCTTCTCCGGCTCTTGCAGCTTCAATTGCGGCATTTAAGGCAAGCAGGTTTGTCTGTGAAGTTATTTCCAGAATAGAATCAGCTAATATGCTGATCTGTTCGGCAGCCTTTGATTTTTCCAAAGCTTCTTCCAGGCTTAACTTTACTTCTTCAAATATTCTGTAAGCACTTTCCTGGGAAGCAGTAAAGCTCTTATTCAATTCATTGGCAGTCTTGCTGATCTTTTCCGCTTCCAAGGATCCTTCTTTGGCTTTTTCAGCAATATTCTCCGAGGCCTTTTCTATTTCATTGGAGGCCGCATTCATTTCCTGAACTGATGCGGCGGTTTCTTCCATTCCTGCTGACAGCTCCTCAGTTGTAGCAGATACACCGTCAATTTCTTCTCCCAGGCGCGACACGCTTTGATTAGTCAAGTCAACTATTTTGTTTAAGGCTGATGCGTTATTGCTTACTTCTTTGATTATATTTACTAATTCTTTTCGCACCTCTGATACAGCATTGATTATTAATCCGAATTCATCTTTCTCCTTCAAGAACTTTTCATATCCTGTCAAATTTCCCAAATCAAGATTGGCAGTCTTTTTTATCAGCTCCAAAGTTTTTTTGGTTCTTTTACTTATACCGGTTATTATAATAATTCCAAGCAGCAGCGAAAGTATAACGGCGGAAGCTGTTATAATGATAACATACATTATTGTTTGCGAGACAGTTTTATTATTCTGAGCAACAATTTCAGCCCCATATACCTCTAATACCTCTTCTATCTGGTTCATACTCTCTCTTGCCGAATTAAAGGCATTTATATACTGCTCCTCATCTGAAACGATATTGGTACTTGCATTGAACAATCCATACCATCTATTATAGTCCCTATTAAAAGCCTCAATAAGCTCAAATACTGTTTTATTTGAAACCTGATGCCTGAATTTTTCATATACACTCTTTTGCCTAAGTAGAATTCCATACGCTTCATGTACACGGTCAACAACCTGCTTTGCATTCTCATTGTATGATTCTCTATATCTTTGCAGCTCCTCCTGATTTGTTGATTTCTGCATGTTCATCTGGTCTGCAAGGGCTTGATAGAAGTCCCTGTCGGCATTTAACATTAAAGCCGTGCTTTGGTTGATCTCATTATACAGTTTTTTGACCAATACTTCTGAAACAGTTCCTATATTAGTAACTGAAATATAAGTAGTAATTACAATAGCAATAATAGGTATTGTGAGTAATAGAGACATTTTGTTGCTTAATTTTATGTTGTTGAATTTTGCCATATCTGTTACACCTTCTTTCATTTCAGATTTCCTCATATTATTCGACACATTTTTTATCATTCCTTCAATTTCTTAGAAAAATTGGAATGATCAAACCGACTGTAATCAATTCCTTGAGAAACGCCAATATAACACTAGTCCACAAAAG